>Ga0181593_10001715_pt1 | contig 20022 bp, 15 predicted proteins | sample 071ome_19_FD_133756 | JGI IMG/M metagenome (GOLD analysis project Ga0181593, IMG submission 133756) | Coastal salt marsh microbial communities from the Groves Creek Marsh, Skidaway Island, Georgia - 071413AT metaG (megahit assembly) | ecosystem: Environmental > Aquatic > Marine > Intertidal...
CGATCCTGGGCTCGACCGGTTCGGTCGGCACCAGCACGATCGATCTTATTCAACGCGAGCCCAACCGGTTTTCTGTTCAAGCTTTAACAGCCAACCGCAATGTTGAGTTGTTAGCGGAACAGGCTAAAGCATTAAACGCGCAATTCGCCGTCGTAGCCGATCCGGATAAATACAATGAACTAAAAGCATCGTTGTCTGGTTCATCAATTGAAGTTGCCGCTGGGGCGGACGCTGTCTGTGAAGCGGCCGATCGTCAATCTGATTTTGTCATGGCCGGTATCGTCGGTATCGCTGGCTTGAAACCGACATTAACGGCAATTCAGCGTGGTGCGACCGTCGGGTTTGCCAATAAAGAATGCATGGTATCGGCTGGCGATGTCATGCTGTCGGAAATCAAGAAAAGCGGTGCGACGCTTCTGCCCGTCGATTCAGAACACAACGCAATTTTCCAAGTTTTTGATTTCGATAAAATTGATCAGATTGAGCGCATCATATTGACGGCCTCAGGCGGCCCGTTTCGGGAACTGAAACAAGAAGAAATGTCGCAGGTGACACCAGCGCAGGCTGTTGCACACCCAAACTGGGATATGGGCGCCAAAATTTCGGTCGATTCAGCAACGATGATGAATAAAGGCCTGGAATTGATCGAGGCTTATCATTTGTTCGGATTGCCGGAAGAAAAAATCGATATTCTGGTTCACCCGCAATCCGTCATTCACAGCATGGTTGCCTATATTGATGGTTCGGTTTTAGCTCAATTAGGCACGCCGGATATGCGGACCCCGATCGCCTACACGCTGGCCTGGCCGGAACGAATGGCCTCACCGTCGCCGAAATTGGCCCTTGAGGATATCGCCACATTGACGTTCGAGCCGCCGGACCCTGAGCGGTTTCCGGCCCTTCGCCTAGCCCGCGAGGCCTTGAAAATCGGTGGATCCGCGCCACCTTACTTAAACGCGGCCAATGAAATTGCGGTACAGTATTTTTTACAGGAGAAAATCGGTTTTCTCGATATTGCCCGGATTGTCGAAGAGACTGTTGCAAAAGCTCCTGCCGGCTATTTATCCACTCTTGAAGAGGTTTATGACGCTGATCAAACGTCAAGGGCAATTGCAGAAGATTTAATTAACAATGGATTGGCCAGACGTTAGCTGAAAGAAGAAAAAGCAGCTGCTTCATGACGGTCCGATACGGAAAAGAATGAATCATGGAATTTATTACTAATATTTGGGATGGAACCTGGAATTATGTCATCCCGTTTTTGTTTGTATTAACGGTCTTGGTGTTTTTCCATGAACTCGGGCATTACTGGGTCGCCCGGCGCAATGGCGTTCGTGTAGAAGTTTTCTCAATTGGTTTTGGCCCGGAAATTTATGGATTTAATGACAAGCACGGAACACGCTGGCGTTTCAGCGCTATACCGCTTGGCGGTTATGTTAAAATGTTCGGCGAAAACTTTGCCCAGGATGAGCCTGAAGAAGAGCTAACGGACGAGGAAAAAGAAGTTTCATTCTTTCACAAGCGCCTGGGGCAAAGAGCGGCCATTGTCGCAGCAGGGCCGGCGGCAAATTACCTGCTGACGATTGTCCTTTGGACTGGTTTGTTTGCCTTTGCAGGTAGCCCGATATTGCTTGCCGGTATTGGAAACGTTCAACCGGACAGTGCCGCCATGGCGGCTAAATTAAAACCGGGGGATCAGGTCGTTGCTATTAATGATCAGAAAGTAACGTCTTTTGACGATCTGAGAGCGGTCGTCAGCAAAAACCCGGGCGTTAAATTGAATTTTTCCATTCTTAGAGACGGCAATCCAATCCAATTATCGGCAACACCAAAAGCGCAAACGGTTTCAGAAAAGGATGGAATTAAACGTGAAATCGGCTTGCTTGGCGTTTCTCCGGATTTGAAGCAGATCAAATACGAGCCTCAAAACCCCTTTATGGCGGCATGGATGGCCACGAAACGCGCCATCGATTACACCGGCTTAATTTTGAAATATCTAGGCGAAATGCTGACAGGCCAAAGAACCGCCGAAGAGCTGGGTGGACCGCTGCGGATCGCTCAAATGTCTGGGGAGGTGGCCCAGGGCGGTTGGATCAATTTGATTAATTTTATGGCGGTTTTGTCCCTAAATTTGGGCCTAATCAACCTTTTTCCCATTCCCGTTCTGGATGGCGGTCATTTGGTCATGTACGGCGCGGAAGCGGTCCGGGGGCGCCCGTTAAGCTTAAAAGTCCAGGAATACAGCTTTCGTGTCGGTTTTATCCTCGTCATGTTTTTGATTGTCTTTGCGACTTGGAACGACCTAGTAAATCATTTAAAAGTAATTGAATTTTAAGCTTTTTATGGCTTTGTCATGAAAAACCATGGGGGATAACTTGGGCCGAATATTGCCCGCCATTATCGTTGGCCTCGGACTTCTGATTCCGGGAATACAGGGTTTGCACGCGCAAACCCCTGGACCCTTATCTGCGCCCTCATTATCGTCCAATATCATTCAAGACATTCGTGTTGAAGGCAACCAGCGTGTCGAGGCCGGTACGGTTATTTCTTACATGGTTCTCAAAAAAGGCGATGTCTACGACTTAGACCGTCTCAATCGTTCTCTCAAAAGCCTTTTTTCGACGGGACTATTTTCCGATGTTTCCGTTAACCGGCAGGGCAACGTGCTTCTTGTCTCCGTAGTTGAAAACCCTGTGATTAATCGCGTTGCCTTTGAGGGGAATAAAGCGGTTGAAGAAGATGTTTTGGCAACAGAAGTTTCGTTGCGGCCGCGTATCATTTTTACCCGCACGAAAGTTCAAAATGACGTAAAGAGGTTATTGGCCGTTTATCGGGCAAATGGTTTGTTTGCTGCGTCGATTGATCCCAAGGTCATTCAGCTGCCGCAAAATAGAATTGACCTTGTCTTTGAAATTAATGAAGGCAAAAAAACGGATGTTCGAAAAATCCGATTTGTCGGCAATCGTGAATTTTCAGATTCCCGATTGCGGGAGATTGTCAGAACAAAAGAAACGCGTTGGTGGCGGTTCTTTTCTTCTAGTGATCGATACGATCCGGATCGATTGACTCTGGATAGAGAGCTATTAAGACGTTTTTATCTTAAAAAAGGTTTTGCTGATTTTCGGGTTGTTTCGGCCGTCGCTGAACTCAGTCCGGATCGCACAAACTTTTTCATCACATTCACAATTGATGAAGGTAAGCGTTATAAGTACGGCGATATCAATCTTGCGGTTCGTCTTAAAGGCGTCAATGAAGCAGAACTTGTTGATCGGCTCGAGCTTAAAAAGGGTAGTTGGTACGACGCCAGTGAAACGGAAAACGTTGTTCAACGTTTAACAACACACATCAATGAAAAAGGTATTTCTTTTGTCGAGATTCGTCCGCGGACAAACCGGATTCGCGACAAACAACTGATCAATCTGACATTTGAAGTCAATGAGGGCCCACGCCGTTATGTTGAACGGATCGAGATCACCGGCAATGTTCGCACGCAGGACAAAGTCATCCGTCGCGAGTTTCGGTTGGTTGAGGGAGATGCTTTTAATGTTTCGAAGTTGCGCCGTTCGCAACAAAGAATTCGAAATTTAAATTTCTTCCAAAAATTGAATGTGGATCAAGTTCCAGGCAGCGCGCCGGATAAGGTCATTGTTAAGGCTCATGTGGAGGAACGGTCGACCGGTGAGGTCACACTAGGCGGCGGCTTCTCCACGACAAGTGGTGCTTTGGCTGAAATCGGGATTCAGGAACGAAATTTACTGGGGCTTGGTCAGACACTTAGATTAAATGTTTCGGTTGCTCAAAAACGAAATGACTTGGATTTGAGTTTTACAGAGCCGTATTTTCTTGGCCGCGAAGTTGCTGCCGGATTCGATGTGTTTCGAACAACACAGGATTTGCAAGATTCAAGCTCATTTGATCGCGAGGCAACCGGTGCAAGTTTAAGATTAGGTTACCCAATCACTGAACGGTTAAGTCAATCTTGGCGGTATAAATTCAATAAATCGAAGATTGATGATATTGCGGTCGATGCCTCTCCATTTGTTCGGTCAGAGCAAGGCTCGCGCATAATTTCTGAGGTTTCATCAACTTTGGTTTATGATACCCGGGACAGTAAAATTCTTCCAACAAAGGGATATATGACGTCATTAAGGGTGTCTTATGCCGGTGTTGGTGGGCCAACAAAATACCTTCGCAGCACATTAAAAGGGGCAAAGTATTATTCATTCTGGGAAGATTGGGTTTTATCTCTACGGGGTGAGGGGGGCTACATTGTTGGTCTATTTGATAAAGATGTACGTCTTCTTGATCGATTTTTTGTCGGCGGTGAATCGATTCGTGGCTTCGATACGTCCGGCATAGGCCCGCGTGACCGAAATACAAATGACGCTTTGGGTGGAGAATGGAAATATAGCGGTACTATTGAGGCTACTTTTCCTTTAGGGTTGCCGAATGAATTGGGCTTAAAAGGTCGGTTATTTACGGATTTCGGCAGTGTGAGTCAGGTAGCGCAATCCGATCCGGCAATTTTTGACCAGGCCAGCTTGCGTGTTTCCGTTGGTGCTGGATTGACATGGTTGTCGCCATTTGGCCCAATTGGCGTTGATCTTGGGTTCCCTGTCTTAAAAGAAGATTTGGACCAAACACAAATATTTAGGCTTAATTTCGGTACGAGATTTTAGGAGAGTGCATTGAGAAAAATTTTATTTGTTATTGCTGCTGCTCTAACCATTTCTTTTGGTTCTATTGGCGATGCTGCGGCGCAAGCGAAAAAAGGGAAGAACAACGACGAAGTTCAGGTTTTATCGAACATTGCTGTTATAGATATCATTCGAATTCGCCGTGATTCAAAAGCGTTTAAAAGTCTAAGAAAACAAATTACGGGATTTCGAGAGCAGCTGAAAAAGAATGCACGAAATGAAGATGCGAATTTGCAGAAGGCGAACAAGGAATTGGCTCGCCAGCGCGCGATTATAACCCCTGAAGCGTTTCGTGAAGAACGCAAAAAATTCGAGCAACGTGTTGGCAATGTCCAAAAAGGTTTGCAAACGCGGTGGCGTGCTTTACGTGAGGTCGAGGGTAAGTACGAAATTAAGATTCTTGAAGTTATGCAGCAGGCAGCACTGAAGGTCGCACAAAAGAAAAAGTTAATTTTAATCTTACGCAATAATGCAATCTATTATTGGGCTAATACACTAGAGATAACGGATGAGGTGTTGGCTAACCTGAATAAAATGTTGCCGAAAGTAAGTGTCACGGCGCCAAAAGGGTTTTCCAAGTTGCCTGCCAGCAAGAAGCCAAATAAGAAAAAATAACGCAAATGGCTGATCCGCGCTTTTATTCAGTATCTGGCCCTTTTTCGCTTGGTCATTTAGCTGAAATTTCCGGCGCGGTCATTGGTGATAGCGCCGATTCAGAAAAACTTTTCTATGATGTTGCGCCCTTATCAACGGCGCAAGTGGATCAGATTAGTTTCTGGGACAACAAGCTGTATATTGATGAATTTAAATCTAGTCAGGCTGGTGCCTGTCTTGTGCGTCCTGATGTTAAGCCGGTCTCTGATCAGATGGCGTTGTTAAAAACGCCGGATCCGTATACAGCCTATGCCCAAATTGCACAGGCGTTTTATCCAGAATCATCTCTAAAGGCGAATCATTCAAAGTCAGCCGCAATTGACCCTTCGGCTGAGATTGGTGCTCACTGTCAAATTGCCGCCGGGGCCGTGATTGGTAGCCGGGTTAAAATTGGCGAAAAAACGCAAATTGGTGAAAATGCTGTTATCGCCGATGGTGTCGAAATTGGCGCAGATTGCCTGATTGGTCCTCATGTTACGATACAAAAGAGTCTCATCGGTAACCGCGTTGTTCTTCATCCAGGTGTCCGTGTTGGCCAAGATGGCTTTGGATTTGCCTTATCGGAAAAGGGCCATGCCAAGGTGCCGCAATTGGGCCGGGTGATCATCGAAGATGATGTGGAGATCGGTGCGAATTCAACAATAGATCGGGGTGCCGGCCCTGATACCGTTATTGGGCAAGGTACAAAAATTGATAATTTGGTGCAAATCGCCCATAACGTAAATATCGGACGGAATTGCATTATTGTTTCACAAGTAGGGATCTCGGGAAGCACCAAGATTGGAGATTTTGTCATTATGGGGGGCCAAGCCGGTTTGACGGGGCATTTAACGATCGGTGATGGTGTTCAAATTGCCGCGCAAGCCGGTGTTATGCGCGATATTGAGCCAGGTCAGAAAGTCGGCGGTACACCGGCAGTTCCGATGAGGCAGTGGCTGAAATCAGCAGCCTTAATGGAAAAGTTACTTAAGTCGGATAAAAAAAGCTGATGATGGATACAGATTCACAAATGGCGCAAGTTGATGATTTGGATGTGAACCAAATCATGGAAATGATCCCGCATCGTTATCCTTTTCTTTTAATAGACCGGGTAACGGAGATCGTGCCGGAAACAAGCGCGATCGGTATTAAGAATGTCACGATAAATGAACCTTTCTTTCAGGGGCATTTTCCATCCCAGCCCATCATGCCTGGCGTGCTCATTGTTGAAGCCATGGCGCAAACAGCCGGCGTATTGGTCATAGCATCAATGAACAAAAGCAATGATGGGTGCCTTGTCTATTTTATGACGATTGATAATGCGCGATTTCGTAAGCCCGTTGTTCCGGGAGATACTCTTAGAATTCACGTTGACAAAGTTCAGAACCGCGGCACGGTTTGGAAGTTTAAAGGTGAAGCGAAGGTCGACGGTAAAACCGTTGCAGAAGCAACCTATGCAGCCATGATTGTGGATCAGTAATGACCGAAATACATGAAACTGCCGTTATCTATGATAAGGCCATCATCGGTGAAAACGTCTCCGTCGGGCCATATTGTATCGTCGGGCCGGATGCTGAGCTTGGTGATGGAGTCGTCCTGGAGGCGCACGTCGTCGTTAACGGGCACACCAAAATCGGGGCCAACACAAAGATTTTTCCCTATGCTTCAATTGGTTCACCGCCACAAGATATGAAGTATAAAGGGGAGCCTTCAAAATTGATTATCGGCTGTAATAATCTTATTCGAGAATATGTGACCATGAACCCGGGTACGGAAGGGGGCGGCATGGTGACGGAAATCGGCAATAACTGTTTATTCATGGTCGGTTCGCACGTCGCCCATGATTGCCGTATTGGTGATCATGTCGTGTTAGTCAATAATGCTACGCTTGGTGGTCATGTTACGCTCGATGAGTGGGTAATCATCGGTGGCCTTTCAGCGGTTCATCAATTTGCCCGTGTCGGCCGCCATGCCATGGTCGGCGGCATGACAGGGGTGGAGCACGATGTAATCCCTTATGGATCCGTTACGGGCAACCGCGCCCGCCTGCAAGGCCTCAATATTGTTGGTCTAAAGCGGCGTGGTTTTGAACGAGAGCAAATTCATGAACTCAGAAATGCCTATCGTTTATTGTTTGCACCGGAAGGTACCATGGTCGAGCGCCTGGAAGATGTTGCAAAGCTATTTTCCGAGAACGAACTCGTCATGGAAATTATTCGTTTTATTCGTGCCGATTCCTCCCGTGCCATCTGTCAACCAATCCTAGAAGACGCCGCATAATATCAATGTTGCCGAAACTCGGTATTATCGCTGGTGGCGGTGTTATTCCCGCCCGAATAATTGAATCATGCCGGGAAGCCGGCCGACCGTATTTTGTTATCGCCATTGAGGAACAAACTGATCCAACTATTTTAGAGGTGTCGCCGCATCAATGGCTGCGTTTGGGTGAAGTCGGTAAAGCTATTGATCGTTTTAAATCGGAAGAGGTGGAAGAGCTCGTTATGGCGGGGCCGGTTCGCCGCCCAAGCCTTTCGGCCTTACGGCCTGACGCCTGGACAGCAAAACGTCTTGCCAAGGCTGCATTTAAATCGTTGGGTGATGATGGTTTGTTATCATTATTAGTTGATGAATTTGAAAAAGAGGGGTTTCGGGTTATCGGTACGGATAGCGTTTTGAATGAAATTATCGCACCCGAAGGGATTTACGGCCAAATTAGACCGGATGATATTGCCTTAAAAGATATTGAACGGGGCATCGAGGTTGCATCGTCATTAGGCGGTCTCGATATCGGTCAAGCCGTTGTTGTGCAACAGGGGCTCGTCTTGGCTGTCGAAGCCATTGAAGGTACAGATGAAATGATCAGCCGTTCTGGTAGCCTTCGCCGTGAAGGTCCCGGCGGTGTTCTTGTTAAAATCAAAAAACCCGGACAGGAACGGCGGGTCGACTTGCCAACCATTGGCGTGAATACAGTCGAAAAAGCAGTTCAAGCAGGACTTCGTGGGATTGCCGTGCAGGCACATCAGGCTCTCATTGTCGATAGGGCTGAAGTTATTCGCCTTGCCGATGAAAAAGGACTATTTATTACCGGAATAACAATAAGTGATTAAATGACTGATATTGCAGACGAAAACGAACCTCCCTTAATTTATATTATTGCCGGCGAACCTTCAGGCGACAACTTAGGCGCATTGCTCATGAAGGGGTTACGTGAACGCACTGACGGTAAAATTCAATTTGCCGGCATAGGCGGCCCAAAAATGACAGAGCAGGGCCTGGATAGCCTGTTTCCTATGGAGGAATTGTCCGTCATGGGATTTGTTGAAGTCTTGCCTCACATTCCAAATCTCATGGGGCGCATTAAGCAAACGGTTTCGGATATTCTAAGAAAACGGCCTGTGGCTTTAATAACAATTGATTCACCCGGGTTTTGTTTCCGTGTCGCAAAAAATTTAGCCGGTTTGGGTATTGCCCTGATCCATTATGTTGCGCCTACGGTTTGGGCCTGGCGCCCGGGCCGCGCCAAAAAAATTGCGGCATATCTAGACCATATACTGGCTTTGCTGCCTTTTGAGCCGACATTTTTATCGCGATTTGGTGTCCCGAGCACGTTTGTCGGCCATTCGGTCGTTGAAAGCGGTGCCGACCAAAGAGATGGCGATGCCTTTCGCAAAAAATACGATATTGATCCGGATGTCCCACTGATTTGTGTGTTGCCAGGAAGCCGGCGTAGCGAAACCCGTTATATGCTCCCAGTTTTTGGGCAAACGCTTGGTGTGTTGCAGCAAACAAGGCCGAATTTGGTAGCGGTTGTGCCGATGGTGTCTTCGTTATCGAACGATATTATGCGGGCCAGCAATAATTGGCCTGTCCCTACATTATTACTGGAAGATGATAGCGAGAAATTTGACGCGTTTGCCGCTTCCGATGTTGCCTTGGCCGCATCGGGCACGGTTTCACTTGAACTCGCCATGGCCCGAACGCCATCCGTCATTGCTTATAAAGTTAATCCAATAACGGCATGGTTTGCTTTGCGATTGGTTCGGGTTGAATATGTGAATCTGGTAAACATATTGTTGGACCGCTTGGCCATTCCCGAATATTTGCAAAACAATTGCACACCGGAACAAATGGCATCGGCTGTCAATATTCTGCTGGATGATGAAGACGCACAGCAAGCGCAAAAACAAGCCTACAAAGAGGTGCTTAAGGATCTCGGAATCGAGGATGAGCTACCCAGTTTGAGGGCCGCCGACGTCGTGTTGCAGATTGTCGATAAGTATGCCGATGCGCGCAAACAACAGGAATCCGATACCGCATAAGAAAACGGCGCTTCCAACATTTCATCAGAAGCGCCGTTAGCTTGCCTTGACAGCGAATTAACGCCTATTGATCGGCACATATTTGCGGTCGACTTCGCCGGTGTAAAGCTGGCGCGGGCGGCCGATTTTTTGATGCGGATCCTCAATCATTTCATTCCATTGAGCAATCCAACCGACGGTGCGCGCGACCGCAAAGAGAACGGTGAACATACTTGTCGGAATACCAATCGCCCGGAAAATGATGCCGGAATAGAAATCCACGTTCGGGTAAAGCTTACGCTCGATGAAATAGTCTTCACTGAGAGCGATATTTTCGAGTTCCATTGCAATGTCGAGGAACGGCTCGTTTTTAATGCCGAGTTCTTTTAAGACATCATGGCACGTTTTCATCATAATACGCGCACGCGGGTCGTAGTTTTTATAGACCCGGTGGCCGAAGCCCATCAGGCGGGTCGGGTCCTTTGGATCCTTAACTTTCTGAATGAACTTCTTGATGTTTTTCGGCTCGCCAATTTCCGTTAGCATATTCAGCACGGCTTCGTTGGCGCCGCCATGGGCAGGGCCCCACAGCGAAGCAACACCGGCGGCCATACAGGCAAACGGGTTGGCGCCACTGGAACCGGCGATCCGCACGGTTGATGCGGAAGCATTTTGCTCGTGATCGGCATGAAGCATCAAGATTAAGTCCATCGCCTTTGCGATGGTCGGATTAATCTCATATTCCTCGCATGGTGTTGCAAACATCATGTTCAGGAAGTTTGAGGCATAATCAAGGTCATTGCGCGGATAAATGAACGGCTGACCTTGTGAGTATTTATAAGCCCAGGCCGCAATGGTCGGCATTTTTGCTACCATACGATAGGAGGCAACCAAACGGTCATGCGGGTTCGAAATATCGATGCTGTCGTGATAGAAGGCGGAAAGGGCGCCGACGACACCGCAAACAATGGCCATGGGATGAGCATCCCGGCGGAAGCCACGATAAAAGTTGTTGATTTGTTCGTGCAGCATCGAATGGTAAGTAATGTCATGCACAAACTTCGCTTTTTCTGATTTTGTCGGTAATTCCCCATAAAGCAGGAGGTAGCAGGATTCCATATAATCGGATTTTTCTGCGAGATCCTGAATGGGATAGCCGCGATACTGAAGAATTCCTTCTTCGCCGTCGATGTATGTAATGGCCGATTCACAGCTGCCGGTAGAGGTGTAACCTGGATCGTATGTGAAATAACCCATATCACCGTATAAGCGGCGAACATCAATGACATCGGGTCCAATAGAGCCAGACATGACCGGCATAACGTATTCACGATCATTCGCATGATCAATGAGTGTTACTGATTGATTGGTGCTGCGCGTGGCTGCTTTTTTCGGTGCTGATTTTTTTGCCGTCGTTTTAGACGTTTTTTTTACCGTTTTCCGTTTCGTTGCCTTTTTCGTTTTCTTTCTTGCTTTCTTTGCCATTAGCAGCCCTCCTCGGGTTATCGTTTGTTATTGTTTCCAAACTTATCTAGCGCTGTTTCGAGCCAAAATCGTTGGCAGGAACAGTCGGGTTATGAATTCAGGGCATCTTCAATTCTGCCCAAGGTTTCGTTTTTGCCGAGTATTTCCATGACTTCAAAAACACCCGGTGAAATATGAGACCCCGTTAATGCGGCGCGCAGGGGTTGAGCAATTTGGCCTAACTTTGCTTGTTCTTCTTCCGCAAACTGCCGGGCTAATCCTTCGATCTCCGACTGAGTCCAATCGGATAGTCTCTCAAGATGCCCCTTTAGTTTTTTTAATCGGTTTTTTGCATCCTTATCTAAAAGTTTCTCAGCCTTTTGGCTCAACTCAATGGGTCGTTGTACTACATAAAACCCTGCATTATCAAGGAGTTCTATGGTTGTCTTGGCCCGTTCTTTTAACCCTGATAGGCCCTTTTTTACCCGATTTTCGGCCTCTTCGGCAAGCCCCCCCTGATATCGCTCCTGAAAGGCCGGCATGAGTAATTTCAACAAGTCTTGGTTGTCGGCCTCACGGATATAATGGGCATTTAAGCTCAAAAGCTTTGCCGGATCGAACCGTGCCGCCGCTTTGCCAACATTATCGAGGTCGAACCATTCGATGGCCTGTTCGGTCGAGATGATTTCATCATCACCATGGCCCCAACCAAGACGAAGCAAGTAATTCCGCAATGCTTCAGGCAGCATGCCGTCGTTTCGATATTCCGTGACGCCCAGAGCGCCATGCCGTTTCGACATCTTTGCGCCATCGGCACCATGAATGAGGGGGATGTGAGCAAACGCTGGCACATCCCAATCCATCGCCCGATAAAGCTGTGATTGGCGAAATGCGTTGTTTAAGTGGTCATCACCGCGAATGACGTGTGTGATTTCCATATCGTGATCATCGACGACTACAGCCAGCATATACGTTGGCGTGCCGTCGGCACGGAGTAAGATCATGTCGTCGAGCTGATCATTGGCAATGGTAACTTTACCTTGCACCAGGTCCTCAATAACGGTTTCACCGTCTCGCGGGGCTTTGAGGCGGATCACGGGGTCGACGCCGGCCGGAGCATCCGCCGGGTCGCGATCACGCCAGGTGCCGTCGTAGCGCATGGGGCGACCTTCGGCGCGGGCCTTTTCGCGCATGGCCGTCAGCTCCTCGGGGCTACAATAGCAGCGATAGGCATGCCCCCCCTCGAGTAGCGCCTGGGCGACTTCGCGGTGCCTGCCGGCGCGTTCAAACTGCGAAACAGCTTCACCGTCCCAATCGAGCCCCAGCCAGCTAAGACCTTCGTAAATAGCTTCAACAGCCTCCGGGGTTGAGCGCTTACGGTCGGTATCCTCGATGCGCAGCAGGAATTTGCCGCCGTGATGGCGGGCGTATAGCCAGTTAAAGAGCGCCGTGCGGGCGCCGCCGATATGGAGGAAGCCCGTGGGCGAGGGGGCGAATCGGGTAACGACAGTCATGATTTATGCGCTAAGATTTCCAAAATTGAGTGGGCAAGGATATGGCGGGGGCTGTTTAGCACATATACCTCACTGATGCAGCCTGATAAGGCGCCATACCAGGGGGATAAGCCGTTATGGGCGTGATCACGCGCATTCTTGGGCGCGAGGCCGACCGGTGGCCGCTGTGGCTGCCGGTATTCATGATTATCGGTATAGCTGTGTATTTTGGTTTGGGTGTCGAGCCGCCTCTTTGGCTCGGCATAACCGGATTAGCGGTCTTTGGTTTTGGTTCATATGTGATGCGCCGCCAGCACGGTTGGATGCTTCTCTTGATTTCGTTGTCAGTGGTATCGCTGAGGTTTTCCGCTGTTCAATGGCGTGCCTTTCAAGTCGATGCCCCGGTTCTTGAAAGGAAAATCAATTACACGACGGTTCAGGGAAAAGTTCTGCGAGTGGAGCAATTTCCGAAAAAACGGCGCATTACACTGGAGCGGGTGCGGATCCATCGCATTGGAGTGCATAAAACGCCGCACAGAATTCGCATAAGCCTCCAGGGTGAGCAAATTAAAATTAAGCCTGGTGATTGGATAAGCATTCGCGCAAGCCTCTCTCCGCCACCAGCCCCGGCCGCACCCGGCGCTTTCGATTTCCAACGGCAATCGTACTTCAATAAGCTTGGCGCCGTCGGATTTTCGCTTGGTAAAGCCCATTTGCTAACCAAAGAGACACCGGATCGGACGCTTTCGATACAAACGCACATCGCCAAATGGCGTCAGGCGATAACGGAAAAAATACTGAAATTCGATAACAGTGTTGCGGGCACCATTGCAACTGCCTTAATGACCGGTGATCGCAGTGCTATTCCGGAGAACACAATGCGCAAGGTTCGCGAATCCGGCTTAGCGCATTTATTGGCGATTTCGGGGCTCCATATTGGGTTAGTCGCTGGAATTTTGTTCATTGGTTTGCGGGGCTTGCTCGTCTTAATTCCTTATGTCGCGTTGCGCTTTTCCATCAAAAAATGGGCGGCCGCGTTTGCAATCCCCGGGGCTCTAGCATATGCGCTCATTTCGGGAGCATCCATTCCCACTTTACGCGCGTTTTTGATGATTACGCTGGTGTTGTTGGCCGTCATGCTTGACCGTCGCGGAATTTCCATGCGCATGGTCGCCTGGGCCGCCGCTGTCGTATTGGTATTTCAACCCGAAAGTGTTCTCGGGCCAAGTTTTCAAATGTCATTTGCCGCCGTTGTAGCCTTAATTGCTGTTTATGAGTATGTCACAACCCGCAAAAGGACGTATCAAGGCCGTTCCCGCTCATTTTTAAGAATATTATTGATTTATGTCGGTGGCGTCGCACTCACGACATTGGTTGCGGGGCTTGCAACGGCACCCTTTGCTATTTTTCATTTCAATAAATTCGTGCTTTATGGACTCGCTGCAAACGTTATTGCCGTTCCCGTCACCGCACTTTGGATCATGCCGTGGGCTGTCATCAGTTTTCTGTTAATGCCATTGGGCGGGGAGGCCTTTGGTCTAGTGCCGATGCTGTGGGGGGTCGATGTTGTCTTGAGGGTCGCTCAAACAGTTTCTGCCTGGCCCGGTGCCGCGATCACACTGCCGGCCATGAGTACAGGGGCGATTTTAGCTGTCTCTTTTGGTCTGTTGTGGCTTTGTCTTTGGAGGTCGCCGTGGCGGTATTTTGGCAGTTTTGGCATTGCCGCCGGGTTGCTGACATTATTGATCGTTCGGCCTCCCGATATTCTTGTGGATGGAGAAGCCAAATTGATGGCGGTTCGGCTCTTAAATGGCCAGTACGCCCTAACGACGCTTCGCAGTAAAAAATACACACGTGAAGTGTGGCTGCGACGGATCGGCGATAGCCGTCCACCGGTTCGATGGCCGCGGCAAAATAAAAACCAGTTTCCTTCGTTGAAATGTGACGGGCAGGGCTGCCTCTATAAAGTAAAGAATTATGTTGTCGCTCTTAGTGAGAAGCCAGGTGCCTTAATTGAAGATTGTTACACGGCAAACTTGGTTATCAGCCGTTTCCCCATACGCCAATCTTGCGCGGCCCCCATCAAAATCGATCGTTTTGATCTTTGGCGAGAGGGGACGCACGCGATTTGGCTTCAAAAGAATGAAATACGCATTGAGAGCGTGAACGCGTTGCGCGGAAACCGTCCCTGGGTTTTAAAGCCTCGCATGAACAGGCCTCGTCCCGGATATTGATGTGACAGGCGCCTGATCATCGCCTATCATGGCCCGATTAAAACGAAAAAGAGGGGGCCGTGCCCATAAAGCCGTCGCGTTTGTCCAGCCGATTGACCTCGAATACCCTGGCGCTCGTTCTCGCCGGTGGGCGGGGCAGCCGCTTGGGGGTGTTGACCGACAAGCGAACGAAACCGGCGGTGCCGTTCGGCGGTAAGTTTCGCATCATCGATTTTGCCCTCTCGAATTGTCTGAATTCTAATATCCGGCGCATTTGCGTCCTGACCCAATACAAATCACATTCTCTCACTCAGCATATGCTGAAAGGTTGGATGCATATCGGTTCCTCACCGGGAAATTACCTTGAGGTTCTTCCGGCACAGCAATGGATCGATGATGAGCAGTGGTATCAAGGCACGGCCGATGCCGTGTATCAATCCCTCGATATCATCGTCGGGCATGCGCCTGAATATGTCCTGATTTTAGCAGGCGACCATATTTACGGCATGGACTACGGTGAAATGGTTGCCGCCCATGTCGATTCAGGTGCTGATTTTACCGTTGCGTGCCACGCAGTGCCGATCGCCGAGGCGGCTAACCAATTCGGTGTAATGGGGATTGATGAAAATAGCCGCATTACCGATTTTCAAGAAAAACCGGCAAATCCGAAACCGATACCCGGCCAAGACGACCTCACAATGGCCAGTATGGGGATATATGTCTTTTCGACGGATTATTTGAAATCGCAGCTCATGCGGGATGCCGAAGACAAAAATTCCAGTCACGATTTCGGCAATGACATCATTCCCTATGCCTTGTCGAAAAATGACCATGTGCAGGCTTACCGTTTTGAAAGTCCGATAGGCGGGCAGCCATATTGGCGCGATGTCGGTACAATAGATGCTTACTATCAAGCCAATATGGAACTTCTCAATGAAGACTCGCCATTTGATTTGTACGATCAACGGTGGCGTATTTTTACCTATCAGCCGCAATTGCCGGCCGCCCGATTTATGGGCCGCGATTCATTCAACGGCGTCGAAAATGCCATTGTCAGCGGTGGCTGTGAAATCGACGTATCTAAGCTTCACGATTCTATTTTGTTTTCAAACGTCAAGGTTTATCAGGGCAGCGAGTTAAAGGGCGTGCTAGCGCTGCCTGGTTGCGAGATCGGACGCAGTGTGAGACTAAACAACGTTATTCTCGATAATCAGTGCCGGGTTCCGGATGGTACGGTTATTGGTGAAAATCCATCGGAAGACGCAAAACGGTTTAAGGTTTCCGAGGCCGGCGTCATTATCGTCAATCGCGAGATGTTGGGGCAAAAGGAAGAATATATCCCCGGCGTTCTTCGTGAGGGCTAATTGACGTAAAAAGGTGTCGCGACGCTGGCCAGTACTTTTTCCAGGGCAAAATAATCAATCTCACCCGCATCGAGTTTTGCTTTTTCCTCTGGTGTCGATAGAACCAGTTCACCAAGGACCTCAAGGCCGCCGATAACTCCAGACAAGTTTTCGGTCCTCGATTTAGTGCGGTCGCGAGGGACAAAGAAAATCGTGACTTCCTGGCTGGCATGGTCGGACATGACAATAAAATTAGCGGTTAATCCGTTAATCCGCTCTTGATTGGTTTTTGCCCACTGGGAAATCCAATGGGCAACCTCGGCAGATACCGAATGCGGCGCACCTTTCCAAACAGCGGCGGGCATGGGATAGTTTTTCATAATAATATTTTTGTCACCGCTTTCGAAATGTAAACGGGCGCAGCGCTCTAATGGAAACTCTTTTTCATTTGCAGGTCGTTTAAAAAATTGAAAATGCAGATGACTGGGAATCGAAGCGCCGGCGCTAACACCATTATAAAAGCCGATATACCCGGGCAGGCGTCGAGCGAGCTCAATCAAATTTTTAAGCATATTGGACGCATCTGGTTCACCCCGCGTTACGATCGGCCATTCTTGCGAACGGTGTTCACGCGTTGCTAAAACGATGTGCTTCGGTAAAAGGGGAAAGGGGTTCATCCAAGCATAAAATTCGGTGCCATCGGCATTGATTTCATATCCCATTTCCAGGCCTTGCTGTTGCCAAATAATATTGTCACGGCACAGAAAACAGGCTTGGTGTGTATTAGGGGGGGTAGAGGATTGGGACCGGAAGCCCGATCCTTTAAAACGCAATGCACGAACTGGATTATATTGAACCCGAAAGAACTTCTCTGGATCATAAGGGTGATGAAGTGTCAGGCGTTCAATATCGGATAAATTGGCTTTGATAAAACCGCTTTCAATTTGATGAGCTTCTAGTGCCGTTAAAGCTGCATCGAGACCGCCTTGCTGGCGTTCAATTTCCTTTAACCGAACATTCAGTGCAGACCAATTTTGTTCGTAGTCTTTAATGTCGGACTGTACTGTCATGGCGTCCCTGGGATTTCACTTTCCATTCTGGCTATATAATGTAGAGTTGCCGGTATTGGAATAATTAAAAATTTTTACTAAGTCATCAGCAAAAGAGATACTCATGCGTGGCGATACGATTGTCATAGAAGTTCATCACCGAAAAGCCGCCGAGGATATCGTTCCCTTGATTTTGCCAAAAATAAAAGAATCATCGGGGAAATTTACCATCACGGTGGCTGGTGAGTCCGGTAGCGGTAAATCTGAAACGGCGACAGCAATAGCCGAAGTCCTTGCTTCACATGATATTGCTAGTGTCATCTTGCAACAAGATGACTACTTCATTTATCCGCCCAAAACCAATGATAAGACAAGGCGAGGGGATATTGGCTGGGTTGGGCCGCAAGAAGTAAAGCTCTCATTGCTTGATGACCATCTCAGCGCTTTTAAATGTGGCGCCGATTCAATCGATAAACCCTTGGTGATTTATGAAGATGATGCCATCAGCACCGAAATCATGAGTTTTGCCGGCGCGCATGTTGCCATCGCCGAAGGCACATACACGACACTACTCGAAAACGTAGATATCCATATTTTTATTAACCGTGACTATGAAAGAACCCGCGCCCATCGGGAAAAAAGGAAACGCGATGCATCGGAACTTGATCCATTTATCGATGATGTATTGAAAATTGAACACGATATTATTTCTGTCCATAAATCTCGAGCCGAAATCATTATCAATGATGATTACTCCGTTCGCCAGGTCGGCTAAAATTTTGTTAGCCGTGTACATTTTCTAAATGCATATTGTTTTTTTTAATCCTCAAGGAAATTTTGACGCGAACGACTCATATCTCGCGGCCCATCCTGATTTCGGCGGCCAACTCGTTTATGTTAAAGAAGTCGCGCAGGCCATGTCGGTCATGGGCCATAAAGTCGATATTCTGACGCGAAAAATTGAAGATAAAGAATGGCCTGAGTTTTCCAATGATGTTGAGATTTATCCGGGGTTTGGAGAAAACCTCCGTATTCTCAGGTTTTCCTGCGGCGGCAAGAAATTTCTCAATAAAGAGCGGCTGTGGCCGCATTTGCCGGCCTTTATTGATCGTATTCTTGAATATTACGGTGATGCGCTGCCTGATTTTGCGACGGCGCATTATGGCGATGGCGGATATTGCGCGGTGCTGGCAAAGCAGCGGGCCGGTATCGGCTTTACCTTTACCGGACATTCATTGGGCGCTCAGAAACTCGATAAACTCGGCATGTCGGTGTCTAATTTTGATGCGATGGAGGAACGGTACAAATTTTCCATGAGAATTGCCGCTGAGCGTCTTAGCATGGCAGCAGCGTCCTGCATAATTACCTCGACGGATCAGGAGCAGAAAGAACAGTATTCGCATCCGCTTTATGCCGACGTGGTTGATGCAGGCGATGCCAATAAATTTTCGGTTATTCCGCCGGGCGTGAATTCGCGCATTTTCACAACCAAAAAAACCGCAGATGATCAAAAAATTAAAAATAAAATAGATGGTTTGATGACAACGGAGCTGGGGCGGGTAGTTTTGGTGTCAAGCCGGCTTGATGAAAAGAAAAATATTCTCGGTGTTGTTCAAGCCTATGCAGAAAATGAGACGCTTCGCAAAATGGCGCCTTTGGTGATTTGTATCCGTGGCATCGATGATCCATTTGAAGAATTAGCGACGCTGCCCGAGGGTGAGCAAAAAGTTTTTCGGCCGATCCTATCTCTGATTAAAGAAGCCGGCTTTAAGGACCGGGTCTATTTTCTCAATTTACAATCGCAACAGGAACTTGCCGCAGCTTACCGGCATTTTGGCGCCCGGGGCTCGGTCTTTGCTCTCACCGCTTTTTACGAGCCGTTTGGTTTAGCCCCCATTGAAGCGGCTGCCTGTGGTCTCGCACCGGTTGCGACCAAGAATGGCGGCCCCTCGGAGATATTTGCTAACGGTTCCGGTGTTCTTGTCGATCCGTTTGATTCAAAAGATATCGCCCGTGGGCTTATTGAAGCGCTCGAAAATCATACAGTGCTCTCGAAGAAAGCTATTCAACATGTTCACGACACCTATACTTGGCAGCGGACGGCACAGGGGTATCTCGCGGTGATTGAAAAGGCGCTCGAAACGCCGGACAATGACAAACCGGAATCGATCAGCTTGGATGGCACAGCTTGGCTCAAAGATTACCTCAAAAATAACACCTAAACGGAAAAGACACGGCATGTTCAAAAATCAAACAATAATCGCAACCATCTTAGGCGTGGCGTTGTTGACCGTCGCGGGGTGCCAAACCACGACGACGGTGATGCGCCAGCTGCCGGATACGGACAAGATTCAAACCAAAGTATTTAATATCGCCAAGGACCGCCAGGTCGTCGATTTCGTGACCCGGAAAGACTCACGGCAGCGTATTTTATTCATAACGCCGCGAAAGCCCAAAGCAGCGGTGATTTTATTTGCCGGCGGCGGCGGCACAATCGGTATTCAATCCGACGGATCAATTGTTTACGACGGAAATTTTCTGGTTCGCTCGCGCGAACGGTTCGTTAAGCACGGTTATATGACGGCCGTGTTCGATGCGCCGTCCGATCAGACTACCTTGCGCGATAACCGAACCGAGAGTTGGCATGTTTGGGACGTCGCCACGGTCGTCGCCTACATCAAGAAACGATACGGACTAAAGGTTTGGCTTGTTGGTACCAGCCGGGGGACCATGACCGTCGGCTATGTGGGTGCCAAAATCAATAAATTCATCGATGGCGTTGCGTTCACGTCAAGCATGGATGACGTTGTTAATCTGCCGATTGCATCGATC
>Ga0181593_10001716_pt1 | contig 20017 bp, 20 predicted proteins | sample 071ome_19_FD_133756 | JGI IMG/M metagenome (GOLD analysis project Ga0181593, IMG submission 133756) | Coastal salt marsh microbial communities from the Groves Creek Marsh, Skidaway Island, Georgia - 071413AT metaG (megahit assembly) | ecosystem: Environmental > Aquatic > Marine > Intertidal...
ACAGGCCACCAGCACCGGACAGCATCATCCCTGTGGAGGTCAAAAGAATGATGCACTAACATTCGAAACGGACCAGTCAGTGGGGGCAGGTCAATTATAGCTTGCCCCAGCGATTCTCGGGGCGATTCCCGGAGTGATTCCCGGAGTGATTCCCGAAGCGAATTCCGGCACCATCTATGAATCGGCGTGGCGGCATACTAGGTTTCAGGCATGGTCGATGAAGAAAATCCAACGACGGAAGCCCGCAAACGGGATCATATCGATGTCGTGCTGGGCAAGGACGTCGGCGCCAAGGGCATTACCACCGGGTTTGAACGATTTGCCTTCGAGCATTGCGCGCTGCCCGGGCTTTCGCTCGACGATATCGACCTATCGACCGAAATATTCAGCAGGACGCTCCGCGCACCATTTCTGATTTCCAGCATGACAGGTGGGGCGGAGCCCGCGCGCGACATCAATCTGAAGCTGGCCGGCGCCGCGCAGGCGCTCGGTATCGCCATGGGGCTCGGTTCTCAGCGCGCAGGAATCGAACGGCCGGAGCTTGCCGATACCTATCGGGTGCGCTCGGTTGCGCCCGATATCCTGCTGTTCGCCAATCTGGGCGCGGTACAGCTCAATTACGGATACGGAATCGACGAGGCGAGGCGCGCGGTAGACATGATCGAGGCGGACGCGCTGATCCTCCATCTCAACCCGCTCCAGGAAGCGGTTCAGTCGGGTGGCGACCGGGACTGGCGGGGACTGCTGTCGAAGATCGAGAGCATTGCAGGCGCATTGCCGGTCCCGCTGGTCGTCAAGGAAGTCGGCAACGGAATATCCGGCGCCGTCGCGAAGACGCTGATCGATGCGGGTGTCGCCGCCATCGATGTCGCCGGCGCCGGTGGGACGAGCTGGAGCGAGGTCGAGGCGCACAGGCAGTCGGATCCGATCGTACAGCGGGTCGCGCACAGCTTCGCCGGCTGGGGGATCCCGACATCACTGGCGCTCTCGGACGTCGTTCGTGCGGCGCCTAGCGTTCCTGTCTTCGCCAGCGGTGGGCTACGGTCGGGAATCGATGCCGCAAAAGCGATCCGGCTCGGCGCTTCCCTGTGCGGCGCCGCGGCGCCCGTTCTGGGCTCAGCGACGGATACCGCAGAGGCCGTTTTCGACACGATGAGCGTCTTCATCGAAGAGTTGCGAATAGCCTGTTTCTGTACGGGGTCGTCCGATCTGGCCGCGCTTCGAACCGCGCCGTTGCGGCGCACTGTCGATGGGGCTTTCGTTGGGGAAAGCACCGCTTAGCCGCTTTACGCAAATCGTACGAGCGGGCAGTCTGTACGTATGGTGAATAACGGCAGGATAGACGACAGCCGGCGAACGGTTGCCGTACCGGACGAACCGGTCCGCGAAAAAGGAACACGAGCGCCGCGCCCGCGGGATGCGGCAACGCTGATCATCTATCGGATGCGGGCCGGGAAGCTTGAAGTGCTGATGGGCAAGCGTCACTGGTCCCACCGGTTTCTGCCGGAGCGTTACGTGTTTCCTGGCGGCAGGGTCGATCCCACCGACAGCCGGGTACGATCGGGTACGCCGATGTCCCCCGATGTGGAGGACAGGCTTGTCAGGACGGCGAAGCCGTCTCGCGCCCGCGCCCTGATGGCGGCGGCGGTGCGCGAAACGTTTGAGGAAACGGGCCTGTTGATCGGCGTTCCCGATCCCGAACCTGGACGCAGCGTACCGGAAAACTGGAGACCGTTCTTCGATCTGGGGCTGGCGCCAAGCTACCAGCATATAGATTATGTTGCCCGTGCGGTGACGCCTCACTGGCGGCCGATCCGCTACAATGCCCGGTTCTTCATGATCGATCACCGGCATGTTTCGGGTGAACTGGGTGGAAGCGGCGAACTGCTCGATCTGACCTACGTGCCGCTATCCGAAACGGGCGATCTCGAACTGTCCCTGATCACGACGCGCGTACTCGAACTGGTCGAAGACCGTTTCCGGCGGTCGGCCGGGCCCGGCGAGCGACAACGGGTCATCAATTTCCGCCATAACGGCGAATTTCACGACATGATTCCCGAGTAAAGGTGACGGGTTATCTGGAGACCAGGCGAAGCTGTCGTTCGATGGGGGCGAGGACTTCCAGCAGCGACCGGCCGCGCTTGACCAGGTTGCCGGCTGCGCCGAGCACGTAATCGCCGCTGCGATGGCTGCCCGACGCGTATTTGTAGACCGTGAAGGCCGGCTGCGTCTTGGAATCCCGGTAAATCGAAAAGGCGGACATGCCCTTGCCATGATCGATGGCGTAGTCTTTCCATTCCCCGCTGATCACGCGGCGGCTATAAAGAGATAAAAGCTGGTTCAGTTCGACACGGGTGAAATAGACCCGCCCGGCCTTCTTGCGCCGATGATCTGATATTTTGATCACCTGGGTCATTTCGTGCGCGACAAGCCCTGTGATGTTTCAGTTTTGTTGCGGTAATTATATTCACGACCGCAGAACGCCGTAAACCCGTAGAACGCCCTGTCACGGAGATATTTTGGGGCGTTCGCAGGCGGCTTTCTTTGTCTTTGCCTCTGGCGGGCCAGATGGCTATTGTACCCGGCCTTGAACCGCCATTTTTTGAGGATCGGAGCCGTTCCGTGGGCGATATATTTCGGGAAGTTGACGAGGAACTGCGGCAGGAGCGGTACGAGAAGCTCTGGCAGCAGTACGGTCGCTATGTCATTTACGGAGCGGCGGCCATCGTGCTCGTTTTCGGGGGATGGCAAGGCTGGACCCATTACGAAAAGGCGCAGCGCGAAAGCGCAAGCGCGCAATACGCCGCGGCGATCCGGCTGGCCGCGGAAAACAAGACCTCGGAGGCGGATGCTATCCTTGCCGACCTGATCGGCAAGGGCGGCGGCAGCTACGCGGTTCTGGCCCGTTTTCACCGCGCAGCCCTGAAGGCGAAAACAGACGATCTTGCCGCGGCAGCGGCGGCGTACCGGGCGCTCTCAGACGATTCGTCGCTCGACGAATCTCTCCGGCATGCGGCGCTCGTCTATTCCGTTTCTCATGAAATGGATGCGCCCGGCGCGGATCCGAAGGCGCTTGGCGACCGGCTGTCTGCGGCAATCGCCGGCGATAGCGCGTGGCGCCATTCCGCGCGCGAGCTCAGCGGTCTGATTGCCTTGAAGGCCGGCGACGATACGCAGGCCAAAGAGCATTTCCAGAAACTTGCGGACGATCTGGATGCGCCGGTGAACATGCGGACCCGGGCGACCCAGATGATCTCCGTTCTTGGCGGCTGACAACCGGTGTACGAGAGAATGGGCGCCAGGCGTGCAGGGGCGACGACGGTATTTCTCCTCGGGATGGTTCTTTCGGGGTGTTCCGGTTTTTTTGGGGAGAAGGAAAAGCCTCCCCTGCCGGGCGAGCGGATAAGCGTACTTGCCCTGCAATCGGTACTGGAGCCTGACCCCAGGCTGTCCGATCTTGCCGTTCGCCTGCCCAGGCCCTTCGTCAATCCCAACTGGCCCCAGGCTGGCGGGTTTCCCAACCATGCCATGCATCATCTTGCGGCGAGCGGGCCGCTCCGGCAGATCTGGTCGGAGGATATCGGCGAAGGGGAGGGCCGGAACGGGCAGCCCATCGCGCCGCCCGTCGTTGCCGGTGGACGGGTTTACACCGTCGATGTCGAAGCTTCTGTACAGGCGACAGATGCTGAGACCGGACGACGGATCTGGCGCGTTGAACTGGCTCCGGAAAATGACGACGAGGGCCTGCTTGGCGGCGGCATCGCCTATGCCGATGGCAGGATTTTTGTCGCGACCGGGTTTGCCGAGGTCATTGCTCTTGATGCGGGAAGCGGCAAGGTCTTGTGGCGGCGTAAGCTGTCCGCTCCTCTACGGTCTTCGCCGACCATTTTCAGAGGGCGTGTTCTCGCGTCGACCATCACCAATGAACTCAGCGCGCTCAGTGCCGACGATGGCGAAGTGCAATGGACCCATACCGGCATCACGGAAGTGGCCGGTCTGCTGGGCGGAGCATCTGCGGCGGCGGCGGGGTCGACCGTTATCGCAGCCTATTCGTCTGGCGAGGTGGTCGCCCTTCGCATCGAAAACGGACGGGTCATCTGGTCGGATACGCTGACGGCGCTGCGTCGTTCGGACCCGGTATCGACTCTGGCGCATGTACGCGGTCGGCCGGTTATCGACCGCGACCTCGCGATCGTTTCCTCCAATAGCGGCCGTACGCTAGCGATCGATATGCGAACCGGAAACCGGAGATGGGAACAGCGTATCGGATCCTCTTTCGGTCCATGGGTCGCCGGGGATTTCATTTATCTTCTGACCAGTTCGAACGAGGTCGTATGCCTGGCGCGGCGCACCGGCGGCATTAGGTGGGTGGCCCAGCTTCAACGGTTCGAGGATGAAAAGGATCAGGAAGATCCGGTATTCTGGTCGGGACCGGTGCTCGCGGGCGACCGGCTTCTGGTCGGCGGAAGCCACGGCGAGATCTGGTCGCTTTCGCCTTATACCGGCACGCTTCTCGGCAGGGTCGATATCGGCGATCCGGTTTATCTTGGCGGGGTCGTCGCCAACAACACGGTTTATTTTCTGACCAACGACGCGAAGCTGATCGCGCTTCGCTGATTTTTCCGGGTTTCCCGGGCGGATGTCTTGCGGATATGAGCGTACAGATTGCTATCCTCGGACGCCCGAATGTCGGTAAGTCCACTCTTTTCAACCGGCTCTGCGGGGTAAGGGCCGCGCTTGTCGATCCGACACCTGGCGTAACGCGCGACCGGCGTTACGGGGACGCGAAACTGGGCGACCTCGAATTCGGTATCATCGATACGGCAGGGCTTGAAGAGCCGGGAAAGGACTCACTGGAAGCCGGGATGCAGCGCCAGACGGATCTGGCCCTGGAACAGGCGGATGCGCTCCTGCTGCTGATCGATGCGCGCGCCGGTATCACGCCGCTCGACCGTCATTTTGCAGACAGGCTCAGGCGGGCAACCGTGCCGGTTGTTCTCGTTGCGAACAAATGCGAAGGCGGAGCAGGGCAGGCGGGACTGTATGAGGCCTATGAGCTCGGCCTTGGCGATCCTGTCCCGATTTCGGCTGAACATGGCGAAGGATTGGCCGATCTGCACGTCGCGCTGGCCGGTATTGTCCCCCTTGAGGAAGAGACGACAAAGCTGCCGAGGTCGCGAAAGCAGCCAGATGCGGCCAGCGACGACCCCGATGCCGAAGAGACGCCGGATGGCCCGCTTCAGCTTGCCATTGTCGGGCGGCCCAATGTCGGCAAGTCGACGCTGATGAACCGGCTGATCGGCGAAGATCGTGTCCTGACAGGCCCCCAGCCGGGCGTGACGCGGGACAGCATAGCCGTCGCCTGGTCGTGGAATGAACGCGAGGTCAAGCTGGTCGATACGGCCGGGATGCGCCGAAGATCCCGTGTGACGGAGAAACTTGAGCGGCTGTCCGTAGCGGATACGCTGCGGACTGTTCGTTTCGCAAATGTCGCCGTGCTGGTTCTCGACGGGACCGTGATGGCCGAACGTCAGGACCTCAGCATCGCCGATCATGTTATTGAGGAAGGGCGAGCGCTGGTCATTGCGGTCAATAAATGGGACCTGGTGAAGGACCCGGCAGAGGCTATGAGCAGGCTTCGCGACCGGCTTGAGAGATCGCTGCCCCAGATACCCGATATTCCCATCGTTACGTTTTCAGCTCTTACCGGGCGCGGAGTCGACCGGCTGATGCCGGCGGTATTCGAAGTGTACGATCTCTGGAATACGCGCCTTTCGACCGGGTTGCTGAACAGGTGGCTCGAAGGGGCGCTTGAGCGTCATCCGCCGCCGCTTGCCGCAGGACGCAGGCTACGGCTGCGCTATATCACGCAGATCAAGGCCCGACCGCCGACGTTCGTCATTTTCGCAAGCCGACCGGCTGATCTGCCGGAAGCCTATCGCCGCTATCTGGTCAATGGAATTCGGGAGCGGTTCGGTTTGATGAAGATCGCTGTCCGCCTTCACCTGAGGCGGGGAAAGAATCCTTACGCCGACGGAGACCGTTAAGCGGCTTCTTACTGAGCGCTGAGCACCGCGCCGTGGTGCGAACAGGATTCCGCGCCCAGCTCTACGAATATGTCGAGGATGTCTTCCGGGGCCGGCAGGGTCGCGGGGTCCTCGCCAGGATAGGCGCTTGCCCGCATCCCGGTGCGGACAGCGCCCGGATTGACCGTATTGATTTTCAGCGGCGTATTGGCCATTTCCTGCGCCCAAGTAGTGGCCAGCGCTTCGATGGCTGTCTTGGTGATGGCATAGGCGCCCCAGTAAGCGCGACCGCCCGCGACCCCCGATGTCATAAAAATGGCGCGTCCTGCAGGGGAGGCAAGAAGCAGGCCTTCGAGAGCCCGGACGAGACGCCAGTTGGCGGTCAGGTTAACGGCAAGGTTTTCGTCCCAGTCGGACGGGGAGATGTGGGAAAGCGGTGTCATGTCGCCCAGAATCCCCGCGTTTGCGACAAAGATATCAAGCCGTCCGAACCGGTCCGCGATCGCGGCGGCGAGGCGGTCGATATCGTCACCGCTTTTCAGGTCGAGAGGCACGAGCGTCGCCTGGCTTTGTCCGCCGGTCGCCGCGCGAATATCGTCGTCTACTTCTTCAAGACCGGCTTTTGTCCTGGCGGTGAGAATCACGTGGGCGCCTTCCTGCGCATAGCGTTTTGCCATCGCAGCGCCGATCCCGCGCGATGCGCCTGTAATCAGCGCGATGCGTCCGTCCAGCGGCGAAGACATCGGCTAGCCGAAACTCGACAGGAAGGAAAGCTGGGGCGCGGATTCGCCGCCTTCGCGGTCGGCGAGGACGACAGGATAGTCGCCGGTGAAACAGGCGTCGCAGTTCTGGGGCAAACGCGCGTTGCGTCCTTCCTGGCCCATGGCGCGATAGAGCCCGTCGAGGCTGATAAAGGCGAGAGAGTCGGCGCCAATGAATTCGCACATTTCCTCGACCGACTGGTTTGCGGCCAGCAGTTCGGATGTTTCGGGCGTGTCGACGCCGTAAAAGCACGAATTGGTCGTCGGCGGGCTGGAGATGCGAAGATGGACTTCCCGCGCGCCGGCGGCGCGCATCATTTCGATAATCTTCACCGACGTGGTGCCGCGTACGATGCTGTCGTCCACAAGGATCACACGCTTGCCCTCAATGACCGCGCGGCTGGCATTGTGTTTCAGCTTGACCCCGAGATGCCGGATATGGTCGGTCGGTTCGATAAAGGTCCTGCCGACATAGTGGTTCCGGATGATGCCGAGCTCGTAGGGGAGGCCTGTTTCGACCGAATATCCCATGGCGCTGGGTACTCCGGAGTCCGGCACCGGAATGACGACGTCCGCATCGACATGGCTTTCCCGCGCAAGCTCGGCGCCGATGCGTTTTCTTACCTCGTATACGCTGGCGCCGTCGACAACGCTGTCGGGGCGGGCGAAATAGATATATTCGAAAATGCACATGCGCGACGGTACTTGCGGGAATGGTTTGAGCGACTTCAGCCCGCCGCTGTCGATGACGACGAGTTCTCCCGGCGCCACGTCGCGCAGGAAATCGGCGCCGATAATATCGAGCGCGCAGGTTTCGGACGCGAGAACGTAGGCGTCATCCAGCCTTCCGATCACGAGCGGTCGAATTCCCATAGGATCGCGTACGCCGATCATGCACTCGTCGGTCATTGCGACGAGAGAGTAGGCGCCGACGACCCGGCGCATGGCGTCCACCAGCCTGTTAACCGTGCTGTCCTGTTCGCTAATGGCGATCAGGTGAATGATGACCTCCGTATCCGTCGTCGACTGAAACAGGCAGCCGCGCCGGACCAGTTCCCGGCGGAGTAGCGTCGCATTGGTCAGGTTGCCGTTATGGGCGAGGGCGAAGCCGCCGGATTCGTAGTCCGCAAACAGAGGCTGGATGTTCCGGAGCGCCGTCTCTCCTGTGGTCGAATAGCGGTTATGGCCGACCGCCGCTTCGCCCGGCAGGTGTTCCATGACCTGGGGGCTGGAGAAGATGTCGCCGACATGACCGGGAGCGCGGTGACTGAAGAACTGGCGGCCGTCATAGCTAACGATACCGGCCGCTTCCTGACCGCGATGCTGCAACGAATGAAGGCCCAGGGCGGTGAGGGCAGCGGCATCGGCATGTCCGAATATCCCGAACACACCGCATTCTTCGTGCAGCTTGTCCATTCCGGTACTGTCCGATGGGCGTCGCGGGGTTGCGTTCACTGTTGCTGTCCTTTGATCAGACGGTCCATTTCACTGCGTTCCGCCGGGCTGTAGCCCTGGCGCTTCTGTTCGCCCGGGGCGCGCGTTTCCGGTTCATTGAGCTTGCGAAACCTTTTCAGCGTGTCTTCGGCGGGAGCCGGCATGTTCCTGTTGGTGCCGCCGAATTCGGGCGGCGCCAGCGATCGCAGCTTGTCCGACCCCCATTCCAGCCAGGGCTTCGTGCGAGCGGTCCTGATCCATTCGGGCTGTCGGGCGGAGTCCTTCGACAAATCGGTTAGTGCGCCGATCGATATATATCCCAGAGACGCGATGACCGCGCCCAAAAAAAGGCCGAAAGCCAGCCCTATCGATCTGTCGAGCGCGCTCAGTCCGCTATTGCGGACCTGCCGTCCGATCGCATGGCTTACGATCGTAAGAATGACCAGTGTCACCAGGAAGATAGCGAGCCCCGCTGCGGCGTCTGCCAGGAACCCCACAGAAATCCATTGCTGGGCGAATGGCCGAACGTAGCTGAAGCCGTAGAGCGTTGCGAAAGCGGCGCCGACCCATCCCAGCAGGCCGAGGACTACCCTGACGAAACCCATAGAGAAGGCCACAAGTCCCGATATCAGGACGATGGCGACCACGCCGATATCAAGGATACTCATACCGCGTCCGCCATTCGAGGTGACTCGTCTGCCTGGGCGGGCAGGCCGATGAGCGGGATAAGGTCGCCCAGATGCTCCAGCATCGTCACGTTGATCTCGGGAACCGATGCGGCCTTTTGCTTGCCTGCCGGTTTGGGCGAGAAGGCTGTATGGAACCCGAGCTTGGCGGCTTCCTTGAGACGCAGGTCCGGCTGTCCGACGCCGCGTACCTCGCCCGACAGGCCGATCTCGCCGAACACGACCGTATCTCCCGGCACAGGCCTGTCGGCGACCGCAGACAACAGGGCAGCTGCCACCGCAAGGTCGGCCGCCGGCTCGTTGATTCTGAGCCCTCCTGCAACGTTCAGATAGACGTCCCTACCCGAAAGGGAAACTCCGCATCGAGCCTCCAGTACCGCAAGGATCATGGCGAGGCGGCTGGAATCCCAACCGACCACAGCGCGGCGCGGCGTTGCGAGCGCGCTGGGTGCGACCAGCGCCTGAATCTCAACGAGGACCGGCCGGCTTCCTTCAATTCCGGCAAACACGGCGGCGCCGCTGACATCGCCGCGTCGCTGCGCGAGAAACAGCGCAGACGGGTTAGCGACCTCTACCAGGCCCTCCCCGGTCATTTCGAACACGCCGATCTCGTCGGTTGCGCCGAACCGGTTCTTGATACCGCGCAGGATTCGGAACTGGTGGCCGCGATCGCCCTCAAAATAAAGCACCGAGTCGACCATGTGTTCGAGGACCCGGGGACCGGCGATTGCCCCTTCCTTGGTTACGTGGCCAACCAGGATCACAACGAAACCGCGCCGCTTGGCGAGACGGATCAGTTCCTGGGCGCTTGTGCGGACCTGGGCGACGGTCCCCGGGGCTGAGTCGAGGGAGTCGACGAACATCGTCTGGATTGAATCGATGACGACCACGCCGGTGGAATCCGGCACGTCGAGCGTTGTAATGAGATCGCGGATGCTGGTGGCTGCCGCCAGAGCAACGTTGGCGCTGGAAAGACCGAGGCGCTCCGCGCGCATCCGGACCTGTTCTATGGATTCTTCGCCCGAAACGTAAATACAACTCGTTCGTGCGGCGAGCCCGCCAACGACCTGCAGCAGCAAGGTCGATTTTCCGATGCCGGGATCGCCGCCCACCAGGATTGCGGACCCTGGCACCAGCCCGCCGCCGCAGACCCGGTCGAACTCGGCGATGCCGGTCTCGAACCGGGGAGCGGGCCGGGACTCGCCCGCCAGCCCAACCAGCTTGACCTTGCGGCCGCGCCCGGAGCCAAGTCCCTTTGGCGCCGACTCCGCCGGCGTTTCCTCGACGATCGTGTTCCATTCGCCGCATGAGTCGCACTTGCCTGTCCATTTGGACGACGAGGCACCGCAGCTCTGGCACACGAAACAGGTTGACGGTTTGGCCATGCGCTCTCCTTACAGGGCGCGAATTTCCATCTGGATCGGGCCCTCCGCCCGTCCGTGGATGAACTGGTCGACATACTCGTTGCCGCTGTCGTCGATCTCCGAAACCGGGCCGACCCAGATGATCCGGCCCTTGTAAAGCATGGCGATCCTGTCGGCGATCTTGCGGGCGCTCGCCATGTCGTGGGTGATTGAGAGCGTGGTCGCGCCGAGATCCTTGACGCATTCCACGATCAGGTCGTTGATCACATCGCCCATGATCGGATCGAGACCGGTTGTCGGCTCATCGAAAAAGATTATTTCGGGATCGACCGCAATAGCACGGGCAAGGCCCACGCGCTTGCGCATGCCGCCGGAAAGTTCCGCGGGCTCCAGTTCGCCGACATCGGGGCCCAGCCCAACATTGGCGAGCTTCGAAAGGGCGATTTCCTTCGCCTTGGCGCGCCCCATGCCGCGTCCTTCGATCAGCCCGAAGGCGACGTTTTCCCAGACGGAAAGACTGTCGAACAGAGCAGCGTTCTGGAACAGCATACCGAATTTTCTTAGGACGGATTCGCGCTCCGACCAGCCCATCCCAACGATCTCCATGCCGTCGACGGTAATGCTGCCACGTTCGGGCGTCAGGAGCCCCAGGACATTTTTGAGCAGCACTGATTTGCCGGTGCCCGAACCGCCGATGATCACCATCGACTCGCCCCTGCGCACTTCCAGATCGAGACCGTCAAGCACGACCTTCGGCCCAAAGGACTTGTGGACGCCGTACATGCCGATCTTGGTGTCGCTACCGGTCATGATCAGGCTGCGAAAAACAGTTCGGTGATGATGTAGTTGGCGCCGAGGATCAGGACGGACGCAGACACAACGGCGTTTGTCGTTGCCTGGCCGACGCCCTGGGCTCCTCCGCGTGAAGAGTAGCCGTGATAGCACCCCATCAGCGAGATAATGAACCCGAAGACCGCAGCCTTGGTCAGGCCGGAAAGCACATCCAGCGGTTCCAGGAATTCCCACGTTCGCTGGAGGTAGACCGTGGGGTTAAAGCCTAGCTTGTGAATGCTGACCAGATAACCGCCGAGCACGCCGATTATATCGGCGACCAGTACCAGCAGCGGCAGCATCAGCACGCCGGCGATGATTCTGGGCGCTACCAGATACTTGAACGGGTTTGTCGAAAGCGTGACAAGCGCGTCGATCTGTTCCGTGACGCTCATGGTGCCGATTTCCGCCGCCATCGCTGCGCCGATCCGGCCGGCGACCACGAGACCGGTGAGAACCGGCGCAAGCTCCCGCGTGATGGAGAGCACCACGACATTTGCGATGACGCCTTCCGCATTGAAGCGCGCGAATCCGGTATAGCTCTGCAGAGCCAGCACCATGCCGGTAAAAATCGCGGTCAGTCCGACGACCGGAAGAGAATAGTAACCGATTTCAACGCATTGGCGGGCGAGCAGTCTGAAATAGAAGGGCGGTACAAAGCAGTGAAGGACCGCGCGACCGGTAAAAATGGCGAGACGACCGATGGTCGCCAGAAAGGCGAAGGAAATCTGTCCAATTGTTGCGAGAGGATTCATGATTCAGGTGAATTTCCAAGTGGTGTCGCCGGAAAAATTGCGACGATACCTTCGCCCGAGCGCGGTCAGTATTTCGTATCCGATCGTGCCGGCGTCGGCAGCGACGTCGTCGATGCTGCGGTGCGGTCCGATCAATTCAATGGAGCAGCCGGGGCGACATTCAGATTCAGGAACATCGGTGACGTCGAATGTTACGAGATCCATCGATACGCGTCCTACCATCGGAACCCTGATATCGCCGATATAACCGCATGCCCGGCTTTCGAGAGATCGAAAGATTCCATCTGCATATCCTGCGCCCACGGTGGCGATCCGGCTTGGCCGTTGAACGCGATGCGTGGCACCGTAGCCAACCGCCTGACCGGTGTCAATGAAACGGCATTGCAGGATTTTTCCTTGTAAATTAACAACTTGCTGCATCTGCTTCGAGTCGGATTCAAGCGGCTCCACGCCGTAAAGCGCGGCGCCCGGACGCGCCATGGAAAAATGAAATTGTGGCCCGAGGAAGATGCCGGAAGAGTTCGCGAGCGACCCGGGAACGCCCCCGAACCGTTGCAGGATTTCCGAGAACAGCCGGCGCTGCTCTTCGTTCATGGGGTGCAGGGGCTCGCCCGCGCAGGCGAGGTGGCTCATCACATACCGAAGGTCGATGCCCTGCATACGATCAGCCGGATCGAGCGCAGCAGGGATCTCGCCCGGCGTCAGGCCGAGGCGCGACATGCCGGTATCGACGTGGAGAATGGCCGGAAGTTCTTTTTGCTGCGTCCGGCCGTACGCTGCCCAGCGGTCGATTTCGTCGAGCCGGTTGAGGACCGGGGTGATCCCGCTCTCCGCGTAGTCGCGCTCTGCACCGTCGGCCAGACCGTTCAGGACGTAAATTGCAGCATCGAGACCTGACCGGTTGAAAGAGCGACGAAGCGAGACCGCCTCTTCGAACTGCGCAACGAAAAATTCCCTGCATCCTTCGCCGATCAAGCGTGCGGCAATCGCCTCCGCGCCAAGACCGTACCCATCCGCCTTGACCACGGCGGCGCAGGCGGCAGGCACGAGCCGGTCCCGCAGCAGCCGGTAATTGGCGGCGATCGCATCCAGGTCGATCGTGAGCGTTGCGCAGGCGGTATCAGGTGCCGCCATGATCAGAAATCGTGGTCACCCGGCGTATAGTCGTCCTTCGCCAGATTACCGAACTTGGTCAGCAGGGCGTTGAACTGGAGATTGACCTTGCCCGTCGGCCCGTGGCGCTGCTTGCCGACGATGACCTCGGCAATGTTGTGGACACGGTCCATTTCCTCCTGCCAGGCCATATGCTCCGGCGTATCCTCTCGCGGTTCCTGACGCTGGACGTAATATTCTTCCCGGAAAATGAACAGGACAACGTCGGCATCCTGCTCGATGGTGCCCGACTCGCGCAGGTCGGCGAGCTGGGGCCTCTTGTCGTCGCGCTGTTCGACCTGTCGGGAAAGCTGGGACAGCGCGATAACCGGGACGTTGAGTTCCTTGGCAAGGGTCTTGAGCCCTCGCGTGATTTCCGAAATTTCCTGCACGCGGTTATCGCCGCGATTGTTGCTGCCGCTCAGAAGCTGAAGATAGTCGACGACAATCAGGCCGAGACCGTGCTGCCGTTTGAGGCGTCGGGCGCGCGTTCTGAGCGCGGAAACGGTCAGGGCTGGCGTGTCGTCGATAAAAATCTTGGCGCGCTGGAGTTCATGCGAGGCTTCAACGATCTGCGCGAACTCACCGCCATTCACCTTCCCTCGCCGGATCAGGTCAGATCCCACGCCGGATTCCTCTGCCAGAATACGGGTTGCGAGCTGTTCCGCGGACATTTCCAGCGAGAAGAAGCCGACGACCGCGCCGTCCACGACGACTTCGTTGCCGTATTCGTCCGTTTCGGTGTCGTAATGTTTGGCAGCGTGAAAGGCGATATTGGTAGCGAGCGCGGTCTTGCCCATCGAGGGACGACCGGCGAGGATGATCAGGTCCGATGGGTGCAGCCCGCCAAGCATGTTGTCGAGATCGACCAGCCCCGATGCGACGCCGGTAAGTTTTCCATCCCGCTTGTAAGCGGCCTCTGCAATCTTGATCGATTCAGTCAGGACCGAGGTGAAATCGCGGAACCCGCCCTGGTAATCGCCGACTGTGGCGAGGTCGTACAAGCGCTGTTCGGCGGACTCGATCTGTGACGTAGCCGTGTTTTCGATTTCCTGGTCGTAGGCTTCGTTGACCGTGTCTTCGCCCAGGGCGATGAGTTGTCGCCTGAGATAGAGGTCGTGGATCGTCCTTCCGTAATCGCGGGCGTTGATGACAGTGATCGCACCGCCCGCGAGTCGGTCCAGATAAGCCGAGCCTCCGAGATTCGAGAACAGCTCGTCATGCTCGAAATAGAAACGCAACGTATGCGGATTGGCTTCCTGACCGCGTTCGAGCTGTTTGCTTATCGCTTCATAGACGCGGCCATGCGCCGCTTCCGCGAAATGTTCGATACGCAGGAAATCCGAAACCTGCTCGTAGGCGCGGTTGTTTACCAGCATCGCGCCCAGAAGGGCCTGTTCAGCTTCGACATTGGCGGGAGGCGCACGCCAGCCGGGAACGGTCTCATCGTCCGTTCGCAGCAAGGTGACACTGCCGGTTTTCTGATTGTTTTCCATCGATCGTCGTTCGGTTGCTCGAAGTCGATGACGTTAGGTCTTTTAGAGACGGCAGTCTGCCACAGGATAACGAGAATCATGGGGATAAAGCGCCCGAGTCTCCAGTTGCTTCTGTGCATAACCCCGGTGCGCCACCTGTTTTCAACGAAAAGAGAGAGGCTCGGCGTACTAGGCTGCCCGGCTCTTGTCGCCACGCCTGTCGCGTTCAGCCTGCGCTTCCTCCCATTCGACCATATAGTTCCGTGTGGTCGGCAGCGCCTCCATTGTCTTGGCAAGCTGAATCTGAAAGACCATGAGCCCGAGATGTCTGAAGCCGAGTTCACAGGTAATGAGATAGAGCTCCCACATGCGGCAGAAACGTTCGTCGTAAATCCGGGCCGCTTCCTCGCGCCGTTTCATGAATCGCTGGCGCCATTGCCGAAGCGTTTCCGCGTAGTGCAGGCGGAGTATTTCGACATCCGTTACCTTAAGCCCCAACGGTTCCAGCGCGCTCAGGACTTCGGACAGGGAGGGCAGGTCGGCCCCGGGAAAAATATACTTCCGGATAAAGGGGTTAATCGGCGCCGGCGGATCGAACCGGCCGATCGAATGAAGCAGCATGACGCCGTCATCAGCCAGGAGATCCCGGACATTGCGGAAGAACTCGCCGTAGTTGCGCCGACCGACATGCTCGAACATTCCTACTGAGACGATGCGGTCGAAGGACGAGCGTTCATCCCGATAATCCTGCAGCCGAAACCGTACACAGGCGTCGAGATTCTCCTGCTGTGCCCTGTCATTTGCGACGCGTTGCTGCTCTACCGAGAGCGTAAGGCCGGTTACGTCTACCTCCGCCGCTTTGGCCAGGTGGAGCGCAAGACCGCCCCAGCCGCAGCCGATATCAAGGACCCGGTTGCCAGCCTCCAGCCTCAGCTTGGACGCGATGTGGCGTTTTTTGGCGAGTTGCGCTTCCTGCAGGGGCTGGTCCGGGCGTTCGAAATAGGCGCACGAATACTGGAGATCGTCATCGAGAAACAGCCGGTAAAGAGCGTCGGAAAGGTCGTAATGATGGGCGACGTTCCGTCTCGCTTTCTGAACCGGGTTAGACTGTCCGAGGCGCGCCCGGTCGAACAGGGAGAGAAAACGTGCGAAGGGGAGACGTTCGAAATTCCGTAAATTGAAAACGCAGATCTCCAAAAAATCGTATAGCTCGCCGTCCTCGACGACGAGGTCTCCGTTCATCAGCCCTTCGAGGACGGTGAGGCTGGGATCGCGAACAGCCCGGAGCGATGCTCGCGCATTCGTCAGCCGTAAAGCGCATACAGGCGGGCTGCCGTCGCCCACGCGGTGGCGTCTTCCCTTGTGGTCTATGACATCGAACGCGCCATTTCGAACGAATTTTCTAAGAAGCCCGACCAGCATGGCTTCCTCCCCTGTTTCTTCGTCCTGTACCGGTTCCTCCGGCATTCCCAAAAATTCTACGACCAAAATTATGGAAATGTAAGGGGCAGCGTGCTGGGGCGCCCGCGCGCAGGAAGCTCCGTTTCTGCCAAGATCCTTTGCGCCCGGAAATCTAAGGCGGTTATTTTTTGGGGGCGGTAATTTTTTGGTCGATTTCTCAATATATCCAAAGGGTTTTCATATCCACAGGGTTTTCCCCGTGTTTTCCCCAAAAGTCCTCACAAGAAAATGCCGTTACGGATGCGTTTCCGGTTTGAAATCGCGCCGGGTCGTCCAAATATGGGTTTATGAATCGCATCGAATCGAGCGGTGTAATAAACCGTCAGGTGCGTAGTAGGGGAGAGACGGATGTCTGATGACGATATCGATATGGACCGCGTTGTTTCCGATCCGCAATATCGCCGGGAAGTCATTGAGTTCCTGAATTCTTCGTCGTTGCTGTCACGAGACTTGGAAGACAACCCGAACTTCGGTCGCCATCTTGAGGCAGGTTTGCAGGCGGCGGGAAGGGAATAGTTCGTTAGTCGCGGCCGTAATCGTCGTCGTATCTGACGATATCGTCCTCGCCCAGATAACTTCCCGACTGAACTTCGATCAGATGTAGCGGAACCTTGCCCGGATTGGACAACCGGTGCAGTACGGCCGGCGGAATATATGTCGATTCGTTCTCGTTGAGGGTGAACTCCCGATCGCCATTGCGGACCAGGGCTGCACGGTTGACGACTACCCAGTGCTCAGCGCGATGATGGTGCATCTGCAACGAAAGGCTGGCGCCCCGGTTGACGGTTATACGCTTGACCTGGAACCGGTCTCCCTCGTGAACCGTCTGGTAGAAGCCCCAGGGACGGTACACTCGGGGGTGCAGCACGGCTTCACCCCTACCGCGCAGTTTTACTCATCGACGACCGCCTTGACGTCCTGCGCGCGGTCGCGAGGCGTGACGAGGACGCAGTCATCCATGGCGACAAGGACGAGATCCTGAATCCCCAATGCGGCGACGAGCGGCCCGTCGGTGCGAATGTAGGAGCCGGCGCAATCGAGAGACAGAACATCGCCGTGCACGACATTTCCATCGTCATCGCCGTCCCCGATGTCCCAGAGCGCGGTCCAGGAACCGACATCGTTCCAGCCGATTTCCACGGGCACGACCGCAGCCTTGTCGGTATGTTCCATGACGGCGTAGTCAATCGATTTCGCCGGTGACGCCGAGAACGATTCCGGGTCCAGCCGAAGGAAATCGAGATCCCCTACAGCCTTTTCTATGGCCTCCCGGCAGGAGGCGATAATTTTCGGCTCCAGCCTTTCGATCTCATTGAGATAGGTTTCCGCCGCAAACAGAAACATCCCGCTATTCCAGTCGTGCAGGCCGCCGGACAGATATTTCTCGGCGGTTGCCGAATTCGGTTTCTCGACGAACTCGGAAACCCGGAAAACGCCCTGCTGACTGTTCAGTTCCGACCCTCTGTGAATATAGCCGTAGCCGGTTTCAGCCCTTTCCGGTTTCACCCCGAAAGTGATCATTTCCCCCGCCGTTGCCGCTGATTTCGCCGTGTCGATGGCCGCGAGGAAACCGGCCTTGTCGGCGACGATATGATCGGACGGCAGCAGCAGCAGCAGCGCCCCGGGGTCTTTTTCGGCCAGCATCAAAGCCGCGATGGCGGCGGCCGGCGCCGTATTCCTTCCGACCGGCTCCAGAACGATAGCCCTTGGGTCGATATCGATCGTCCGCAGCTGTTCGGCGACCATAAAGCGGTGATCGACATTGCAGACCACAATCGGTGGCGCGAACCCGTCCGATGTCGCAACACGCAGCGCGGTCTGCTGCAGCATGGATTGTTCGGACGCCAGAGGCAGGAATTGTTTCGGAAACGATTCCCGCGACATAGGCCAGAGACGCGTACCGGCGCCTCCAGACAGGATTACAGGCGTTATCGTCGGACCTTCCGCCATCCGAAACCTCTTACGCTTGCCGGCTGGAATAGCCGGTTTGGGGTCGTGTTAAATCATCGTGGGCCTGTTCGCCAGACGGTATATTGGGATATTACCGAAGGCTGGTTAACGAGCGACTATCCATTTCATCGCCATTCCGATAATGCCGAAATGGAAGCTGATCGCCTTTTCCGTTGTCCGGATTGACCTGTTGCTGTGGTCAGTTGCTGTGGTCAGTTGGTCGTTGCCCGGCGAACATAACGGCCATCGGAGAAGCCGGAAAACTGATCATCGAGCAGCGGGTGGACGACCGGAGACACATCTTCGGAGGCCGCTAGGTGAGGTTCCGCGACATAGGTCGTGTGCGTATGGCCATCGACAAGGACGTGATACCAGGGCCTGTCGCGGGGCGGTCGGCTCAACGCGACGTCCCGGTACCATTCTTCGGTTCCCATGAAGATCGGATCCACATCGAAAACCACGCCTCGATATGTCCACTTCAAATGAACGATCAACTGGCCGACGTGAAACCGGGCCCTGGAACTGGACATTGAACTGGATATTTTTACGTGCCGCTTCTTTATTGCATATCCACTCCTATGGTTACGGAAATGCACTGAAAATCAAAGACCTGCTGGCATAGAGGCGAAATTTGCTGTATGGGTACGCGCGTTGCCCGGAGGCCTTGCCTGGGTGAAAGAAGCAAGGACTGTTTGGAGGATGACATGAAATTTGCGAAGACGCTGATTATCGCCGCTGCACCGCTGCTTTTCGCCGCCGGCTGCGAGACTGCAGGCACGAATCAGGGATCGGCCAGCGCGTCTGGCAACTCGGCAGCTGAAGCGCAGGCTGCGGCGCAGCGCGCCGCGGACGCCGCCAACAAGGCTGCGGCGAGTGCCGCTGCGGCAGCTCGTGCGGCCGAAGCGGCTGCGGCCGAGGCCAAGGCTGCCGGCGACAAGGCCGACCGTGTATTCCGTCAGGGAATGCGCAAGTAAGGCTCTCCCGGATCTCCTTCCGGATTTCCTTACGTTTTCGAATTTAGGGGCGCGGCGTTAGTTTTTCTGCGTCGCCGCCTCGACATCCTTTTTGTCCGATTTCAGGATTGGAATCGGGAAACCGCTGCGTTCGAATGCAGCAGATTTTACGCGTTCCCAGTCAACCCGCCTGACGTCTTTTCCGGCGGCCTGCGCTATCCGATAGGCCAGTTCGGAGACCGGCGCAGGCGTGAGCTTGCCGGTTTCTTCCAGCTCCAGATTTTGTTTCGGGTTCGGGTGGACCTCCAGATACAGCTGGCCGTCCCGCCACCCCGTTTTGGCTTCCTGGCTTACGACCGTAACGGGCGTTCCGACCGGCACCTGCGGGAACAGTTTCTCGATCCCTTCCGGATACATGCGAATGCAGCCGTGGCTGACGCGGCGTCCAACGCCCCAGGGGTTGTTGGTGCCGTGGATGAGATAGGCATGCCATCCAAGATACATCGCGTGCCTGCCCAACGGGTTGTTCGGGCCGGGGCGGACGACCGCCGGAAGTTCCGGCTGTTCGTCGCGAATCGATTTCGGCACGTACCAGGTGGGATTCTGTTTCTTGCGTGTGATTCTGGTGTTGCCGACAGGCGTGTCCCAGGCTTCCTGTCCGGTGCCGATGGCGTAGGTCTGAATCGGCGCTCCTTCGCCTGGAAAGAAATATATTCTCTGGTCTATCAGGTTAAGAAGGATTCCCTTCCTTGGTCCGGCGGGAAGAACATGCGCCGTCGGCAACGTGATAACGGTGCCTTTCCCTGGCAGCCAGGGGTCCACCCCCTTGTTTGCGGTAACGGTTTCGACGAAACCAAGGCCGTTGATTCGGGCGATGTCCAGCAACGTGTCTTCATGGAGGGCGGCGACGGTGCGGATTTCGCCGATAAGGTCCGGATATCCCGCCTGCAGGGTTTCGGTCTTCGGCTGTGCCCGCCCCGGAATGGCCGCAAGGCCGGTCATGGCGCCAACCGACGCGCAGAAGGTTCGGCGAGTCATCGCCGTGCGAAGCGCCGGCGCATCTTTCCGCGGATCATGATTCCTGTCGGGCATCGTCGAATGATGTAAGGCCTGGGTATTGAAAATCCAAGACAAAAGACGTTGAACGGGGGGCAGTAGACAGCCACATA
>Ga0181593_10001718_pt1 | contig 19998 bp, 18 predicted proteins | sample 071ome_19_FD_133756 | JGI IMG/M metagenome (GOLD analysis project Ga0181593, IMG submission 133756) | Coastal salt marsh microbial communities from the Groves Creek Marsh, Skidaway Island, Georgia - 071413AT metaG (megahit assembly) | ecosystem: Environmental > Aquatic > Marine > Intertidal...
ACCTTGGTGGTGAACCCGAAATACAGCGCGTTGTGGCGCAGCAAATCCGCATTGGCGTGGTCGGCATCGAAACCGCGCGGCACTTTCTTGTAATGACCGCCGCCGATGTCGATGCCCCTCAGCTTGGCGATTTTGTCGTAGGCCTTGCGCCCGGCCGGGCCCTTCTTGGGATTGACCAGCGCCGCACGATAGGCCGCCAACTGTTCGGGCCCGAACATGTGCATCCCCGCACCCAGCGTGATCGAGTCCCCGCTTAGGCCGAAGTAGAACCCTGGGCATTCGCGCGATCGCCCGGCACCCTGCCAGAACCACAGCCCCATGTAGGTCTTGTACGGCGTCTTGTCCTTGGAGAAACGCGTGTCGCGGTTGATTCGCATGATCGAGCCGTTGACCTTCGGCTCGGCATGGATGTCGGGCGAAATCTTGGCCAGCTTCGGCCCCATCGCCGCGACGAAGTCCTTGCACGGTTCCAGCAAGCCTTTCTCGTAGTCGGTGCGGTGTTCGTCGAACCACGCCTTGGTATTGTTCTTCTCCAATCCTTTGAGAAATTTGGTCGCGGTCTTGGGAAATCCGTCGAATGTCGCTGCCATGGCGCCGCTCCTGAAATTCTGCGTTTATATTAGGCCCCAACTCTTCATCGTTTGGCACCACGGGAATCGACATGATGGCAAAAAGACAGCGAAGTGCATGCATCGTTGGTGCAGGCGGCGGCATTGGGCGGGCAACCACGGCCCTGCTCGCCGAGCAGGGTTATGCGCCCTTGATCCTGATCGACACCAAGGAGTCCGGCGTCGACGACCTCGCCGCGGCGCACGGCGGCATCGCCCATCACATCGACCTGCGCGACCCGGTCAGCGTGCCGGACGTCTTTGCCGAGGCGCGCAAGGCGGTGGACCGTCTCGACGCCTATGTGCACCTCTCCGGTGTGGTCGACAACAAGCGTCTCGAGACCACCACGCTCGATCTGTGGAACGAGATCATAGCGATCAACCTCACGGGCATGTTCGCCTGCGTACAGCAGGCCGACCCCTGGCTTGTCGACGGTGGCCGCGTCGTCATTCTGGGCTCGATGGCGGGCCATGCCGCCAGCAAGATCACCGGCCCGGCCTACAGCGCCTCCAAAGGCGGCATCGAGGCTTTCACCAAGAAAATCGCGCGCGACTGGGGACCGCGCGGCATCACCGCCAATTGCATCGCGCCGGGGCCGATCGATACGCCCATGCTCGACGCCCATCCGCCCGAGCGCATGAAAGAGTCGATGGCTGCCATTCCGATGGGCCGCCTCGGCAGGCCCGAAGAAGTCGCCGCCCTCATCGGCCACCTCGTTTCGCCCGAAGCGGGCTATACCTCGGGCGCGATCATCAACATTGCGGGAGGGCTCTAGGCGCGCGCACCGCCCGTGATTGTCTTGTGACAATTTCCCCCTAGATGACGATCCAAGAGAAAATGGAGCGTGCCATGCAATTCTTGTCCCGATTCGTCGCCGTCCTGGCGGTTGCCCTATTCACCAGCCTCGGCGCCACCCACGCCCTTGCCCAAGGGACGGTGTTCAATCAAAGCGGGGGGACGGCGATCAAAGGCTACGATCCCGTCGCCTATTTCACCCAAAGCGACGCGGTCAAAGGCGCCGAAGAGCACAGCCACATGTGGCAGGGCGTGAAGTGGCTCTTCGCCACGGCCGCCAATCGCGATGCCTTCGCCGCCGAACCGGAGAAGTTCGCCCCCCAGCACGGCGGCTATTGTTCCTAAGCGATGTCGCGCGACTACGTCGCCGACATCACGCCCACGGCCTGGAAAGTGGTCGACGGCAAGCTCTACCTCAACAATTCCAAGGCCGTGCATTTGTGGTGGCAGGCAGATATCCCGAGCAACATCAGCAAGGCGGACGCCAACTGGCCGGGCCAAAAGGAAAAGCTCGCGCAGTAGCGATTTCACCCGCCCCGCGCCGCGCGCTAAGGTGCGTCCATAGCGAAAGGACGCGCCCGTGATTGTCGAACAAATCTGGACTGCCAACGACTACCGCAACTTCAACTACCTGATCGCCTGCCCCGAAACCGGCGAGGCGATGGCGATCGATCCGCTGGATCACGAAAAATGCCTGGCCCGCGCCAAAGACAAGGGCTGGACCATCACCCAGGTGCTCAACACCCACGAGCATGGCGATCACATCGGCGGCAACAAACAGGTCGTTGCGGCGACCGGCGCCAAGCTTCTCGCCCATGCCAACGCCAAAGACAAAATCCCCGGCATCGATGTCGGGCTCGGCGCGGGCGACGTCGTCAAAGTCGGCAAGACGGTCGAACTGGAATCGCTCGACACCCCGGGCCATACCATGAGCCACGTGTGTCTGCTGTCGCACACCGATCAGCCCGCGTTGTTTTGCGGCGACACGTTGTTCAACGCCGGTGCCGGCAACTGCAAAGGCGGCGGCCACCCGGTCGAGCTTTACGCCACTTTCACCGGCCAACTCGACAAGCTGCCGGACGAAACGCTGATCTATCCGGGCCACGATTACATCGCCAACAACCTCGAGTTCACGCTCGATCGCGAACCCGATAACGCGCGCGCCAAAACCCTGCTGGGCGAACTCGAGGGCCAAGACCTCGACCAGGCCTTCGTGACGACTCTCGCGCTGGAAAAAGAGGTCAACACCTTCTTCCGCCTGCACTCGCCGACCGTTGTCGAAAAGCTGCGCGAGGCCTATCCCGATCTGCCGGCCGACCCGTCGGCGCAAGAGGTCTTCGTCAAGCTGCGCGAGCTGCGCAACAGCTGGTAGGCGGATCCCGCGTGGAGGGCTTCACCTACGACGCGCTCCCCATGCATGTGGTCTTCGAGGCCGGCGCGCTCGCGAGTCTGCCCGACGAGGCCGCGCGGCTTTCGCTCAACCGCGTTCTGGTTGTCTCGACGCCGGGGCAGCAGGCCCTCGGGACCCGCGCCGCCGACCTCTTGGGCGCGCGCGCCGTTGGCCTCCATGCCAAAGCGCGCATGCATGTCCCGTCCGCGATCGCCGCCACGGCGGTGCGTCGCGCGCAAACCGACAACGCGGATGGCGTGGTGGCTGTCGGCGGTGGCTCGGCGATCGGGCTCGGCAAAATCATCGCGCGCGACACCGGCCTACCCATGCTCGCGATTCCCACCACCTATTCGGGTTCCGAGATGACGCCGATCTGGGGGCTCACCGAAGACGGCATCAAAACCACCGGGCGCGATTCCAAGGTCTTGCCCAAAGGCGTGATCTACGATCCCGAACTCACCGTCGGCTTGCCGCCGGGGGTCACCGCGACCAGCGGTATGAACGCCATGGCCCATGCGGTGGAGGCGCTTTATGCCGTCGACGCCAATCCCATCACCTCGACGATGGCCGAACAGGCGATCGCGGCGTTGGCCCGCGGCCTGCCGCGCGTCATGGAGTCCCCGGCCAATCTCGATGCCCGCTCCGACGCGCTCTACGGCGCGTGGCTTGCCGGTGCGGTGCTCGGCACCGTCGGCATGGCGCTCCATCACAAGCTGTGTCACACGCTGGGCGGCACCTTCGATCTGCCCCATGCCGGCGTGCATACCGTCATCCTGCCGCATGCCGCGGCCTACAACGCCGCCGCCGCCCCCGAGGCGATGGCGCGCATCGCCGCCGCTTTGGGGTCGCGCGACGCGCCCGGTGGCTTGTTCGACCTCGCCAGCGGGCTCGATGCGCCTATGAGCCTCGCCGTGCTCGGCATGAAAGAATCCGACCTCGACCGCGCCGCCGACCTCGCGGTCGCCTCGCCCTATCCCAACCCCGCACCGATCACGCGCGAGCGCATCCGCACGCTGCTGGACGACGCCTTCCACGGCCGGCGCCCGCCGGCCTGAACCCCCCGCCCGTCACGAGTATTCGTGTTGTTGAATTCTACGCCCGCGCCTTGCGCAACCGGCTGATCATCGGTGGCGGCGTAAAGGCGCGCACCGGCGGCGGCGTCCCCTCGAACCGTTCGACCTCCACCAGCGCGGAGTGCGCGCTGGAGCCTTGCGCCAGCTTCGACGTGCCCTTGTCCAACGTCAGCACGTTGGGATTGCCGTGCGCATCCAGCCCGCCGGGTTCCACCGGGTCGTACCAAGCTCCGGTCGGCAGCTGCACCACCGATCGTTGCACCGCGTCGCTAATCACCGCACCGGCAAGGCACGCGCCGCGCGCGTTGAACACGCGCACGATCGTCCCGTCTTCGATGCCGCGCGCCGCCGCATCCTCGGGATGGATCATGATCGCTTCTCGGCCCTGCACTTTGCTGGCTTGCGCATACCCGCCGTTGTCGTACTGGCTGTGCAATCGCGTACGCGGTTGGTTCGAGACCAAGTGCAGCGGAAATTCTTTGGCTTTGTCGGAGCCCAACCATTCCACCGGTTCCATCCACGTTGGGTGCGGCGGGCAATCGTCATAGTCGAACGCGGCAATGGTCTCGGAAAAAATCTCGATCTTGCCGCTCGGCGTTTTCAATGCCGCCGCATCGGGATCGTTGCGAAAGTCCTCGAACAACGTGATCGCCACATCGTCGACGGGCATTTCAAGCTCGCCGTCGGCCCAAAACGCTTCGAACTCGGGCAGCTCGATATCTCGTTCGGCGCTCGATTGGCGAAACCGATTGTAGAGATAGCGCAGCCACGCCATTTCATCGCGCCCTTCGTCGTAGGCCTCGCGCACCCCGAACCGCTCGGCCAGCGCGCCGAAAATGTCGAAGTCGCTGCGCGCCTCGCCGACCGGGTCGACGGCCTGCTGCATGGCAAAAAGAAACCGGTCGGAATAGGCGCTGCCGATGTCGTTGCGTTCCAATGACGTGGTGGCCGGAAACACGATATCGGCGTGGCGCGCCAAGCTGGTCCACCACGGCTCGTTGACGATCACCGTCTCGGGCTTTTGCCACGCCGTCACCAACCGATTGAGGTCTTGGTGATGGTGGAACGGATTGCCGCCGCACCAATAGATCATCCGCGTATCGGGAAACGTCACCTTTTGGCCGTTGTAATCGATGGTCCCGCCGGGGTTCAGCAACATATCGGCAATCCGCGCTACCGGAATAAAGCGGTCGAGCGGGCTTGAGCCGGCGGTCAAATGCGGCCCCGCGATCTTGGGTTCCACGCTGCCCACGTTCGAGACCGCGCCATAGCCGAACCCAAAGCCGCCCCCCGGCAAGCCGATCTGGCCCAGCATCGCGGCCAAGGTGATCACCATCCAATAGGGCTGCTCGCCGTGATCGCTGCGCTGCAGCGACCAGGCCGCCGTCAGCATCGTGCGCCCCGCCGCCATGCGCCGCGCCAGCGCGCGGATCTCTTCCGCACGCAGTCCCGAAATCTCGGCCGCCCACGCCGCACTTTTGGCGACCCCGTCGGTTTCGCCCATGACATAGGGTTTGAACCGCTCGAACCCCACGGCATAGCGCGCCAAGAACGCCTCGTCGTGCAGCCCTTCTGCAATCAGCGTATGCGCCAGCCCCAGCATCACGGCGGTATCGGTATTGGGGCGCGGCGTTAGCCATTCGGCATGGGCAAGCTCGGCAATGTCCTCGCGTACCGGCCCGATATTGACGAACGCGACGCCCTTGTCGTGGCAGGTCTTCAGCCAGGACGACGTCCGATGTCGCCCCACACCGCCACCGTCGATCTGCGCGTTCTTCAGCGGCACCCCGCCGAAGGCCACCATCAGGTCGGTGTGCGCCGCAATTACCGACCACGAGGTCATGTTCCGATAGACCTCGTTCCAACTCCCCACGACATGCGGCACGATCGTGTCGGCGGCGGCCAAGCTGTAGGACTGCACCGATTTCACGTTGCCGCCGATCAGATTGAAAAACCGCCGCAGGTGCGTTTGCGCATGGTGAAAGCACCCCGCGCTGGCCCACCCGTAACTGCCGGCGTAAATCGCGTCGTTGCCGTGGGTTTCGCGTACGCGCGCGATATCTTCCGCGGCCAACTCAAGCGCACGGTCCCACGACACCGGCACGAACGGATCGACCCCGCGGTTGCCCTTGGCGTCGCCGGGCCCGTTTTCCAACCAGCCGGCGCGCACCATCGGTTGGCGAATGCGCAGATCGTCCTGGATCGCTTGCACCATCCCCGGCCCGATGGGCGAAGGGTCGGGGTCGGCCGCGATCGGCGTCAGCGATGTGAGTTCGCCGTCGACGACGGTCGCGTCGTAGGCGCCCCAGTGGGTCGCGGTGCGAAAGGTGGCCGGTGGGCTCATGGCCCGTATCCTAGCAGCGTGGCGGCTCAGAAATAGGGGTTGCCGGACTCCAACCCAAGACTGGCGCGGCCGAAGGGCAGGGCGTTGGGCTCCCACGACATCAACCCGTGCGAGGCCAAGGCGTTCATGTCGCGCGCCCGCATCTGCACGGGGTGATCGTCTTTTTGTCCCGGCACCCCCATTGCCATCACCAAACGATCGACCGCGCGCCGACACAATTGGGCGGCAAAAGCGACGTTCCGTTTGAACCGTACTCGCTGCATCCGGTCCAACACGCCGCCTGCGCGGCCCACCGCGTTGATCTCGTCAAGATCGGCGGCGATCAGGTGCCGCGCCGCATCGATCTCGGCCGCGGCTTCCGCGATCTTCAATTGCAATGGTGCATGTTCGGCCAATTTGTCGGCCGACAAGACGCCTATGCGTCCTTGGATCGAGGCGAGATAAGCGTCCAACGCCCCCTGTGCCACCCCGAAACACGGCCCGATCGTCGTGAACGAGCCCACCCCCATCATCGGCAGCTTGTAGAGGTGCGAGGCGTTCACTGCCGTCCCCGGTGCGGTCCCTTGGTTGGCGTCGTCGAATCCCAGTTCGCGGTGCTTCGGTACGAACGCGTCCGCGATTTTCAAGTCGTTCGTCCCAGTCCCCTTCAATCCGCTCGCATGCCAGGTGTCCAGCACCTCGATGTCGCCGCGCGGCACCAACACGGTCGTCATGCGCGGCGCATCGCCACCCTCGTCGACCGGGATCAGCACGATCACCCAATCGGCATGGTCGATCCCGCTCGCGTAATGCCAGGTGCCGTTGATCCGGTAGCCGTCGTTTTCCGGCACCGCGGTGACATCGGAATGGGCATAGGCCGAACACACGATGGCATCCGGATCGACGCCCCACACGTCGTCTTGCGCCGCGGCGGCGAACATCCCGACGATCCAATGATGGCTCGCCACCACGCTGGCGATCCACGCCGACGACGCACACCTTTCCGCCAGCTTCGCCGACACATGGACCAACGCCCCGAAGTCGAGCTCATACCCGCCGCACCGCGCCGGCTGCTGCACCCGAAAGAACCCGCCGGCCTTAAAATCGGCGATCGTCGCGTCGGGCAGTTTGCGCAGCGCGTTGGTTTCGGCGGCACGGGCTTCAAGCGCGGGCACCAAAGCACCGGCGCGCGCGATCAAGTCGTCGAGCGTGGCCGTGTCGGTGTTCTGGGCGGTCGTCATGGTCGGTCTAACGGGCGTTCGTCAAAGAGAGTTCGCCTCGGAGATGGCATCGTCGACCTTTTCCCGGATTCGCTGAACGTCATTGTCGGCGTTATCGATATAGGTCCGGACACAATCAAGATAGTAGTCGAGGTCTCTGTTGTATCGGCGAACCTCGCGATTTTAGGCGTCGACTTCGTATTGGTCGGTAAACCGAAACGGTTTAATCGGCTTTCCGAACGGCTGCGAACACTGATGGTCGGGATAGCCGCCGAAGCCAAAATTCGTCCCGCCAAAAACAACGGCGCTCGCCGACGATGCACCCGTAATGATCGAGACGACGATCATTGCTGCTGTCACCTTCCCCATGGTGCCCCCCTTTGCTCGAGGGCGATCTTAGTCCGATCGGGGATGGGTGATGCAAGAAACTAGCTCACCGTCACCACGACCCGCCCCGTCGCCTTGCGCTGGCGCAGCGTCTCCATCGCCTCGGCCGCTTGTTCCAGCGGATACGTCGCCGAGATCAACGGCTTGAGCTTGCCGTCGGCGTACATCTTGAACAGCTCGTCCATGCTGATCGCCAATTTGTCGGGCGCGCGCTCGGTGAAATAGCGCAAGCTGCAGCCCATCGCCGAACGATGCTTCACCAAGAGCCTATTCGCCGGAATCTTCGGCATGCCGCCGACGAAACCGAAAATCAAATAGCGGCCGCCCCACCCCAACGACGACAACGCCGGATCGAACAAATCGCCCGCCACCGGATCGAACACGACGTCCACGCCATCGCCGCCAGTCAGTTCGTTGACCCGCGCCTTAAGGTCTTCGTCGCGGTAGTTGATCCCGTGGTCCGCGCCATGCGCGGCGGCCACATCAAGCTTGTCGGCGCTGCTCGCCCCGGTAATCACGGTCGCGCCCATCGCCTTGCTGATCTCGACCGCCGTCAGACCGGTGCCGCCCGAGGCGCCGAGCACCAAAACCGTTTGCCCGGCCTGCACCTCGCCCTGCCAGCGCAACGCCACGTGCGAGGACACGTAGCCCACGTAAAACGCGCCCGCGACCTCCCACGGCATGCCGTCGGGCACACGGTAGGTATCTTGCACCCGCGCCACCGCCTGGTCGGCAAAGCCGCCATAGGCCAGCTTGGCCAGCACGCGGTCGCCCACCGCAAACTCGCTCACGCCCTCGCCGAGCGCCGCCACGGTCCCCGCGGCTTCCAACCCCGGCGCGAACGGGAAGTCCGGCTTGGTTTGATAGTTGCCTTGGGTCATCACGATGTCGGCGAAATTGACCGACGCGGCCTTGACGTCCATCAGAATTTCGCCGGGTCCGGCGGCGGGGGGCGCCACATCCTCTAGCTTCAAAACCGAGGGGTCGCCCCATTCCCGACAAATCACCGCGCGCATATCGTCCTCCTGTTGAATGCGGGCGGACCATAGCAAAGCGCCGCTGGCTTGGCACTCGCCGCCCACCGCGCGTAGAGTCGGGCAAAGGAACATCATCATGCCGCAGCAATACCAGCATCCATTGCTTCCCCAAGCGACGCACGACGAAGACGCGTTGCAGTCCTTCGTCATCAGCATGCGCGGCCATATTTCGGCCAACCTCACGCCGGGCAACCGCACCGCGTTCGAGCACGACGTCGCCCCGGCCTATCGAAAGGCCCATGGCCGCGCGCCGGCGAACCGCCACGAGGTACGCCGCGCCATGCTGCGCCACCCGTTCCATCAGTCCTGGAGTTCCATCATCCGCACGACCCAGGAACTGATTTGGGATTCGCCCGGTCATTCCGCGCTGCGCCAGATCGATCACATCAACGCCGCCGCCAAACCGCGCGACAAGACGCTGGGCACGCTTACCCTCGATCCCACCGTGACCATCCCGCCCTATCTCTCGGCGGTCGACATTCATTGCATGCCGGGCAATTTCCACCAGGAAGTGTCCGACGACGACGATGTCTATGCCGCCGCCGTCTACGACCGCGGCGCCTACATCTACATCATGGGCGGCATGGGGCCCTTGGGCGATGCTTTGGGCCAAATGATGGTCGGCTACGTGCAAGACAACTTCGAGAACTTCGCACCCAAACGCATTCTCGATATGGGTTGCGGTATCGGGAGCGGGTTGCTGCCCTTCGTCGATGCTTTTCCGGATGCCGAGATTCACGGCATCGATGTCGCCGCGCCGATGCTGCGCTACGGCCATGCCCGGGCCGAGGCCTTGGGCCGCAAGGTCCATTTTTCGCAACAGGACGCCGAGCGCACCAATTTCCCGGACGCCTCCTTCGATCTCGTGATGACCCACATCGTCGTCCACGAAACCTCGCAAAAGGCGCTGCGCAACATCCTTAAGGAATGCCGCCGCCTTCTAAGGCCCGGCGGCGTCACGGTGCATTGCGAAACCCCGATGTACGACGATCGCCTGTCGCCCTTCGATCAGGCGCAAACCGATTGGGATACCTATTTCAACAACGAACCTTTCGTCGGGCCGATGCACGGCCTCGATGCCGATGCGCTGATGCGCGAAGCCGGCTTTGCCGACGACGAAATCGCCAACGGCGATCTTCCGCTCTACGTGCCGGGGGTTGATGATGGCGAGGGCGGGGACGACTACCGCCACCGCATCGGGGGCTATCTCAGCATCCTCGGCGCGCGGCGCCGGGCCTAGCCGATGACCGTTTGGCAGCTCCTGTCGATGCTGGTCGGCTTCGCCATTCTCGGGCCGGTCGTCATGTTACCCACCCTCATCGCGATTTCGCGCAAGCACCCCAAGATGCTTTTGATCGCGCTGTTCAACGGTATGTTCGCCTGGACGGTGCTGGGCTGGGTCGCCCTGCTGATCTGGGCCAACGTCCCGGCTAAAAAACCCGTTCCCGCCTAAAGCGCGGCGAACGCCGCATCGACCAATCGCCGCCCGCGCGGCCCCAGTCCGGGACCCCAATACATCAGGTTCGGCAGGTAAGAAAACGCAAGGCCGGTGACCGGATCGGCAAACCCGATCCGCCCACCCGCACCGGGATGACCGAAGGCTTGCGCATTGGGCCCCATCGGCGCGCCCGGCGGGTCGTTGAGCAAGAACCCGTTCGCATACTTGTTGTGTTGGCCGAAGATCGCATCGACGCTCTCGCCGCTAAACGTGATCGCTCGATCGCGCGTTTCTTGCTTCATCAGTCGCGTTCCGCCCAGGCGCCCGCCCGCGCCGAGGCAGGCGAAGAACTTGGCGATGCCGCGCGCCGTGCCGTGGCCGCTCCCGGCGCCGATTTCCGATTTGCGCCAGACCTCGAGGTTGAACCGGTCGTTGCCTTCGGCCAACCCGCGCATGCTTTTCGTCAGCGCCTCCATGTCGGCCGGCATCGGGATGTCCGCACCTTCCGGCGGCGCTTCGGGCACGATCTCGGCGCAACGCGCGATCTCGTCGTCGCGCAAGGCAAACGCGAAGTCGATGCCCAACGGCTTGGCGATCTCTTCGCGCATGAACGGCCCGATGGTCCGCCCGTCGATGCGCCGGATCACCTCGCCCAGCAGATAGCCGTAGGTCAGGTTGAGATAGGTCGGTTGCGCGTCGAACGGCGGGTGCCGCGCGCTTTCGGCCAGCGCCGTCGTCATCGTCTCCCAATCGTAGATATCGCCCGGCTTCAAGTCGGCATCGACATAGGCCAGCGCGGCGCGATGCTGAAAGATATCGCGCACCGTCACGTCTTCTTTTCCGTTTTGGGCAAACTCGGGCCAGTAATGCGCCACCGGCTTGTCGATCTCCAACAGCCCGCGGTCGATCAGCATATGGCCCATCACCGACACGAACGCCTTTGAGACAGAGAAACTCGCGCACAGGGTATCTTTCGCCCACCGCTTGGTGCGCGCCGCATCGCGGAAGCCGCCCCACATGTCCACCACCGGCTCGCCGTCGAGATAGACCGCGACGCTCGCGCCCAGTTCGTCGTGCTCGGCGAAATTCTCCATGAAGGCGTCTTTGACGCCGGCAAAGCGCGCATCGCACGTGCCTTCGATTTTCGGTCCTGGCGTATTCATCGCTTCCCTCGCTGTCCCTGGCGGATGATGATGGCCCCCCGGCCATCACGCAACCGGAGGGGCTATGGCGCTCGGCACGCTCAGTCATATCGCGTTCACCGTCAGCGACCTGGATCGCTCGGCGGCGTTTTACGACCTCGTGCTCGGGTTCATGGGCTACACCCGTTGGCCCGCCGTGGCCGGTCAGGCCAAATGGAAAAAGCCCGGCGTCGGCATCGTCCTGATCTACACCGCGTCGACCGATCGGGCCCATGACCGCACCGCCCCGGGCCTACACCACTATTCGTTCGAAGCCGACACCCGCGCCGAGGTCGACGCGCTGCACGCGCTCTTGGTGGCCAACGACGTCACGATTCTCGATGCCCCGGCGGACTATGCCTATACCAAGGGCTATTATGCGGTGTTCTTTGCCGACCCCGACGGGCTCAAACTAGAATTGTGTTTTGCCCCGCACGCCTATACGCCCACCCCCTGATCTGAGGAGACCGCGATGAGCGACGCTGCCTTGCCCTACACCAAACCCAATATCGATTGGGCCGAGATCGAGCGTTGGGACCGCGCCTACTACCTGCACAACGTCGCCGCCCAAGAAGAATACGTGTTTGCCGGCATCGAAGGGGCCGACGGCAACTACCTCTACACCGCAAACGGCGACAAGCTCCTGGATTTCCAAAGCCAATTGGTGTCCGACAACATGGGCCACCGCCATCCGCGCGTGCATGCCGAGATCAACCGCGCGATGGAACGCTTCGGCCATGTGTTCTTCGGCTTCGGCACCGACTACCGCGCCCGCGCCGCCAAGCTCGTGATCGACGACATCCTGGGCGCCGACGACTGGGCCGGCCGCCTGCGCATTTTATCCAGCGGCACCGAAGCCGTGGAAAACGCCATGACCATGGCGCGGCTCTACACCAACAAACCGATCGTGCTCACCCAAGAACGCTCCTACCACGGGCTGGTGCCCGGCGCGACGCAGGTGCCGGGCTACCGCGGCAACCTCTCGACCGGCCCCAACACCGGCGACAACCGCGACGTGCCGGGCTTTCCGGGGTCCGGTATCGTCGCCGTGCCGACCCCCGAACACAGCGACTGGCAGGGCGAGGGACGCTTGCCCTCGCTCGAACAGACCGAGGAAATCATCCGCAGCGTCGGCGCCGGCAAGATCGCCGCGATCATCACCGAAACCATGTTCGGTGGCGCCAGCTTCATGCCGCACCACAGCTACCTCAAAGGCCTGCACGATCTGTGTCGCAAGCACGGCATCTTGTGGATCCTCGACGATGTGCTGTGCGGCTTCGGCCGCCTCGGCGAATGGTTCTCCTACCAAATCGAACCCGGCATATCGCCCGACCTGATGGCGCTCGGCAAAGGCATCAACGGCTGTGCGCTGCCGGTCGGTGCGGTGGTCGCCTCGAAAGACATTGCCGAGTTCTTCGATCGCGCCCGGTGGTGGAGCGGGTCCACCCACGACGGTCATCCCTTGGTCTGCGCCTCCATCGTCGGCAACCTCGAAGCGATGATCGAAGACGACATGATCGAAAAAGGCCGTGCACGCGGCGCGCAACTCAAAGATCGGCTCGAGGCTCTAAAGGACAAGCATCCCAGCATCGGGCGCATTTCGGGCCGCGGGATCTACTTTACGATCGACTTGGTCGATCCGAACGGCGATCCGATCATCGCCGAAGACCGCGATACCTTGTTCGAAGGCGACCTCTCGCAAAACCCCAACAACATCTTCGCCGCGGCGTGCGGCGCGCGCGGCTTGTTCGCGGGCGGTTTCATGCCCAACACGGTCAAGGCGGCCCCGCCGCTCACCATCACCGAAGAAGAAGTCGACTTCGCAACCGGGGTGATGGACGAAGCCTTCAGCGCGGTGGAGAAGGTGCACCACTAGGTCCGCGCAGCTTGCGGATCACCGGCTTGAGCATTTGCGGCGTCAGGTAGATCGGAAACTGCGCCAGCGCGAAATAGATCCACGTCAGGTCGGGCAAGACCCCGCCGGTCGCGCCCAGCATCAGGCCCATGTTGCGTTGCGACACCATGAACCCCAGCGACAGCGCGCTATCGCGCCCGGCCCACCAAAAGCTGACGGCCGTCGTGGTGAACATCACGAAGAAAATCACGAACGACAGCGCGGTCAGGCCGATCATCAGCCACGGGGTCGCCAAGAACCCCGAGGTCACGTTCTCCATGATCGCCGCCGAAAACACATACAGCAGGATGATGTTGACGCCATCGATCTCGGCACTGCGACCGACGATCCGCGCATAGCCCGCAACGCGTCGGATGATCGTTGCGGCCACGGCGGCCCCGCCCAGCAACGCGGCGAGCTGCCCGCCCAGCACCAAAGGCGCCAACGACATCTCGGGCCCAAAGTAGATCAACGCAAACAGCGCCGCGGTGAACGGCACCGAAATCGTCGTCACCACCAGCGTTACCAGAATCAGCGTCGCATCAAGCCCGACCAGCGCCGCAAACGCCGGCGCCGAAATCAACGGCGAGGCCATCGATTGCAGCATGATCGCCAGAAACAAATCCGGTGTGCTGGCATCGACGCCCGCGATCAGCATCACGGCACCGAACACGCCCGGCACCACCAGCATCGACCAGCCCGACGCCAGCAACACCAACCGCGGTTGGCGCAACCGCTGGCGCACTTGGTTGAGGTCGACCCGCATGAACGCGATGGTCAGCAACGCAAAGATCGAAAACGTCAGAAACGGTCGCAAGATCTCGCCCATCCACGGCACCGCGATCGCAATGAAGATCACCGCCGCCACGGCGCGCGTTCCTTGGCGACCCAGCCAGGACAGTACCGACGCCACCGCGCGAAGAAGGATCATTCAGAGGTCCACAGGAGGCCCGGCACGCCGGGCGGGATGGTCGTCAGCCGCCGGCCGCCGTCATTTGGCGGCACAGCATGAGGGTCTGCCGCGCGATCTTGCTCCATTCGCTGGCGTCGTCCAACGTCAGATAGCGCTCGTACCCGGCCAGCGCCTCGGCATAATCCGAATCGCGGAAATGCAATTGCGCCAGATTGAAGATCGCATCGGCGTAGTTCTTGTCTTTCTTCACCGCGCGCGCCAGCGTCTCCTTGGCCTCGTCGCGTTTGTCTTCTTTATCCAGCACGTCGCCCAGGTTGTAGAGCGCCTCGACGTAGTGCGGATCGCTCGACAGCGCATGCTGGAAGAAGAATCTGGCCTCGCGCAGCTTGCCCTGCTCGCGTTGCACGTTGCCCAGATTGAACGCGATCACTGCATCGTTGCGATCCAGGTCGAGGCAGCGCAGGTACAGAGATTCGGCCGCCGCATAGTCGCCGTCCTCTTCGGCGATCTCGGCCGCTTCGAACAATTCGTCGACCGAGGGGTTGGACGCGGCCCCCGGCATCAGCAATTGCATCTGCCCGTCAAAATCGGCGTGCCGGTCGCCGATCTGCATCACGATCCCGTCGGCCGCCGAATGCGTCAGCTTGACCTGGCTTAGGCCCTTGTCCGGGTCGTGCCGCTTCATCGCGAACACGCTGGCGATGATGTCGGGCAGGCCCGCCCCTTCGTCTTGCAACCGGGCGATCTCGCGCGCGGCCACCAAATCGCGAAAGCCCGCGGTGCCGTCGTCGGTTTCGATGACGTCGAACAGCATCAACATGGCGATCGTTTCTGCGCTCAGCCCGGTTTGCCGCGCCATCATGTCCGGCGTGATCGAACGCTCGATCGCGGGCAGGGCCGGGCCCTTGCCCAGAGCGCGCAAAAAAGCGTTCTCGCTGATGCACTCGGCGCCGACGCTGCGCGCCTGCTCCAGCCGGGCGTCCAGCACCCCGCTATCCATCAAGGTATAGGCGCCATGGCCGACCACGGCGAGGCGCGTCCGGCGGGTCACCCCGCGACTCACCCGACCGCCTTTGGCCGCCACGGCTTGCGCGGCGGCACGTTGGGTCATGGCGCCCAGCCGCCCGATCAGGGTGATGGTTTTGCGGTTGAAGCCGGTCACCGACACTCGCTCGTTCGCCTACGTTGCGCCGGCCCAGACCGGTGCTGGCATTGTGCCGTCACCTAGCCCGCGGCGCCAGCGGCCTTCTTGCGTTTGGCCTTGGGGGCCGCCTTGGCTTTGGTCTTGCCGGCGGTCTTGGCTTTCTTGCGCGACTGGCTTTTGGCGGGCGGCTTTTTGGTTTCGCCCTCGTCGATCGACCGCTTCAGCGCATCCATCAGGTTGATGACCTGGCCGCGTTCGGGCGCTTTGGCGATCACCGGCGTCGTGCCTTTGGCCTTGGCTTTGACGACTTCGGTCAGGGCTTCTTGGTAGTAGTCGACGAATTCCGAAGTATCGAACGCGCCCTCGAATTGCTCGATCAATTGGTTGGCGAGCTTCACCGCCGTCGCATCGAGTTTGCCGTTGCCGATCTCGGCAAAGTACTCGGTGTGCTGCCGCACCTCGGCCTCGGTCCGTACCGTGTTGAGCACGAATCCGTTTTCGCGCGGGATCAATAACACCAATCGCTCGCGGCCCGACATCACGACGCGCGCCAGGGCCGCCTTGTCGCGTTCCTTCATCGCCTCTTGCAGGACGCGATAGGTTTCGTCGGCGACGGGTCCGTCGGGCGCGATGTAATAGGGCGAATCGAGGTACATCGTATCCACGGTGTCGAGGTCGATGAACTTCTCGATACTGATGGTCTTGGTCGACTCGATCTGGATCTGATCGAGGTCTTCGTCCTCGATCACGACATAGCTGTCTTTTTCGAACTCGTAGCCTTTCACCAGGTCGGCCCGCTCCACCGCGCCCAGTTCCGGGTCGTGCGGTTTCATCTGCACGCGGTTATGCGTGTCCTTGTGCAGCATGTTGAAGCGAATGCGGTGGGTGTCGCTGGTCGCGTTGTACATCCGCACCGGACACGAAACGAGCGAGAGTTTGAGATAGCCTTTCCACGTCGCGCGAGGCGCCATGACCAACCTCCGAGCCCCGAGGGCTTTAGGAAACCTTCAACCAATACTTCTACGCGACTTTGTACCTATTTGTTAATAGGCACTTTTTTCTTCAGCGCCGATGTGAGTCTTACCGCCGACTTGTCGAGGTCTTGCCACGGATCGCGGCTGAGTTGCGTCAGGCGCTCGGGCACGGACTGCCAGTCGAAGTCGCGCGGGTCCTCGATGTCGCGCAATTCCTCCCACGCCACCGGGGTCGCCACCGGCGCACCCGCGCGGGCCCGCAACGAATACGACGCCACCGCCGTCGCGCCGCGCCCGTTGCGCAAGTAATCCGCGAAAATCTTGCCTTTGCGCGCCGGCTTTTGCGGATTGTCCGTGTAGCGCTTGGGATGCTTGCGGGCGAGCAGGCGCACCACCCCGTGCGAAAACCCCTTCATCTCCTTCCAGTCGTGCCGCCGCTCGATCGCCATCACGACGTGCAGCCCTTTGCCGCCGGTGGTGCGCACGAAGCTGGTAATCCCCAGGTCTTCCAATTCGTCGCGCACCTGAAACGCCGCGTCGACCACGCTGCGCCAATCCACCGACTCGTCGGGATCAAGATCGAACACAATCCGATCGGGTCGCTCGATATTGTCGACCTTGCAGCCCCAGGGGTGAAACTCGATCACCCCGAATTGCGACAGCGACAGCAGACCTTTGGCGTCTTCGATGAACAAATAGTCGTCGCGCTCCTTTTCGTCGTCGTCGCCGTACATGCCGATCTTCTTGATCTCGGGCGGCATGCCGTCACTGGCGTGGCGCTGATAGAACATGTCGTCCAGCTTGCCGGTCGGGCAACGCACCAAGGTGATCGGTCGGCCCACGATGTCGGGCAGCATCCAGTCGCCGACCTTGGCGTAGTAAAGAGCAAGGTCGAGCTTGGTCGGCCCGTCCTCGGCGAACATGCGCCGCTCGGGATTGGTGATCCATAGGCCGGCCAGCACCGTGTCGGTCACCAGCTTCGGCTTCACCGGCGCATCGCCCGTCCCGGCGGCCTTGTCCGCCCGCAGGCCCTTGTAGCGCGCCGCCCGCAAATGGTTCCGCCCGGTCCGGTTGGCGTATTCCACCTCCACGACCAGCTTGGGCTGCACCCACACCGCGTCCTGCACGTCGGCTTCGCTGTCGGGATCGATCACCAAGCTCGCAATTGGCCCGTCGCGCGCGATCTCCTTCAGCGCTTTGATCAAGCGTGCGCCTTCGCGTTCGGCAAAGCCGGTGCCGACGCGCCCCACGTAATGCAGTTTGTGGTTCGTGCGTTCGGCCAACAGCAACGCGCCCAACCCGCCACCGGCTTTCCCGGCGGCATAGCCCACCACCTCGAAATCGCCCGCCGCCGACGTCTTCACCTTCAGCCAGGTCTTGGTCTTGCCCGACGCATAGGGCGCATTCGCCCGCTTCGAGATAATCCCTTCCAACCCGATATTGGCGGCCTGGGCGAAAAACGCCGGCCCGCCGCCGTCATGATGGTCGCTGAACTGCACCGGGCTATCCGCGCCAACCGCGTCCTGCAGCAACCCCTCCAGCGCGTCCTTGCGCGCCGCCAAGGGCGCGCCGCGCAGGTCGTAGCCGTCGAGGTACATCAGATCGAACGCGAAATAGACCAGCTTCTCCTTGGCGCCGTCCGCCAAGGCGTCTTGCAACAAACCAAAGCTCGTGATCCCGGTCGGGGTCTGCACGCAGACCTCGCCGTCGATCAGCGCCTCTTTGCAGGGCAGCTCGGCTAGGAAATCCGCAATGGGTTGGTACTTCTCGGTCCAGTCATGGCCGTTGCGCGTGGTTAGCCGCGTCTCGCCGTCGCTGATCCGTGCGATGGTGCGATAGCCGTCGAACTTGATCTCGTGCAGCCAATCGTCGTTGTCCGGCGCATGCGCGGTCAGCGTGGCGAGCTGCGGTTTAGGCGCTTCGGGCAGTGCCGCTTTTTTCGCGCCCTTGATCTTGGCGGGCTTGGGTTTCGGTTTGGCCGCGCGCGGCAGCGGTGCCGGCGCCGCGCGGTCTTCCAGTTCCTGCACCGTCAGGCCCGACACCACGCTCTCGGGCGCGTCCTCGGTGATAATCCCGTCGGCCTCGGGTTGCGCATAGATGTCGCGCTCTTTGATCAGCAGCCACTCTTTGCCGGTCGCCTTGTCGCCCTTGATGCGGACCAGCGCCCAGCCGCCCTTCATCTTTTTGCCGTCGAGCCGAAACTTCATGTCGCCGCGCTCGTAGTCGGCCTCGGGATCGTCGGTCATCGGCACCCACGCGCCGGTGTCCCACACGATCACCGAACCCCCGCCATATTCGCCTTGCGGGATCGTGCCCTCGAAACGGCCGTAGCTCACCGGATGATCTTCCGTGCGTACCGCCAAGCGTTTGACCTTGGGGTCAAGGCTCGGGCCGCGCGTCACCGCCCAGCTCTTCAGCACGCCGCCCATTTCGATACGAAAGTCGTAATGCAGCCGGCTCGCGTCGTGCATTTGCACCACGAACATGTTGCCGCTGACGCTGGGCGCCGAGTCGGCCGGTTCCGGCGTCACGCGAAAGTCGCGCTTGGCCTTGTATTCCTCGAGATCGGTGACGCTGCCGCGCGTCTTGGACGCCGTCTTCTTCTTGCTTGTTTTGCGGCGACCGGTCGGCTTTTTGGCCATGGATCAGGTCCCGGCGCGGGTCGGACGCGTCCTAGGTCGTCGTTTCCTGCACGGCTTCTTGGTAGGCGCCCGGCGCCTGCGCCATCGCGAAGAGCACGTCGGTCAGACTGACCACGCCGACGACCTTGCCGTCATGGATTACCGGCATATGTCGAAACCCCCGCGTCGACATCGTGCGAAACACGTCGGCGACCGTCGTTTGGGGGCGGCAGGCCACGACCTTTTTGACGGCGATCTCTTCCACCGCCATGCCGTGGATCAGGTCGGCGCCTTGGGCAACTGCTTTGACGATGTCGCGTTCCGACAGCACGCCGACGAACTTGCCTTCGTCGCCGACGACCATCAGCAGTCCAATACGATTGTCGGTCAGGGACTTGGCGGCGTCGACGACCGTCGATGTCGGCGTCACGGTAACGACCTTCCGGTTCTTGCGCCGGACTATTTGATCAACTTCCATACTCTAAGCTCCGCTCCCCCACCCGCGATTATGCATGATTCGTCCGTGTCGGCCACGGGTTGTGCCGGGGCAAAAGGAATCTCCCCGCTGCAAATGGGGTTAAACGTCTTGTCGACGTCCGGGATTCACCGGGAATCCCGCACAAAGCCCGCTTCCGCTCGAAGGCTCGACTTAGCGCACCGCGCCCGCGACATAGAGAATTTCCGGATAGGTTTGCGGCGCCCGCCCTTGGTCGGCCACCGATAAATCGCCCGCCAGGGTCGCCAGCATCGGCACCTGGGGAAAGGATTTCGCGGGCGCAAAACCGCATTCGACGGCGAGGTCCTTCAGGTCCATCTCATGCATCGTTTCCATGAACGGTTCCGCGTTGAAGTGTGCGCCCCAGCGATGCCACTGCGCGTCGAACGGCTGCTTGGCGAAATATTGCTGCGATTCGCAATGCAGCATTACCCCGCCCGGCCGCAGCAAGCGGCGGCATTCGCGGTAGATGTTGCGGATCGCCTTGTTGGAGGTTTCGTGCA
>Ga0181593_10001719_pt1 | contig 19997 bp, 13 predicted proteins | sample 071ome_19_FD_133756 | JGI IMG/M metagenome (GOLD analysis project Ga0181593, IMG submission 133756) | Coastal salt marsh microbial communities from the Groves Creek Marsh, Skidaway Island, Georgia - 071413AT metaG (megahit assembly) | ecosystem: Environmental > Aquatic > Marine > Intertidal...
CTTGTATTACACTGAATGATTCGTAAGGATATCGGCCAAAGTCTTCGTTCATTATTTCAAACAACTTTACAGTTTGGTCTTCCAGTTTGGTCCAATTCTCCGCGATTGCTGTGTCGTTTAGGTAGTAGAAATGAAGCTTGAGATCATCATCCACTCTTTTCATCTTATGCACAAAATCTGGATCGGCCGCCCAAGCAAAATCATGCACATTATCTACTTTAGACTGCCAAATGTTTTTTCCATTTTCTTGGGTTTTATCAAACTCGCCTGTGCCACCAACCACAAACTCATCTGCTATGTTGATGGTGACATCAAACGAGCCAAACACTCCATGAAACTCTCGCCCCACATACGGATCTGTGTGCCAGCCATCACCATCATATTCAGCCATCTTCGGGTACCATTGGGTCATGGTGTAATCAACTCCTTCGGCATTATTCCTACCACTGCGTCTAATCTGCACAGGCACTTGGCTTTCAAACTTCATATCAAACTTGGCCGATTTGCCTGGAGCAACAGGCTTCGCCAACTCAACAATTAACAACGTGCCTTGCACCTCGTATGTCACCGACTTTCCATCTTGCTTCAACGAGTTGATTTTATGATAACCAATCTCTTCTTCCGTCAATTCGGCAATTCTATCTCGAATTCTACGATCTGGATCGGCAATCGTTCGCGAGCGCACATCCATGGCACTGCCGGGTTGAAAGGCATTAAAATAGAGATGATAATAAACCTGAGTAAGTGTATGTGGTGAATTATTGGTGTAAACCAACGATTGCTCTCCAACAAATTGGTGCTTGGTGTGATCAAAGTCTATGCGCATGGTATAATCCACATGCTGCTGCCAATAATTGTCATTGGCAAAACCCTCCTGCACCCCTAGGTAGAGCACTAATGCCAACAAAAAATACTTCTTCATAGAATCAAAGAAATTGAGCTTTATCTAACTTTAACCATTCTAGTGTCGAATTGTGAAAAATGTCTTCTTTGGTTTGACTATCAAAGTTCCCTTTTTCAATAAACTCACCAATCGTCAAGTCGCCCAACGGAAATGGATAGTCGGAGCCAAGACAAACTTTCTTAGACCCAACATGATCGATGATGTATTGCAGCGCTTTTTCGTCATGCGTAATGCAGTCTACCCAAAACTTTCCTAGATACTCTCTTGGGTTAACCCCATTATCCACCGCCACTAAATCTGGTCGGCAATTAAACCCGTGCTCAATTCTGCCGATGGTGCCAATAAAAGCGCCACCTGCATGCGAATAGCAAACACGAAGCTTTGGCAATCGCTCGTGAACTCCCCCAAAGATCAGTGAACATGCCGCTCTAGAAGTTTCGGCAGGCATACCGACAAGCCAGGGCAGCCAATACTTTTTCATACTTGCCATTCCCATCATCTCCCAGGGATGAATCATCACCGCCATATCGAGGCGCTCGCAGGCTTGAAATATCGGGTAAAACTCTTCTTCGCTCAGGTTCTTATCATTGATGTTGCTCCCAATTTGAATCCCAACCATTCCGGCTGCTTTGATTCGCTCCAATTCTTTGATAGCTAGATCAGCATCCTGCATTGGAATAGTACCCAAGCCCACATAGTTCTTTGGATATCGTTTACACAAGTCAATGATGTGATCATTCAAAAATTCCGAAAGCTCGAGGCAATCCTTAGGTTTAGCCCAGTAACTGAACATTACCGGTATGGTACATACCACTTGAACTTGAGTGCCATGTGTTTGGTATTCGGCTTTGCGCATTTCTTCATCCCAGCAATTGGGTTGGATGGTTCTGAAGAACTCTTTGCCTTTGATCATATCCGCAGCGCCATCTTCTCGCGCTTGCAGATATATAAAGTCTCCATATCCAAACTTTTCTGCAAACCTGGGCAGTGATTTTGGTAGAATATGCGTGTGCATATCAATCTTAAACATGGGCAAAATTTTGGGTGAATATAAAGTTTAGAATATATACGGGGACGGCATGACCAAGTCCCCCGTCCGACTATTTTTACCCTGCTATGGCTAAGTTTAACCCCCCTTACTCACCTTGATTTTGGTTTCTATAGTTCTGGTTGGAAAAGGTCAAGTTTACAGCATTAAGGGGGCTGAATTTGTAACCCCTAGTCAGACCCTCGCATTAATGCGCAGTTCCGATATTCAAGGGCGCTGCTGCATTCAGCAAACAACGTTTATAATGGCAAAAACTCGGGTGTGATAAACCACAACCGCGCTGATGTTCAATTTTTCTAATATGTAACTTACCTGATATAAACCTTTTCGGTGTATTCGTTTGTCAAAGATCTAACACGTATGATATAGACTCCAGCTGTCAAACTCTCTGTAGGCATTGTCACTTCGTTCTTTTGGGGATTTGTGGAAAGCACTTGCGTTCCTAGAATGTTGAACATAGATACATCTTGAATCATTGATCCAACTCGAACCTCCAATCCATTGTTTGATACAAAGACCTGCACCTCTTCATTCTCAAGCTCGTTAACAGATGCTGGCGGCCAAGGATCACCAGCAAAAGCAGAATCTACAGTAACCGTGATTGAAACTTGATTTCTACAGGAGCTAGAATCTGAACCCGTGATGGTAATCACATTCGGCCCCGGAGTATTTGGAGATACATTCTGAACGTTTGATGTTGTTGTTAAAGTAGCGCCCGGTAGTTCCCATACATAGCTGAGGCAAGATGGACACGTTACTGTGATGGTGGTTGTTTCATCCAACTTTAAATTTCCTGTGGCAGATTGTGAAACCGACATGTCTGGTGCATCAAGCACATTCACTGTAAATGAAGAGTCAGACTTACACCCGCGAGCCGTAGCAGTAACAGTAAATACTGTAGTCACTGTTGGTCCTGCCATCACTGTTTCTCCTTCAGTTGAACCTAGCAATGCTGCTGGCCCCCATTCGTATCGTGTGATGTTACCTAGAATTTGGTCTGCGTCCAGTTCTGTAGAGTCGCCAGGACATATGAAGTCTGGACTCACATCTACATCAAATTTTGGATCAATCGTGCCCACAAAAACGGTACGTGTAGCTGAAGCCTCACACCCAAAGTCATTGGTAACCGTGGCCGTATATATCTTATTCGAATCTGGTGTCGCCACTACCTCACTGCCCATTAGGGTATCTAAAGAAGCGTCTGCCATCCAAGTAATAAAATCAAGTGTAGCCGTATCGGTTACTACGGTAAGTGTTGCGCTGTTTCCAATGCAAACAAAGTTGTTGTCAATCTCAGCCGTGCTATTAATCACTAAGGACGGTAATGAATTAATTGTGATCTCAATCACCAATGTATCTCGATCACCAGAGGTGGTGTCTAATCCATCAATTGAAATAAATGCAGTCCCAGGGGTGGGAGTTACCGTAGCGTTCCCTAAGGAGTCATGATCTATCGTTAAGGAGGTAGATGTGTACCAAACGGAATCAACACCTGATACGCTAAACGTGTAATTATTGGCCATGCATGCTGAAACGGTAAGTGTGTCCTGTCCACATTCAAAAGACTCTATGAACGCACTACTCGTCACAGAAAAGAGGTTACCTGAGATAAACTCTACTGTATAATTAACAGTATCCATAGGAGCTGCAACACCAACCGTGTCCCATCCAATGATTCTTACCGTATATACACCCTCTGATCCGGTGGCGTAATTGGCCTCACCAAGGTTTGTAGCTAAAGTGGCCGTACCACTCCATGTAATGGAATCATAGCCTGTGGCTGTAAACCAAACCGTGTCGATTTCACAAACTACAGTATCTGTGTTAGTAACAATAAGTTGCGCTTGACTGCCCGCTGAAAAAAGCAAGAACATTATAAGGTAGCCAATTCTCTTCATAGTTAGATTTTTGTGTAAGATCGCAAATCTACCTGATATACCCATATACATCGCAACCATTTACGAATTGATGCCCGAACACACTCAAAAAATTGACCCATTATCGGATGAGTTTTTTATGAAAGCCGCTTTAGATCAAGCAATCGAGGCTTATGAAAAGGGAGAGGTGCCGGTGGGCGCTATAATTGTGTCGAAGGGCAGAATAATTGCTCGAGCACACAATCAAACCGAGCAATTAACGGATGTTACTGCCCATGCAGAAATGCTTGCCATGACCTCGGCCTTCAATTTCCTAGGTGGTAAATATCTCGATAAATGCAAGCTATACGTAACGCTAGAGCCATGTGGTATGTGCGCTGGCGCTGCTATGTGGGCGCAATTGGGTGAGCTTATTTTTGCTGCCTCTGATGATAGGCGTGGTTATCGGTCGATAAATCCCAAAATGATTCACCCACGAACACAAGTGACACATGGAGTGTTACAAGAAGAATGTCGCGCCTTGATACAACAATTCTTTAGAGAAAAGCGCTAGGCCGATCCTTTCACCAATCGTTAAATTCGCAAAAAATTCGAATATGTATCCAGAAGAAATTGTGGCCCCAATGAAATCAGAGCTCACCGAAGTAGGTTTTGATGAATTAACCTCTGAGGCCGATGTTGATAATCTAATGAATAATATGTCTGGCACTGCCTTGGTAATGGTCAACAGCGTATGTGGATGTGCAGCAGCTAATGCGCGCCCAGCGGTAAAAATGGCCATCAACCACAGCAAAAAGCCATCTAAGCTGGCTACTGTGTTTGCTGGAGTTGATGCAGAAGCTACCGCAAAGGCTCGTCAGTACTTTCTTCCATATCCACCCTCATCTCCCAGCATCGCGCTTATGAAAGATGGGAAGTTGGTGCACTTCATTGAAAGACATCATATTGAAGGAAGACCAGCTGAATTAATCGCTGAAAACCTAACAGCCGCCTTTGATGAGCACTGTTAAAGTGGTTAGATACTATTTCTGAAATTTCTAAAGGCGAGGAAATCCTCGCCTTTTTATTTGTCCAAAACTTTAGGCACTTTGAAATAATCCGAGTCTTTGGATGGTGCGTTTTTTAACGCTTCTTTTTGTGAGAGTTCGTCTTCAATTTCATCCGGGCGAAGCTTCAGGTGCTCCCGTGTCATGTAGATTAACGGTTCCACCCCCTCTGTATCCAATTCGTTGAGCTTGTCAACGAATGAAAGCATACGCGATAGGTCCTCCTTGATCTCATTACGGTCTTCTCCTTCAAACTTAAGACGACTCAAATCCGCTAATTTGTCGATCACTTCATCATTAATATCCATATCGCTCTCTCAGTGGTTTTTCAATGGTTTCAAATATATCCAGTTTGTACTGCACTTCGCCTTTCTCAGCATACTCTGATGGGAAAACAGGTGCATGAATAATAACATCACTAAATCCAGGGCCGCCAAGGTTTTTTAGGACTGGGCCCGCCTCTAGTCTTCGCCAATTATTAAGGAAGGTTACTGGTACGATGGGAATGTTCTCTTCTAAAGATAACCGGAATGCTCCATTCTTGAATGCTCGCATTTTCGGGGCGGTAGGAGGAATGGTTCCTTCAGGAAAAATCACAATGTTGTGCCCTTTCTTCACCTCATCTCTTACCTTGAGTAAGGCTCGATGCGCTTCTCTTTTACTTTGTCTATGTACTGCAATGTTCATCCCACTTGAAAAGAAAATGTGGAAGAGCGGCCAGTTTAAAATCTCCACTTTACCCATGAACAAGAAATAGCGACTAAAAACTCTATACATGGTGATGATATCCAAGTAAGACCCATGATTAGGGCATATAATAAAGGGCCCATCAGGAAGGCTCGCCTCCTTTTTTACGCGAACGAAAATTCCGCAGAAGGCCGTTAGGGTTAACGACCATAATCGCATAAGATGAAAGGCTCTATAAAACCTAGATTGCTTTCGAAGTAAGAAAGCAAACAATGGATAAGAAACTACCATGGAAAGGGCGAACACTATAAACAGCCACGCCTTCCACAACACACGAAGCGGCTGTAAGAGCAGGTTCATGATGCAAATGTACACGCTTGTTTCATCGTAAAGTCATTTCAAATAGCTTTTGCACCTTCCGAATTTGCAGTAGGTTTGACCACAAATTTGTTAGACGTATGGCACGCATACTTACGGGAATACAAGCAACTGGAACTCCGCACCTTGGCAATATACTCGGTGCTATAAAACCCGGTATTGAATTGGCTAACTCAGCCGACAATGACGCCTTTCTTTTTATTGCCGATATGCATTCGCTTACTGCAATTAAGAATGCGGATGAGATTAGAGAAAACGCCTATAGCGTAGCTGCTTCATGGTTGGCTTTTGGCTTGGATACAGACAAACACACTTTTTACAGACAAAGCGATGTGCCCGAAGTGACGGAACTCATGTGGTATTTGAATTGCTACACCCCATTTCCAATGCTGGCCAATGCGCATTCCTTCAAGGACAAATCCGAAAATGTGGCTGTGGTTAATGCAGGCTTGTTCACGTATCCTGTGCTTATGGCTGCAGATATCTTGCTTTATGACGCCAATCTAGTTCCGGTGGGAAAGGACCAAAAGCAACACCTTGAAATGACCCGAGATATGGCGGGAACCATCAATCACCAGCACGGTGAGATCTTTGTGCTGCCTGAAGCCTATCACGACCAACGAGTTATGATTGTGCCGGGAACAGATGGCAGAAAAATGAGTAAGAGCTACAACAATTTCATTAATGTATTTCTCGAAGGCAAGGCTTTGAAAAAACAGGTAATGAATATTGTAACGGACAGCACGCCTTTAGAGGAGCCAAAAAATCCAGATACGTGCAACGCATTTGCTATATATAATCTGATAGCGGAAGAAGCTCAAGTCGAAGCAATGCGCCAGAATTACCTCAATGGTGGATTTGGCTATGGTCATGCTAAAATGGCCATTCTCGAAACCATCAATGAAACATATGCTGAGCCACGTTCAGAATATCATAAGTGGATGAATGATAAAGGTGCGCTCGATGCAGAACTTCAGAAAGGCGCTGAAAAAGCGAGAGCTGTGGCCAGTGAAACGCTCGCAAGAGTGCGAAAAGCATTGGGATACTAATTTGCCTTGCGCTTGGAGTATTTGTCTCGCAACTCCATTTGGTGATTCCAGAGGTAAACGCGTTTGCCGTTTACAAAGGCAGCCGATACATCATTTGATTTTATATCCAACGCATCACCCTCGGAAATAAAGAATGTTGCTCTCTTCCCTGACTCTATGGTGCCATAATCCTTTTCGATTCCCATTAATTTGGCTGGAGTCAATGTAAGTGACTCAATGGCCTTCTCATAAGGCAAGCCATAATAGACTGCCGTACCCACTTGAAATGGAAGGTTGCGGCTAATCATAGCCTCCATATCACCGCTTGTTGCAAAGGCAACATTGACACCCTTTGCAACAAGATCGGCAGCAAGCCGAAATGGTTGGTCAAGCATATCTCCACTGTGCGAGGGAAGTATGTGAACGCGGTCAATAATAACGGGAATACCATTTTCTACCAATTCAGTCGTGACCAGGTGCGCCTCTGAACCCCCAACAATAGCCATCTTCTTCACGCCAGATGCACGATAAAACTGGATGGCGTCAAGAATATCTTTAGCCCAATTTGCCCGAATGTAGAGCCGCTTTTCACCTGTAAACAAAGGCGCCATAGCCTCTAACTTCAAGTTTCTGTAGGATCTGATTGAATCACTTGCAAAAACCTGAGCCTCTGCGAAGAACTCTTGAATGGCGTCTTGTCCATCGGCATATTTTTTATTCTTCTTAGCTGAGCCCGGCTCTGCCCACCATCCCTGATAGCCGTATCTGCTTGGCCAGTTTAGATATATACCATCTTCAGTAATCTCGGCTTCTTTCCAATTCGATCCGTTGAAGTGCACAACGGCTGAACTTCCTGACAGCATACCCCCAACGGGTGCCAACTGAGCCATCAGAACGCCATTCGTTCTTACCGTACTTACCACCTTAGATTCTGCGTTGAATGCTGGTAGAGCGCGAATATTTGGGTTGATATCTCCAGTCTCTCGATAATCGTGTGTGGCTCTCACTGCACCAATTTCTGTAAGGCCAAGCCTACTGTCCATCACAATGAACCCTGGATAGATGTGTTTGCCTTCGGCATCGATAATGCTATCATAATCCAACACATTGACACGCGTATTATTACCGTCCGCAAGCATGGTTATTTCATCTCCTTGAAACGCGAGTAAGGCATTTTCGATCTTCTGTCCATTACCAACGTGTGCAGTTGCATATCGGATTAGAATTTTTTGGTCACCATTTCCCGACTGTTGTGCAATAACACCAACATGCATCATCAATGCGATTGCCAATTGTATTTGCTTAAATCGCATCACTAGTTTAAATAATCTTCAAGTTCAGTATCGCAATGGTAATGCTCTTCCGTTTTGGCGCTTGGCCTCTTCTTGGGTCCAGAGCCTTTAATCATCTTTTGCTCGATGCGTGCACGCTCTTTTTGATCGCGTTGCCATCGTGATTCACTCTCCTTCGAGTCGTAATAAAGCACCCCTTCAATAATGGTCTTCTCCGCTTTAGCATAAACTGACAATGGGTTTTCAGACCAAAGCACCAAATCGGCATCCTTACCTACTTCTATGCTTCCAACTCTATCATCTAGGTGCAACATTTTGGCTGGATTAATCGTCACCAAGTTTAGCGCTGCTTCTTCATCTAGCCCACCGTATTTAATGGCTTTTGCTGCTTCTTGATTGAGCCTTCGTCCCATCTCTGCGTCATCGGAATTAATTGCAGTGTTTACACCAGCCTTGTGAAGCATCGCTGCATTGTATGGTATGGCATCGTTCACCTCATATTTATATGCCCACCAATCCGAAAATGTGCTGGCATTGGCTCCATGTTTTGCAAGTTCATCGCGCACTTTATAGCCCTCTAGAATATGGGTAAATGTGTTGACCTTAAACCCCAGACTATCGGCCAAGTTCATCAACATGAGAATCTCTGATTGAACATAGCTGTGACAAGAAATATGTCTCTCCCCATTCGCGATTTCTCTAATTGCATCCAACTCTAAATCACGTCTTAAGGGAAGCCCACGTTCATTATCCGCCAGATCATACGATTCGGCTCTCACAAAAGCATCCATCATGGACTGCTCCACACCCATGCGCGTAAGCGGAAATCGATTACCGTGGTCTCTTCGATTAGAACGTTTCACGTTTTCACCCAGCGCGAACTTGATAAACTTTGGGCTATTTTCATACAGCATTTCGCTGGCGGAAGCTCCCCACTTAAACTTAACTATTGCGCTTTGACCTCCAATGGGATTAGCGCTGCCATGAAGCAATTGGGCACTTGTCACCCCTCCGGCCAATTGGCGGTAGATGTTTATGTTCCAAGGGTCTATGGCATCACTCATTCTTACTTCTGCCGAAGACGCCTGTGCCCACTCATTGACCCCACCGCGCAAAGCAATGTGACTGTGTTCATCTACTAAACCTGGGGTTAGGTGTTTGCCTTTAGCATCCACCCTTTTTACATCGGTAGGAAATAACTGATCTACTCCAATTGATTTGATTTTTCCATCAACCACATATACGTCTGCTCGTTTCAAGATACCCGTATCGGCACAGGTCCAAACCACGGCATTGGTGATGACAAACGTGTTGGTCATATCAAGACTATCCCAGCCATACGCCATATTTGGGTACTGAAGTTTGGGAATAATTGTATCAACCTTGGAAGACAACTCTGTTTTCGTTTCAGGCTCATATTTTCTATCACGTATTGCTGCCCACTTCACCCATTCACCGTCATGATTCAGCCCTTGGCCGTCCCATACTCCCTCATTAAACGTGATCTTACCAGTTAACCGATACAACACTTTGTTTGACTCTTTCTCTTTTAGGACAATGGCAATCAAATCCTCTTGCCGATCAATCGAAACGTCAATTTTGGGATCGAGATCATTGCTCTCTGCTTTTGCTTTAACCTTCTTTTCGGACACGTCTTCAATGGTCACTTGAATGTTCTTTTCATCCACCACTAGATTATACTGACCCAGAAACTTCTCAAATACAGGCTCAGATTTATAGACCTTTTTGCCTAAAGTCCAATGTTCGGTAATGTCAAAATTCTTTGAGCCCAACGTATCATTTGAAATGAAAAAGTTGGCCTTTTTCCGTGGTTCTAAGGTGCCATAAGACTCAGACACCCCGAGCATTTCAGCAGGGGTTACTGTTAAAGATCGCAGCGCATCATTTTGGGACAACCCATAGTTCATAGAACGCATCAGGTTTTTTTGAAATGTTTTTCCGGAAACCGTGTCCCTAGAGATAGCCACCGAAAATCCCTTTTGCATTAGATCGATTGGATTCCTTGGTGCGTTTTCCCAATGTTTAAGTTCTGCGAGCGACACCATTCGAGATAAATATGGATCACTCACATCATATGCCTTGGGGTAATTAAGTGGCAAAATGAATGATGTTCCGCTGGGGATTTCATCTTGAATCAAATATTCCTTCCCAGCGCCCACGATGGTCATAGGCATTCCAAATTCATTGGTCAATTCAAGCACGTTTCTGCAACTGAGAGAGTTGCTTACCTGAAATATCTTAGGCTTTTCACTCCATTCGGCCATTGCCTTGAGTGATGGATTTGTTTCCATCTCGTTTCCACCGCTTTGATGCCATTGTGCATCATACATTGTTTGGCGAAACAAGGCTATTGCTCCAACAAGAGAAGAAGGATAATCTTGATCACTGCTTCCTTTTGAAAAACTAAAATGATCGGCACATTCATCGTCAACAATAGCTTCGTTTGCTTTGTGCTCTCCAAGCACAAAGACCTGTGACGTGCCACGCATAATGCCATCGCGATGGTGCTCATTGACCAGCCCAAAGCCAGAGGATAACCAATCTTCACTCTTTTTTGAATCCAATGGAAATGCCTGATTGAACTTTCGCTCAGGCCTAATTGCTTTATTCCAATTGCTCACTTCGTCAGCGCCTCCCTTATCAGCCTTTTTCAGTGCATTGAGCTGCTTTTTTGAAAGTGCATTTATCCCGCCATAAGCATCAATGAATGATGGGTAAATGTATTTACCTGCACAATCAATAATTACAGCGTTGGGTGGACTTGCGCTTTGTGATACACTCACTACTTCACCATATTGCACCACCATCGTAGCGTTGGTCATGCGCTGATCAGACGAAACGAATATGGTGGCATTAGTAAAAGCATAAACGGTGTGTCGCTCGTCTTCCACACCATTTCTGGGAAATGTTTCCTGACCCTGTCCAAGTTGTGTAAAGCAAGAAATTAATAACCCAACTACCAGTGCGCGCATATGGATCAAAAATAATCGCGCCTATTGCGTGTGAATAAGAATCAAATACGGGTTAACCACAGAGAATGGTTAATACAAACCTTCCCCTTGTTTGTGGGTTTTAATATTCATAACAATCAAAGGCTATGTATTTACCTTTGAATCAAACTTGAAAACATGCTTACTGGTTTAACGCACTTACACAGCTCAAATCGATATTTAGTCCTCGGCTTTATTATCATCGCTATTATGGATGCCATTATTGCAATGGCAGGAGGAAAGGACTATACCAAATCGAGCAAAATATTTGCGCTTCTCGCATTGATCTTTAGCCACATACAGCTCTTGGTAGGGTTGGCACTATACTTTATCGGTGATAAGGGCATTAATCACATTCTCAACACAGAAGGATTTATGGGAATTGCAGCCGCACGATTTTATGCTGTAGAACACTTGGTGGGTATGTTGATAGGTATCACCCTCGTGACCCTTGGCTATTCAAAGGCGAAGAGAATAGAGGAAAGTGCCAAAAAGTATAAGACCATTCTGACCTATTTTGGCATTGGTCTAGTCATAATTTTTGTGATGATACCCTGGCCATTTATGAAGGAATTCGGCTCATGGATATGATACAATACTTTGGATAAGGACTTAATTGAAACTAAAGGGGTGCCACTTACTGCGGTTACCGTAGGGTTGGCTCACCGTGAGCAACCAGTGGAAAAGCTAGATGAGTACATGCAAGAGCTCGAGTTTTTAGCCACAACTGCCAAAATCTCGACTAAGAAGCGTTTTACCCAAAAGCTTGATACACCCAACACGCATACGTTTATTGGCTCAGGTAAAGTCAATGAGATTAGATCATATGTAAAGGAGAATGACATTGACCTCGTCATTTTCGATGATGAACTCTCACCATCGCAAATGAGAAACCTTGAGAAAGAGCTCAAGCGCAAAATCTACGATCGCAACTTGTTGATCTTAGATATTTTTCAGATGCGCGCCCAAACCTCTCAGGCTAAAACGCAAGTGGAATTGGCAAAATATGAGTATCTGCTTCCACGACTTACAGGACTCTGGACCCACCTCGAGCGGCAGCGTGGTGGAACGGGAACAAGAGGTGGAGCTGGTGAAAAGGAAATTGAAACGGATAGGCGAATTGTACGCGATAAAATCGCTCTACTCAAAAAGAAGCTTGAGAAGATTGACAAGCAGATGCGTGTACAGCGTAAAAATCGGGTCAGCCTGATTCGCGTGGCGCTCGTGGGGTACACAAACGTGGGTAAATCCACCATCATGAACATGGTTTCGAAAAGTGAGGTGTTTGCCGAAAATAAGCTCTTTGCCACGCTTGATACAACGGTGAGAAAAGTAGTGGTCAAAAACTTACCTTTTCTAATGGCAGACACCGTTGGGTTTATTCGAAAACTTCCTCACCAGTTGGTGGAGTCATTCAAGTCAACATTGGATGAAACTCGCGAGAGCGATTTATTAATTCACGTGGTGGATATATCACACCCCCAGTTTGAAGATCACATACGCACAGTTGAAGCTACACTAGCTGAAATTGGCGCTATTGACAAACCCACGATACTTGTCTTTAACAAGATTGATCAATACCCAGAACCCCCAAATGAAGAATGGAAATGGGATGGTGAAATAGATCCTGCAATGAAGCTCGGAGACTTGGAAAAAACCTGGATGGCAAGGCAAGACCATCAGTGCATTTTTATCTCGGCTAAGGAGAAGATTAATCTACATGAGTTAAGGGATATGCTTTATGAAAAGGTAAAGGAGTTGCATGTAAAACGCTACCCTTACAATAACTTTCTTTACGTTATCCCGGATGTCCAGACCAACTAAGACTTCATGTCTTTAATAACATTTACGGCCTCGTCTAGGTAAACATCCTTCTTCAACTTTTTCAGCCATTTTTCATTGAGGTCGGCCGTTACTGTGTCTGCTTCTATGGTTTCTAGATCTGCTCTTAAATTAAGCACTTCAAGACCTTCGATGGGTTTCATAAGATTTTTATAGGTCTCATTCTCCTCATCAAGCATGTTTTGCTCTTTAGTAAACTCCTCGTAGTTCAATGAAACCTTGGTCTTTTCGCGTTGATCTTTTAGACGAACCGCATTCTCAGCTACGAGTTGCATTACTTCATTGTCTTTCATTCGCTTCTCACTCGCCTCAACAACTTTTTTCTCATTATAGGGAGGCTGCCATTTTACATAGGCTGCTGGCTTTATTTCATCCCATTCCATCACAAAGTCTTGCTCGCGCTCTCCGAGCTCAATCTCATTAAACTTATCCGTCATGGTGATATCAGACGCTACTCCCCTGAGTTGTGTAGCGCCCCCGTTGATACGATAAAACTTCTGGGTGGTCACCTTGAGTGAGCCCAACGGCTTATAATCTTGATCTGCAGATGTGACCATCCGATCCAAATCCATAAATCGCTGAACCGTTCCTTTACCGAAGCTTCCAGTGGTACCCATAATAATGCCTCGATCATAGTCTTGTATGGCGGCCGCTAAAATTTCTGAGGCAGATGCGCTAAAATGATTAAGCATCACCACCAAAGGACCATCATAGAGCGTTCCTGCTTTACGGTCACCCATTATTTGAGGTTTTGAGTAGCGACTTTTTACTTGCACGACAGGACCATTGTCAATGAAATGCCCAGTCATATCAACGGCATCTTTCAACGAGCCTCCTCCATTACCTCTTAAGTCTAATACGATGCCGTCAATATTTTCGGCCTTAAGCTTTTCTATCTCCTTTCCAACATCTTCGGCAGCAGCCCGGCCGCCCTTTTTCGAAAAGTCTGCATAGAATTTTGGCAAATTGATGTAGCCTACTCTTGCACCGTCCTTCTTTTCAATGATAGCTGACTTAGCGTAGGTTTCGGTCAGGACTACGATATCGCGTGTAATTTCAATTTCCTTGATCACGCCAGAAATTTTCTTGATGGTTAACCTTACTATGGTTCCTTTTTTACCACGAATCAACTTCACCGCATCATCCAATCGCATGTCGGTAACATCAACTGGATCGCCTTTCTCCTGTGCCACCTTTAGGATTTTGTCTTTTTCCTCCAGCTCGCCTTGCCTATATGAAGCGCTTCCAGGTACAATTCGAGTTACGGTAATATACCCGTCTTTTTCTTGAAGCTGAGCGCCAATTCCTTCTAATTGACCGCTCATACTAATGTCGAAATTCTCTTTTTTCTTTGGTGCGAAATACCCTGTATGAGGACCAAATACATTGGTGATCGAATTCACATACACTTCCATTTGATCGTTCTGATCCCATTTCATCATGCGGTCGAAGAATCGATCTTGGCTCTTAAGAACCTTTTTTCGGGCTTTCTCTTCCAACACCTCAAAAGAGTCTACCGTAGCAGTATCTGATTCCTCGCGCGCTTCGGCTTGCTCTTCCTCCATTTGATGGATACGAGTGAGCACCTGATACTTTAAAATCTTGCGCCATTGGTCTTTGAGTTCGTCTCTGGTAGCAGCAAAGTCACGCTTTTCTTCATCGAGTTCAATCTCTTCATTCAAACTAAAATCAAAGGGTTCGGCAAGAGCCTCTTTGTAATATGCTTGAGATTCCTTCATACGAACCTGAAGTACTTCCCAACTTTTATTAAATAGCGTAAAGTCTTGTGCTTTCAACTGATCATCAATCATAAACTCATAGGCACGAAGCGCTTCGACATCCTGAGCAAGCAAAAATCTCTTTGAAAAATCAAGTCGTTCGAGATAAAGATTAAACGCCCCTTTACTGAACTCGTCATTTACGTCTTTGGGTTGATAATGTCCATTGTCGAGACTCTTCATCAATATATTGACCAAGAGCTTATCTTTCTCATGCCCAAGCGCTGAGTCAGCCTTGACACTTATACTTGAAGTGTGAATGACATAGGAACAAAGGAGAATTGCAGCGCCAGTTGCGATGATAAATTGAAGGCCTCTAAATTTCATGTTTGTTTTAATCTAGCTATTCAATACAATGAACAGATTCGCTCAGGATTGGTTTCAAATGTAACATCAGGCCACATACCTTCAGGGCCACGTTTCTAAAAAGAACATAACACATGATTAGAATTATTACCACTCTTTTATTCTCAACCACCCTTTTAATCGCTTTCGCTCAGACTGATAGCTACACTCTTAAACTTCAGTCAGGTGAGTTTACACTTTCCAATAATGCCGAGGGGTTGACGAATGCAAAAGTCGCTGAGTGGCCAGCATTTAATGATCAGCGGTTTGGAGTGGTGAGGCTGGGCACATATCCCACCAATGAAGAGTGGAGCACCTTGTCTGAAATGGGGATAAAGAACTTAGGCTATGTGCCTAATCGATCATTCATGGTTTCTATTGCCAATGGATCTGACCTCAATGCATTAAACCAATATGAAGTATTGGCTTCTTCTGGATACGAGTCGGATTTTAAAGGGGTTTTAGATGTTGATTTTGCTCCCGAAAGAGCCAAACAAGACAATGAATATCTTTTTAATACGCATTTTTTCGCGTCAATAAATACGAACATGGCTTTGGCTTCACTGCGTGCTGCTGGAGCTGAGGTCATTGAATTGGAAGAAAAAATGGGTTATGCGCTAATCAAGGCTAACGCTGAAGAGCTGGCTTCAATATCCAATAAGCCATTCATCCAGTATTTTGATTGGAACTATGATGCCGGTCAACCTGAAAACTATACCAGCCGCACCCTCGCTCGTGCTAATTACATTTCACCAGAAAACACCAACGGTATTGGTTATGATGGTTCGGGCATTGCCGTTGCACTTCAAGATGATGGCTCCATAGATAATCACCTTGATCATCATGGTCGAATAATTGAGCAATTCTGGAATGCAAGTCTCGGAGATCATGGAGACCATGTTGGAGGTACCATCAATGGTGCGGGCAACCTAAACCCTTATCATGAAGGCCTCGCTAAAGGTTCAGACCTTTATGTATATAAGGCCGCTCCAGAGTATCAAGCCTATGACAGCATTGATATCCATTATTTCAGCAAGGACGTGGTGATTACGTCAACCTCATACAGCAACGGTTGTAACGCGGGTTATACAGCATTAGCACGTTTGATGGATGCCCAGATTTACGATATGGAAAGCCTTTTACATGTGTTTTCTGCAGGCAATAGTGGAACCTCCAATTGCGGCTATGGTGCAGGAAATACTTGGGGTAACATTACTGGTGGACATAAAGTTGGGAAAAACGTTATGACGGTAGCCAACCTTACTGACATCGATGGCCTAGCCACATCAAGCAGTAAAGGTCCGGCTCATGATGGAAGAATAAAGCCAGATATCAGCGCAAAAGGAACTCAGGTTACCTCTACCATTGAGAACAATGAATATGGTGTAAAAACAGGTACAAGCATGTCTTGTCCGGCTATATCAGGTACGATGGCCGTACTTTATGAAGCATTTGAAGATCAGCAAGGTGCTTTGCCTGCTTCGGGATTAATTAAGGCAATTGCACTAAACACTTGTGATGATCTAGGTAATGTAGGTCCTGATTTTAAGCATGGGTGGGGAAGAATCAATGCGCGCAAGGCATACGAGGTAATTGAATCTACCTCATTTACCGAAGGAACCATTTCCAATGGAGACTCGGCAGAGTTCACAATAGCTGTGCCTAACAATTCAAGCAGCGCGAGATTCATGCTCTATTGGACAGACCCTGAAGCTTCTGTAAATGCTTCAACTGCCCTTGTAAACGATCTTGATCTCACCGTAGTTGACCCATCATCGAACGTTGCGCTGCCCTATTTGCTAAATCATGCCGCAAACGCATTTACACTTGATGACCCAGCAACGCCAGGAACAGATCATTTGAATAATGTTGAGCAAGTTGAATTTTTTAATCCCGCCTCTGGGAACTATACAGTAAAAGTTAAGGGCTTCAATGTTCCCCAAGGGCCACAGAAGTTTTATGTAGTTTATTGGTTTGAACCAACCGAGCTGGTGTTGACCTACCCAGTCGGTGGAGAATCTTTTGTGCCGTTTAACACGGAAAAAATTCGTTGGGACTCCCCTTACGAAAGCGGAAATGCCACCATTGAATATTCAAATGACGGTGGTAATAATTGGTTTCCTATTTCATCAAACACCCCAATTAGTCAAGGTTATGTGAATTGGAACGTGCCAAGCATTGCCACAGGAAACGTGAGGGTGCGCGTAACTTACAATGGTGAAACTGTTGAGTCTGACGATCTATCAGTGATCCGCATTCCATCGGGTCTAACCATTGACTATGCATGTCCTGACTCCATTGGTCTCTCATGGGACAATACGTCTGGGGCAACTGGCTACACCGTACATAGACTGGGTCAGAAATACATGAAAGAATGGGGCACCTCTTCAACCACTGAGTATGTTGACTATAATTCCAATCCATACAATGAGATGCTTTGGTATAGCGTATCATCCAATGGCAACAATGGCGCTGAAGGAAAAAGAGCCGTGGCCATTCACCATATTGGCGGTGTATTCAATTGTGTAATTAATGATGATGCTGGGCTTGTTTCAATGACCCCAGCTGCTGGAAGTGTTTTCTCTTGTCATGGTGACAGTCTTGCAATTTCATTCGAAGTAGAGAATAATGGAACCAACCCAATCACCTCTATAGATGCGGTGGTAACCTCAAGCACTGGACAAACCATAAGCGAAACTATTCAGGTAAATATCGCCCCAAATGACGTAGATGAAATCACCCTAGCCGAGCCATTGGAGATTGGATCTTCGATGCAAACGGCACGATTGGTTATTGATATTTTCAATGATGGCAATTCATTCAATGATACTATTGTTTCGACCTATTACCCTTATGCTACCCCAGCGTTGGGTGCAATTTGGAGTGAAGACTTCGAAACCTTTGACCTATGCAGTACTGACTCTGATTGTGAAGCTACTGTTTGTGATTTGAGCAATGGCTGGGTGAATGAAGTAAGTCTTGAAAGCGATGATCACGACTGGCGCACTAACCGTGGACAGACGCCTTCACAATTCACTGGTCCAGCAAACGATCATACCACAGGAAATCCATCGGGTAAGTACCTCTACGTGGAGGCTAGTGGTGGCTGTACTAATGCTACTGCATCGCTCACCTCACCATGCATCGACCTGATCAACGTTGATGATGCCACACTTACCTTTTGGTATCACATGAATGGGTCAGATATGGGTTCTTTACACCTCGATATTTTTGACGGCACTTCGTGGACACTTGATGTTTTTGAAGAGAGCGGAGACCAAGGTTCTACTTGGAATAGGGAAATGTTATCACTTTCGGCATTTTATGGTAAAATCATCAATCTCAGATTCAGAGGTGTGTCCGGATTTGATTGGAGTAGTGATATCGCCATTGATGATATTGAAATAACTACACCGCCAGTAGCCAATTTCACCTATACTCTGCAAAATGATGCACAAACGGTGATGTTCACTGATTTAAGCCTATATGGAGATACCATGATTTTTGACTTAGGTGATGGCACTTCGTTAGACAATGTGCCAAACACATATTTCTATCCAGACTTAGAGACCTATCAAGTGCGGCAAATTGTGGGGAACGGCTATGGTATTGATACTGCCATACAAGTTATATCCAACCTGTCTGTACAGGAATATGAAACGCAACGTTTCATTTTTCCAAATCCGGCCAGGCACACTTTGAATATTGCATCAAATGATGGTGTCATTGGGCTCATAGACCTCCTAAGCATCGATGGTTCGTTGTTGCAGTCTTTTGATTTGTCGGCTAGATCAAATGCCGAAATCCGATTGGAAGATTATCCATTTGGGCTCTATTTATTGGTTTTCGAAGACGGGGATGTTGTAGAACTCTCGATAGTGAAGTAGTAAATTCAAGTTGGTCGAATTACAATTCATCAAACTTTCGGGAAAAAACCATTTCTTTACCTTTTGAAATATCAGTATAGGTAATGGCAACTCATGTCTAACGCTGATATCACTAATTGAAATACAATGATTAAAGCCACTTTTACTACCACTGTGTTGATTGTATGCACACTCTTCATCTCATACGGTCAAAAAGCACCTGGCGAGGTAAATACTTTTTATGAAAAAGCTGTATTCATTGAGGCAAACCCTTCTACGCCTTATCGTCATATAGGTAGTGTAGAGTGCGCAATCGTAGCTCCTGACAAGTTTGACCTCATGATGAAGCACATGATTACCAAGCGTGTTCCTGACGAATATCCTGAAGTGGAATTTGATGCCATAATTTTCCGTCCGAATACCGGATTTCGCAAGGCCGATGTGGTGAAATTCTATACTCCTGAAGATGCCCCAAAGCTGGATAAGGAAGTGTTGATAAACCCAGACTTTCTCAAATCCGAAACGATTGCCCGAAACGGTATTAATCTCTTCATTGAAAACGCACCAACATGCGAGCATACTGTTTTAGGTAAAATTGAACTGCCTCAAAATTTCACTAGCATAGAGTATCAGAAAATTCTTTCTGAAATGATCAAAACATGCAAGAATTACTACCCCAATATGAATGGGATTGTATTTGTTCCAGGCTCTGGTTTGACAAAAGCCACGGTTATAAAAATTTAACCACAACCAAACGATTGTGACAAATCTGCGTCATTATTAAAGCTAAAGGTGCAGATGATCATTAACGATTCCGATATACAAGGATGTATGGCTCAAAGCCAAAAGTCACAGAAGAAGGTTTACGAAACCTACTTTCCTGTGATGATGTCCA
>Ga0181593_10001724_pt1 | contig 19962 bp, 19 predicted proteins | sample 071ome_19_FD_133756 | JGI IMG/M metagenome (GOLD analysis project Ga0181593, IMG submission 133756) | Coastal salt marsh microbial communities from the Groves Creek Marsh, Skidaway Island, Georgia - 071413AT metaG (megahit assembly) | ecosystem: Environmental > Aquatic > Marine > Intertidal...
GGCTTTTGCGTCGACCCGATCGAGAAGAAGCCGTTGAACCATTTTCTGCCCGGCACCTCGGTGCTGTCCTTCGGCACGGCGGGCTGCAACCTCGCCTGCAATTTCTGTCAGAATCACGACATCTCGAAGAGCCGCGAGATGGACACGATGCAGGCCGAGGCCCAACCCGAGGCGATCGCCCGGGCGGCCCAGCGGATGGGTTGTGCCTCGGTCGCCTTCACCTATAACGACCCGGTCATCTTTCACGAATATGCCGCCGATATCGCCGATGCCTGCCGCGCGGTCGGGGTCAAGACCGTGGCGGTGACGGCCGGCTACGTGACGGATCGGGCGCGCGCGGCGTTCTTCGAGAAAATCGACGCCGCAAACGTCGATCTGAAGGCCTTTACCGAGCGCTTCTATCGCGACGTCACCAAGAGTCAACTCGCGCCAGTTCTGGACACGTTGAGATATCTCAAGCACGAGACCGATGTCTGGTTCGAGATTACCAATCTTATCATCCCCGGCGAGAATGACTCGGAGCGCGAGATCGACGAGATGACCGCCTGGGTGGTGGAAAATCTAGGTCCCGACGTGCCGATGCATTTCTCGGCCTTTCATCCGGATTATCGGATGATGGACAAACCACGCACCCCGTTCGAGACCCTGGCGATGGCGCGTCGGGTGGCGATGCGCAACGGGGTACGGCACGCCTATACCGGCAATGTGCATGATCTCGGTCGCCAGTCCTCCTATTGCCATGGCTGCGGCGACCGGACGATCGGCCGGGATTGGTATCTGCTCTCGGATTGGAACCTCGACGAGCGCGGCGCATGCCGGGAATGCGGCACGGCGATGGCCGGTGTGTTCGACGGCCCACCCGGCGCTTGGGGCCGCAAGCGGCTGCCGGTGGATATCGGCCTGTTTCGCTAGCGGGCTTGGTCCCGGGAGACCGTCCTGGCGCCCTCTCCCGTCGTCCTGGCGCCCTCTCACGTCGTCCTGGCGAACGGCGGGACCTCACGCCGCGCGCCAAGCGGCCGGTGTTAACTCCCGTCGCCAGTTCCGAGGCCCTGCCGTTCGCCAGGGCGACGCTGTGGGGTTGGGCGGCGGGAGATGATGGGGCGACGGGATCGGCGGGGAGAGGTCAATCGCCGGAATCAGCCGGCAGATCGCGTAGATAGACCGCCATCGCCTCTAGATCCGTCTTGGTGAGTTTGCTGGTGCTGTTCTCGATCACTTCCGTCATCGAGCCGCCGACGAAGTCCCCATCCGGCAGAATGCCGTCGGACAGGAAAAAGGTGATATCACCCACGCTCCAACCGCCAATGCCCTTTTGCGGATGCGGCGTGATGTTCGGAGCGCCCTTGCCGTCGGGCCCGCGGCTGTTGCCGGCGAAGGGTCGGGCTCGATCCAGGCCGCCCAGCAGGTTGCGTTGGGTATGGCACTCGCCGCAATGGCCGAGTGCGTTCGAGAGATAGGCGCCTCGGTTCCATTGCTCCGGTTTCCCGGGATCGACCGCCGTCCAGCCTTCCTCGAAATAGAGAAAGCGCCAGGGCCAGATCAGGACCCGCATGTTGAACGGGAAGGTAAGATCGTGCACGCGAACCGGCTCGGCGACGGGTGGCACGCTCTTCAGATAGGCCCAAAGATCGGCGAGATCCGCGTCGGTCATCCCGGTATAGGACGCATAGGGAAAAGCTGGAAAATAGACCGTGCCGTCGGGGGCGAGCCCCTGACGCATGGCGCGCTTGAAGTCGTCGAGACTCCAGGCTCCGATGCCGTGCTCCGGATCGGGGGTGATATTGGGGGTGTAAAAGTCGCCGAAGGGCGTTGCCAGACGATGATCGCCGGCCAACGGCGTGCCTTTGGGCTTGGCCCTGGTATGACAGCCCAGACACCCGGCGGCGGCGAAGATGTAGCGACCCCGCTCCACCGCGGCATCATCGGCCGCTTTGCTCGGTGTCGAAATAGTCACCGCGAACGCGCAGCAAAGCACGCCGGCAAGCCATCCGGCGCGCGCGAAAAACCGGCGAAAGCAGAGCCTCCGCCGGTTCTCGTTCATAACGTCGCTTATTTTACTTTCTCGCCCCGGAACGGCTTGTGACAGCCGCCGCAGCCGATCTTGCCGACCATGCCGAACTGGGCGCCGATGGCGTCCTTGTCGCCGCCGGCCGCGACCGAGGCCAGCTTGGCCGCCTCGGCGCCGAGTGCCGCCGCGGTTTTCTCGAAGCCGGCCCAGTCTTCCCAGATCTTCGGAAGCGCGCGGGTTACCTTGTCGTCGTGATCGCCGCGTCCGCTACCCTTGGGATAGTCGGCGACAATGCCACCGGCGGCGGCGCTCAAGGCGGTGGCGGCCTTGGCCACGTCGGCGGCGGAGCCCTTGCCGTCCTTCACGAAACCCTTGATCGTCAGGAACGGCTTCAGGATGTCGTTCTTCATATAGGCGATGCGCTTCTCGATCACCGCGTGCCCGTCCGCGTGGGCGGGGCTGATGCCTTGGGAGATCATCAAGACCGAGCCCATGGCCAGGGCCGCGATGGCCCCCATGAAAAATGTCCGCATGAGTCTTCCTCCTCGGGAATGTCAACGGTCCCTTCGGCAACGCCGAAGGGACCCGGAATACATTTGTCGAGTGTGGCCAAGCCCACCGTTCCCGGCAAGAGGCGTCGAGGAAACAGATTGTTTCTTCTCGGCAATAAAGGGGCCCGATTGTTCCGGAATGGTCGCGTCGGACCGCCGTCTGGGCGGCGGCCCACGTCGCGCCTCCGACATATCCTGTCGCGCAACCGCTAGCGCCCGCCCGTCCGGAGTCCTAATTACGGTATTGAAATCATGGGTATCGCTTGCCCATGGGCTTTATCGGGAGTGACTGATGGCCGACGAGGAAGACGATATCGTCCTGTCCGAGCTTGACGACGAAGAGCTCGTTCAACAAATGCACGATGACCTCTATGACGGTCTGAAGGAAGAGATCGAAGAGGCGGTAAACATTCTGCTCGAACGAGGGTGGGAGCCGTATAAGGTTCTGACCGAGGGACTGGTCGAGGGCATGCGCATCGTCGGGGTCGATTTCCGCGACGGTATCCTTTTCGTGCCCGAGGTTCTGATGGCCGCCAATGCCATGAAGGCGGGCATGACGATTCTGCGGCCATTGTTGATCGAAACCGGGGCGCCGCAACTCGGCAAGATGGTGATCGGCACGGTCAAGGGCGACATCCACGATATCGGCAAGAACCTCGTCTCGATGATGATGGAGGGCGCCGGTTTCGACGTGATCGATCTCGGCATCAATAACCCGGTCGAGAACTACATCGCGGCGCTCGAGGAACACAAACCCGACATCCTCGGCATGTCGGCGTTGCTGACCACCACCATGCCCTACATGAAGGTGGTGATCGACGCGATGAAGGAAAAAGGCATCCGGGACGACTTTATCGTTCTGGTCGGCGGGGCGCCGCTGAACGAAGCCTTCGCCGAGAGTGTCGGCGCCGATGCCTATTGCCGCGACGCGGCGGTGGCGGTGGAAACCGCGAAGGTCATGGTGGCGGAGAAGCGCGGCTCCAACTCGGTCCCGATGGGCGTCGAGTAGTCAAAAAGATCAAACTTACCCGCGTTCGACGGCGCGGGCTGGAATGGACGATGAAACGATGGATGGACTCCCTCCTGTCGACCGTGACCCATTGACCCAACCTCCCGCTCCGTCCGGTGGTTCCGAGCGACCGACGACGCTGTTCATCACCTGCGGGGCGCTGGCCAAGGAGATCGTGGCGCTGAAGGAGGCGACGGGCTGGTCGGAACTGACCATCGCGTGCCTACCTGCGCATTGGCACAACACGCCGATGAAAATCGCGCCGGCGGTGCTTTCCAAGATCCGCGGCATGGGCCAGCGTTTCGACCGCGTTTTCGTCCTCTACGGCGATTGCGGAACCGGTGGAGAGTTGGACCGGGTGCTGGCCGAGGAAGGGGTCGAGCGTATCCCCGGCCCGCATTGCTATCATTTTTACATGGGCGGCGAGGAATTCGAGCGCACCCATGACGACGACCCGACCTGCTTTTACCTGACCGACTATCTGGTCAGGCATTTCGACCGGATCATCATCAAGGGCCTGGGTCTGGACAGGTTTCCCCAGTTGCTGAGCGACTATTTCGGTAACTACACCCGACTGATCTATATCGCGCAAACGGACGACGAACGGTTGCGCGCCAAGGCCAAAACGGCCGCTAAACGGCTGGGTCTGGAATACGAGTATCGTTATCGTGGCTATGGAGAGCTCGGGGATTATATCAACGCCGCCGCCGCCCGGCGCATGACGACGGATTGGTAGGCTCGACATGGCGCATCTCGTTACCGTTTATTGGCGCGACATTCCGGCTCAGGTGATCGCCGAGCGTGGGCGAGGCCGCAAGCGCGAGAGCGCCAAGATCGAATTGCCGGACAGATTCGCCAAGGCCATCGACGCCGCCGCGATGCGTGGAGACGCCGCCGATACCGACAGCTATCTGGCCGATTGGCGCCGCTCGGATCCGGTTGATTGCGGTGATGATCTGGAAGCCGAGGCGACGGCCGTGGCCGATCGGTTGGACGCTGAATACGATGGTGAGAAGCTACGGGCGCTGATCAAGGCCGGCGGGAACGCCGAAAGCTGATCCAATGTCGCGGGGCCAGTCAGTCCCGATCGAGGGCGTCGGCCACGGTTTCGAGTGAACCGATCAGCGCCGATCTCTCCTCGGTGGTCAGGCCCGCGATCCCAGTCCGCAGTTTTTCGGGATCGAGGGATGTGTGTTCCGCCACGGTTTCCCTACCCAGATCGGTCAGCTCGATCGCTATGGCCCGCTCGTCGCTAGGCGCCCGGGTCCTGATCAACAACCCCTTCTTTTGTAACCGCTTGATCAGCTCGGACGCCGTGCTCGGCGCGCAGCCGAGATAGACCCGAACCTCGTCCAACCGAGGGGGGGCGGGTCGATGGGATATGAACTGAAGAACCCTGATCGCCCGGTGGGTCAGGTCAATTCGATACTCTCGTCGCGCCACGTAATAGAGCTTCGCCAAGGCATCCCCCAACCGCGCTTCCGATGCCGGGGAAGCGGTGGCGGCGGTGATGGGGGTCTTCCGCGCCTTACCCGACCGCACGGCTGATTCTCCTGTTTCAGAGGTTTGGAATCTCATACTTGACTCCCGAATAATTCGTCAAATATATATATTTCGTATAATACGAAATAAGAGAGTGATGGAATGGCGGGCGAGGCGACGGGTTTGAATTGGATTCCCGAACCGGCGGATGCGACCGGTATCAAGGCCGACTTCTATAGCGACATGAAAACCAAGCCGACGGAAGGCATGTTGCGGGCCTTGTTGAACGCGGAAGTCGGCGATGAGCAAAAAGGCGAGGACCCGACGACGAACGCGCTTTGTGATCGCGTGGCCGAGCTGACCGGCAAGGAAGCCGCCACGCTCTTGCCGACCGGGACCATGTGCAATGAAATCGCGTTGCGGGTGCACTGCGACCCGGGTGACGAGGTCATTTGCGATCGCTCATGCCACATCGTGAACTTCGAGGCCGGCGGGCCGGCGGCGTTAAGCGGGGTGATGATCAATCCCCTGGATGGTGAGAACGGCATGTTCACCGTCGATCAGGTGCGCCAGGCCATTCGGCCCGCGTCGCGCTATGCCCCGACCAGCCGGCTATTGGCGGTCGAGCAGACCACCAATCTCGGTGGCGGCGGGGTTTGGCCATTGAAACAATTGACCGACGTCGCGGAATTGGCGAAGTCTCGGGGACTCTCCACCCATATGGATGGCGCGCGGCTGTTCAATGCCACGGTTCAATCAGGCATCGCGGCGCGGGACTATGCAAAACCCTTCGATTCGATCTGGATCGACCTCACCAAGGGGCTGGGGTCCTTCGCCGGCGCGGTGCTCGCCGGGTCGAGGGCGTTCATCAAAGAGGCTTGGAAGCTGAAACAGCAATGGGGCGGCGGGCTCCGCCAATCGGGCTACATCGCCGCGACGGGACTTTACGCGCTCGATCACCATATCGACCGATTGGCGGAAGACCATGCCCTGGCCCGCTCGATCGGCGAGAACATCGCTTCGATGGACAATGTGGAGAAGGTTCTCCCGGTGGAGACGAATATCGTCATTTTCGAGATCTCGCGAAACGGTCCCACCGCCGCCGAGGTTGTCGCCTCGATGTTACGGCACGGTGTCAGGCTCGGCGTGTTCGGCGACCGGACGATCCGGATCGTCTGCCATTTGGACGTAGGCCCGGCCGACGGCGCTCTGCTTTGCCGCCACTTGCCGGATGCACTCCGGGGCGTCGGAACCGCATAGATGACTGTCGCGGGCTTCTCCCGGCCCACCCGTGGTTCGCCCTCGTGATCCACCCGATCCCGTGGTTTCGCCGATTTATGAGGGAAATTCCCATCTCCGGGGTTGACGTTTCGCGATTCAGCGCTATTTTAAGTAAACACTCACTTTGAGGCGCGACGATGCCACGCCGCACGGATACCAAGGAACGAATTGAGCGGGCCGCCCTGGGCCTCTTCGCGGCCAAGGGCGTTGACGCCACGACGACCAAGGATATCGCGGCGGGCGTGGAGATTTCCGAGGGCACGATCTATCGACATTTCGAAAGCAAGGATGCGCTTGTCTGGCATCTGTTCTCCACCAACTACGCGGCCTTGGCCGGACATCTCGATGAGATCCTGGAGGCGACGGATGATTTCTCCCGGAGGATCGAACTGGCCGTCGACCTGTTCTGTGGCATGTTCGACCGGGACCCGGATCTGTTTCGCTTCATTCTACTATCGCAGCATGGCCAGTTGGATAAGGTGCCGGAGAGCATGGCAAACCCGGTCAACAGTCTGGAGCGGCTGTTTCGCGACGGAATCGACGCCGGTCTATGTCGGGGAGAAAGCGCCACGCTTTTGGCGGGAATCGCGCTCGGCATGGTGCTCCAGCCCGCGACCTTTATCATCTACGGGCGGCTTGACGGCCCCTTGACGATACATGCTCCGCGCCTCGCCGAGGCCATTGGAAAGGCGGTAACGGCATGAAGTGCTTTCTCTGGCTTCAAAAAGTGAGTGAATGTTCACTAAAAAGATGAGCGGTCATGGCTCGTTTCGGTGGCAAACGCCGGGGATCCCAACCTTGGGCGGTCGACAATTCTGGTCGGATATCTTGATCAGCGCTGGCTCGCGTGTTTAGCGGAATTTTTGGACCGGCCACCACAGAACCCTGGATGCCGCGAATAGGCGCCATGGGTTTGGATCGCGCGAGACTTGCCTGGAGGCGATAGGAAGGGCGTCGTCCCCTGGCGCGGCGCTGGATGACGGCGTCGTGGACCGGCATGCGGGTAGAAGGGAAACCCTGATCGTTTTCCTGCATGGCCTGTTTCGTTCGCGTGCATCGCTTGGCCTCCTTGAAAGACGATTGGCGTTGCAGGGATGGTCAACGTTGGCGATCGAATATCCAAGCGCCGTTGGGTCGATCTTCGACCATGCCCGGCAAGTCAATGACGTGCTCAACCAAACTCGCGGTTACTCCCGCGTGATCTTTGTCGGGCATAGTTTGGGGGGCCTTGTCGCTCGCGCCGCGCTCGTGGACCCGGTGGATTTGCGGTCCCGGATGACGGTCGTGGGGCTGATTCAATTGGGGACTCCGAACCGGGGCGCCCAACTCGCGCGGTGGCTTTGTCGGAGTGCGGTCCTTCGGAAGTTATTGACGGCGCCGGTCAGGGAATTGACCGCGAAGATCGATGTTCCCGAGCCGGCTCTCGAGGTTCCCGTAACCGTTATCGCGGGCGGTCGATCAGGCGGCGGCTACAACCCTTGGCTCGACGGAAACAACGATGGGGTTGTTCGCGTCGAGGAGACGGTTATGGCGCGCGCGCATTCACATCATGTGGTGCCCGCGATCCACACATTATTGATGAACCATCCTCGAACAACAGGCTTGGTGGCGCGGACCGTCCGCGCTTGGTCATCGGCGCCATGCCCGCGAACCACTAGCCGATAGACGTTGTTCCCTCGCCGCCTCATTCGGCGACAGATTCAGGAGATACTCATGGCCAGCCCCTTGCTCCCGCTGCTTCGCTCCCGCCGGTTCCTGCCACTTTTCGTCGTCCAGTTCCTCGGCGCGATGAACGATAACGTGTTCAAGAACGCGATGATCATTCTCATTCTCTATCGATTGGCGGGAGACGGCGCGTCGCTACTGGTGACGGCGGCGGCGGGCATTTTCGTGCTTCCGTTTTTCATGTTCTCGGCCGTCGCCGGCCAGATCGCCGACAAATTCGAGAAATCAACGTTGATCCGGCGCGTTAAGCTGGCGGAGATCCCGATCATGATCGGCGCGGCGGCGGCGTTTCACCTGGGAGAGCCGTTGTTGCTGATCACCGTGTTGTTCCTGATGGGCACCCAATCGGCGTTCTTTGGCCCGCTCAAATACGCCATTCTTCCCGATCACCTGCGCGAGGATGAACTGGTCGCGGGAAATGGTCTGGTCGAGGCCGGTACTTTCGTCGCGATTTTGACCGGGACGGTGATCGGTGGTGTTCTCGTGCTCGGCGCCAACGGCGTCGCGATGATCTCATCGATCGTGATCGCGTTGGCGGTCCTCGGATGGCTGGTTAGCCGGATGATCCCGCCGGCCCCGGCGACCGCGCGCGACATGTCGATCGATTGCAACATCGTCAGCGGAACCTGGCGGGCGGTTCGCCATGTCATTGGCGAACGAAAATTGTTACTGGCAATCCTCGGGATCTCCTGGTTCTGGCTGATTGGGGCGACCTTTCTCTCCCAGTTTCCGAGCCTCGCGAAAGACGTATTGGGTGGCGACGAGCGGGTCGTAACCTTGCTGTTAACGACCTTCGCGGTCGGGATCGCCGCCGGTTCGCTGTGGTGCAACGTGCTTTTGAAGAACGAGATTTCCGCCAAGTATGTGCCGCTCGCGGCCTTGGCCATGACCGTGTTCATCGTGGACTTTTATCTCATGATCGCGGACCGGAATGGGGCCGGCGCGCTGGTCGGCGCGGCGGCTTTTCTGGCGGCGCCGGGGAATTGGCGGATTCTGTTCGATCTGTTCGCGGTCGCGGTGGCGGGTGGTCTCTTCAGTGTCCCACTCTATGCGATCCTCCAGAGCGAAAGCGCGCGTGAGCGCCGGGCCCGCAATGTCGCGGTAAACAATATCCTGAACGCGCTGTTCATGGTGGTGGGCGCGGTGCTGGCGGGGGCCATGCTGGCCATGGGGATCTCGGTGCCGGGGATCCTGCTCGCCCTGGCGATCGCTAACCTGGCGGTGGCTGTTTATATCTGCCGGCTTCTGCCGCATCACCTTATCAGGACCGTCTTCGCGATGATCTTGCGGCCCCTGTTCCGGGTTCGCGTCGAGGGGCTCGACAACTATCGCCAAGCCGGCGCGCGCGCGGTTATCGTCGCCAATCATGTCTCCTTCCTGGACGGGATATTGCTCGCGGTATTCCTGCCGGGGCGCCCGGTCTTCGCTGTCGACACGCATATCGCCAAGGAGTGGTGGGCGCGGCCGTTTCTAACGCTGGCCAAGACCTTCACGGTGAATCCCAACAACCCCTTCGCCACCAAGGCGCTGGTACGCGAGGTGAAGGCCGGCAACCATCTGGTGATCTTCCCGGAAGGCCGGATCACCGTCACCGGGGCGTTGATGAAGATCCATGAGGGGCCGGGCATGATCGCCGACAAGGCCGAGGCCGATCTGATCCCCGTACGCATCGCCGGCGCCGAGACCAGCACGCTCAGCCGCATAAAGGGCAAACTGCGCCAGCGCTGGTTCCCCGGGATCACCATTACCATCCTGGAGCCGCGTCGCTTCAAGATCCCCGAGGGAACGGTGGGCCGGGCGCGTCGGCGGATCGCCGGAGAACAGCTGTACGACGTGATGTCGGATCTGATCTTTCGGACCTGTGATACCGACAGGACGCTGTTCCGGGCCTTCCTCGAAGCCAGGGCGACCCATGGAGGCGGAACGGAGGTGCTGGAGGATATCGAGCGTGATCCGATCAGCTACAACCGTCTTCTCCTCGGCGCCGGCGTTCTGGGACGGGCCCTCGGCGAGTTTACCGAGCAAGGCGAGAGGGTCGGCTTCCTGCTACCGAACTCCGTCGGCGCGGCGGTGACGCTGTTCGCGTTGATCTCGACGGGCCGGGTACCGGCGATGCTTAACTTCTCCACCGGTCCGGCCAATGTGGTCTCGGCCTGTCGAGCCGCCGAGCTACAAACCGTTCTGACGTCCCGGCGGTTCATCGAGATGGGTAAGCTGGAGGATCTTGTCGCCGCCATCACGCCCGTCGCGCGGGTGGTGTATCTGGAGGATCTCCGCGAACGGATCTCGGCGCGGGACAAGTTGATCGGACTTCTGGCGCGTCCTTTCGCCGGTTGGCTGCATCGCCGCCGCGGCATCCAAGCCGACGATCCCGCGGTCGTGCTCTTCACCTCTGGATCCGAGGGCCAGCCCAAGGGGGTCGTGCTGTCCCACGCGAATCTGCTGGCGAACCGCTTCCAGCTCTCGGCGAGGATCGATTTCAACGCCGCCGACATCGCCTTCAATGCCCTGCCGATCTTTCATTCCTTCGGCCTGACCGGCGGTCTGATCCTGCCTCTTTTGTCGGGGGTGAGGACCTTCCTCTATCCCTCGCCGCTGCATTACCGGATCGTTCCGGCCTTGGTCTACGATACCAACGCGACGATCCTGTTCGGCACCGACACGTTCCTGGCCGGCTATGCGCGCTTGAGCCATGCCTACGACTTCTTCAACGTGCGCTACGTCTTCGCCGGCGCGGAAAAGGTCAAGGACGAGACCCGCCGGGTCTGGTCGGAAAAGTTCGGGCTGCGCATTCTCGAGGGGTACGGCGCCACCGAGACCGCGCCGGTTCTCGCCGTGAACACGCCGATGCATTTTCGCGCCGGCACGGTCGGTCGCCTGGTGCCCGGCGTAACCGCGCGCCTCGAGCCGGTGCCGGGTGTCGAGCAAGGTGGCAGGCTGTACGTCACCGGCCCGAACGTGATGCTCGGCTATCTCCGCGCCGGCGCGCCGGGGGAGCTTCAAGCGCCGCCGGAGGGCGAGTACGACACCGGCGACATCGTTGATATCGACGCCAGTGGTTTCGTGACGATCCTGGGTCGTGCCAAGCGTTTCGCCAAGATCGCTGGCGAGATGGTGTCGCTCACGGCGGTTGAGGATCTGGCGGCCAGGACATGGCCGGATCACGCCCACGCCGTTGTCTCCCTGCCGGACGCGCGCAAGGGTGAACAACTGGTGCTGATCACCGATCATCCCGACGCGCCGCGCGAGGCGTTGTCGTCGACCGCGCGAGCCACCGGCGCTAGTGAACTGATGGTGCCGCGTCAGATTCTGTCGGTGAACGCGGTGCCGTTGCTCGGAACCGGTAAGATCGATTATCCGGCGGCCACGGAATTGGCGGCGGAACGCGCGATGGCGCGGATCTGAGGAGACATTGGAAATGAAAAGCCCGAGCGGAAACCGAAAACTCGCCATTCTCGCCGGTATCGGCATTCTGTTGGCGGTGGCGGCGGCCTTCGCGCCCCCCGTCGCCCAGAACCCCGCCTATCACCTGTTCGCCGATGTCAGGATCATCTGCGGTGTGCCGCGTTTTGGGGACGTGGCAAGCAACCTGGCCTTCGTGATCGCCGGTCTGGTCGGCCTATGGCATGTGAGTTCAACCCGGGCGGATGCCCTGTTCGAGGCGCCGATCGACGCGCTGCCCTACCGGGTGTTCTTCGCGGCGGTGGCGCTGATCGGGCTCGGCTCCGCTTACTACCATTGGGAGCCGGACACGGAGCGGCTGTTCTGGGATCGCTTGCCGATGACGGTGGCCTTCATGGCGTTTTTCGCGGCGGTGACCGCCGACCGTATCGACCGGCGGGCCGGGGTTGTTTGGGTCCTGCCGATCACGGTTGTCCTGGGCGTGGCCAGCATTGTGTACTGGATCATCTCGGAGCGCGCGGGGCACGGTGATCTTAGACCCTACGTCCTGATTCAGTTCGGTCCGATGCTTATCCTGCCGCTGATCTGTTGGCTGTTTCGCGAGGGACGTCTAGTCGACGGTCGATATCTCGCCGCGACCATTGCCGTCTATGGCCTCGCGATCCTGGCCGCGCGGTTCGACTACGAGATCATGACCCATACCGGTGGCCTGATCAGCGGTCACAGCGTCAAGCACCTGATCGCGGCGGGCGCGTGTATAGTCCCCCTGGCGATGCTCCGAAGGCGGCGTTAGTCTCCACGAGGGATATTCATTCGGGGGAGGCGCATCATGGCGTCGGGTTTCAGAACCGCAATCGTAACCGGCGGCGCGCGTGGGATCGGGCGGGCGATTGTCGCTCGGCTGGCGGCGGACGGCATCCATGTGGTGATCGCCGATCGGGACGAGGCCGAGGCGACAAAGACCGCCGAGGGGATCACGGGTGCCGGTGGCGACGCGGTGACCGCGATCGGCGTGGACGTTTCGGACCGCGCCTCGGTCGAGGCCATGGTGGCGGCGGCGGTCGAGAGATTGGGCGCGATCGATATCCTGGTTTGCAACGCCGGGGTCATGGACAAGTCTCCGTTCCTCGAGATGGAGGATGACTTCTGGGGCCGGGTGCTTGGAATCAATCTCGGCGGGCCCTTCATGTGCGGTCAGGCCGTTGCCCGGCACATGGTCGACCGGGGCAAGGGCGGGCGGATCGTCAATGTCGCCTCGAATTCGGGTATCTTCGGTGGCCGGGGCCGGGCCGCCTATGGGGCCAGCAAGGCCGGACTGATCAACCTCACCCAGACCATGGCCATCGAGCTCGCCGAGCACGATATCCTGGTGAACGCCGTGGCGCCGGGCCCGACCAAAACCCACCAGACCGGTGACATTTCTCCCAGCGTTGCCATGCGCATGCCGTTGAAGCGTTTCGGTAGACCCGAGGAAATCGCCGAGGTCGCGGCGTTTCTCGCCTCGCCCGCCTGCAGCTTCACCACGGGTCATGTCTTCGGCGCCGACGGCGGCTTCACGATCTCCGGGATCATGGAGGGCTGAAGGTCCGGTTTAGGTCTAGCGTCCGTGGTTGTCTCGTGTGCGTCGACGTTTTCCGTCGCGCCCGCGGAGGCGGCGCTCTTGCCGCCGGGTTTTCCGACCATAACCGGTTCAAGCGGCCCGACTTCGTGACTGTATTGCCGTCCTCGCCGCAAGCCCCCGCCGCCGCGGGGGCGATGAAGAAGGGGGGACGAAACGACAAGGCTGAGCGTTGATTGCGGCACGCCGCGGCGGATACACAATATCTTGTGGTGCGCCCACGAAATTTCATGTTAGCCTTCGCTTACCGTCAACAATCGAAAGGAGGTGATCCAATGTCGAGTGAGAAAAGGGCACATTGGTGCCGGGCTAGTGTTCTTGCGGCGACAACGGAGCAACCTTCGCTGTCCGTCTAAAGGAACACGCCGGTCGCCACGGGACGCTCAAGGCGCACCGAGGCGATTGGGGGCCCCCAACAATGGCCCAACTCACGAGAAGGCTCCGCGAGGAGCCTTCTTTCGTTTTTGGAGCAACCGCTCGGGTTACGTGCCTCGTTCCCGCATGCGCACCACCGCGCAGCGCACGATCGTCATGACGGTGAAAACACCCGCCATCGACGTCCTGTCGTCGATGAGATCCCGAACCAGGACATAGACCGCGCCGCCGGCGAGCGAGATCGCGGCGGTGAAATCCTCTTTCAGGATCGAAGGCTGTACCCCACAGAGGACGTCGCGAATGACTCCACCCGCGACCCCGGTTACGCATCCCAGGATGATGGCGATGATCGGGTGCGTGTCGGCCGCAAGCGCCACGCTCGCGCCGACCAGCGTGAACAACGACAGGCCTATGGCGTCGAGATACAGCAACAGCCTCAACCGGTTGCCGCCGCCGCTACGCAGCTGTCGGGCGATGAAGAAGAACGCGAACCCCACCGGCGCCGCGGTTGCCAGATAGGTCATGTCGGTCATCCAAAAGACCGGGGTGCGCCCGATCAGAAGATCCCGCAAGGTGCCGCCGCCGACCGCGGTCACCACCGCCAGCGCGATCGCGCCGAACAGGTCAAAGTCGTGCCGAACCGCCTGGATCGCCGCCGAGGCCGCCATCACCGCCGTTGCGCAAATCGTCAGGCTGGCGATAAGCGGACGAAAGTCGGTCAGTTGAGCGTGGAGCGTGGAAAGGAAGTCCAACCCCGCGTCTCCTTGATCTTGTTACAAACCGCGCGCGGCGAAATCCTTCGTCAGGATCGCCGCGCTCTCGGCCAGCAAAACGTCATCGACGCCAACGCCGTCGACCGTTGCGCCCAAAAGCGAATGACAAAGGTTGGCTGCCGCCATGGGCTTGCGCCGCGCTTGGATCTGACGGTGCAGCGCCAGGCCGTCGCCCGCGATCAAATCGGCCAGCACGGCGGGGCTCAGCATGCCGGCTTCCTCCAACACCGGGAAGGCCACCAGATTGTGCAGGGTCGAGAGCAGTTTTGGCCCGGCGATCTGGGGACTGGCCGGTCGCTCCAGGCGTTCCACCACCCGCCGGGTGGCGTGGATCAGGAAATCCAGCGCCGGCGTGCCCGCGTCGAAACTCAGCACGGCGTTGTGAACATGACGCCGAACCCGCCAACGCCCGGCATCGTCTCGGGAAACCCAGACCTCCCGGCCGACGGCGTGGTCGAGGCTGGGGTCGATGACGAACAGAGCCGGCGCGAATATCAGCACGTCGGCATCTATCCAAACAACGCGATCCGCCCCCGCGTCGAGCCGGTCCCGCATCAGGAGTAATCGGGCGAGATCCGTCATCACCGGCCATCGCCCAAAGCATTTCTCGCGATACAGCGGCGGCAAGAGATCGATTATCTCGTCGCCGACGAATTCGTAAGCGTATTTATGACGCGCCGCCCAGCTTCGCGTGCTGGCGATGCAGGTCTCGATCACCCCGGGCCACGGACGCGCGTGAAAGGATTGCAGGACGAGGGTCCGGCTCACGGCGCGTCGATTTCCGCGGCTTGGGCCACCAGCCAGTCCCGAAACGCCGTGATCTTGGGATCCTTCGCCGAGGCCTTGGGACAGACGATCCAATAGGCGAAGGCGGCGGGGATCGCCTCCCCCATCGGCCGGACCAGACGCCCGCCCGCGAGGTCCAGGGTCGCCAGCGCGCTTCTGGCCAGGGCGACGCCTTGTCCGGCCACGGCGGCGTCGATGGCAAGGCTGGTATCGGAAAAGACCGGGCCGTTTTCGGCGATGTCGGCGGGCACACCGAAGGTAACCAACCATTGTCGCCACCCGGCCCGGTCGCGGTCATGCAGCAAGGTATGGCGGCGCAAGTCGCCAGGCCTCTCGAGTAAGGCGCCGGGGGTCAGCAGGCCGGGACCGCATACCGGAAAGATCTCTTCCGCGCAGAGCCGTTGGACATGCAAATGCGGCCAATCACCGATGCCGTGCCGGACCGCTAGATCGATGTCGTCGGTCGCGAAATCGGTATGCCGGCGCGACGCGCTGATCCGCAGGTCGATCTCGGGATGGGCGTTCGAGAAATCTCCGAGCCGCGGCACCAACCACTTGTTGGCGAAATTCGGCGATACCGTCACCGTCAGAACCGCGTCGCGCTTGCCCAGCGCCTCGGCGCCGGCCCGCAAGCTTTCCAGCGCCTCGCGGGCATGAATCAGATAGATCCGTCCGGCGTCGGTCAGTGCCAGACCGCGGTGCCGGCGATCGAAAAGCCGGGTGCCGAGAATCTCTTCCAATTCTCGAATTTGATGACTTATCGCCCCCTGCGTGAGGTTCAATTCCTCCGCCGCGCGGGTAAAATTCAACAATCTAGCGGCGGTTTCAAAGCTCCGCAGCCCCGTTGTGCTGGGCAGGATCGCCATGGGATATCCATTAATTATCTTCATGCCTAGAGTAGAACAATTCGCTTCCAACGCAAATCCGGGCCATGCATGTTTCGGCATTGGAAGGCGACCGGCGCGTCGATGAAGGCTTCGCGCTTGAGGAGGCACAGCCGTGACGGATCAGGTCAATCAGGTCGGCGAGCATGGAGGGGCGGGCCCGGATGTTTCGGGACCACGCATGCCCGGGATAGGCGAGGCTTTCGCCGTCTGGCTCAAGATCGGCCTGCTGAGCTTCGGCGGTCCGGCGGGGCAGATCGCGATGATGCATCGCACCGTGGTCGAAGAGCGTAGGTGGATCGACGAGGCGCGATTCCTGCACGCGCTCAACTATTGCATGTTGCTGCCCGGGCCGGAGGCGCAACAGCTCGCGACCTATATCGGCTGGCTCATGCATCGTACGTTGGGCGGGCTGATCGCCGGCCTGTTGTTCATCATTCCAGGCGCGCTGGTGATGCTCGCCCTGTCGATCATCTATGTCCTCTATGCCGATCTGCCGCTGGTTGACTCGGCCTTTCTCGGGGTCAAGGCGGCGGTGCTGATCGTCGTTGTCGAGGCAGTGATCCGGATCGGCAAGCGGGCGCTGCGCTCGACCGCGATGGTGGTCATGGCCGGCGCCGCCTTCATCGCGATCTTCGCTTTCTCGGTGCCTTTTCCGGTGATCGTCGCCGGCGCCGGTCTGATTGGCTTCCTCGGTGGCATGCTGCGCCCCGAAAGCTTTGTCGTTCTTTCCAACAAAAAGGTAGACGCGGATTCCGAGGCGAGCGTGATTGAGGCGATGGCCGGCTCGGGAGAGCTTGACCATACCCGCCCCTCCGCCATGCGGGCGGTGATGCTGGTGGTGATCTTCGCGGCTTTGTGGTTTGGGCCGATCGCTGCGCTGACCGCGAGTCTCGGACCGGATCACGTGTTCACCCAGCAATCGGAATTCTTCAGCAAGCTCGCGGTGGTCACCTTCGGCGGCGCCTACGCGGTGCTGGCCTATATGGCGCAACAGGCCGTTGACGCCTTTGGGTGGATGACGCCGGAGGAGATGCTGGACGGTCTCGGCCTGGCGGAGACGACACCGGGACCGCTGATCCTGGTCACCCAGTTCGTCGGTTTCCTCGGCGCGCATCGCCACGCCCTGGGCATGGACCCGATACTGGCCGGCGTCATCGGATCGGTGGTGACCCTATGGGTGACCTTCACGCCGTGCTTCCTTTGGATCTTTCTCGGCGCGCCCTATGTGGAGAAGCTGCGCGATAACACCCATATCGCCGCCGCGCTGTCGGGCATCACCGCCGCCGTGGTCGGCGTGGTCCTGAACCTCGCCTTCTGGTTCGGTCTGCATGTCAGCTTCGCCAGCATCGGCGAGACCGGCGTGTTCGGCATGACGCTCCCGGTGCCCGATCTCGCGACGGCGGATCTCGCCAGCATCGGCCTCACGATCCTCGCCGCCGCGATGATGCTCTGGTGGCATCAGGGCGTGTTCAAGACGCTTCTGGCTTGCGCCCTGTTGGGCATGGGGCTGTCGTTCTTCTAGGGCTTCCCGCCGAATCCGATTGGCGCGGCTCGCATGGCACCAACAGAGTCGACACTTTTGTCGACTTCCACATTTTTGTGGACTACATTAGTCTAATGAACAGTAAGGAACTGATCCGCGTTCTGACTCGGGATCACGGTGTTCGTATCGTGGCCAATCGTGGCAAGGGAGGTCACGTCACGGCGGTCCTCGGAAAACGTCGAGCCATTGTCCCGACCCACGGGGGACGTAAGGAATTGGGAACGGGTCTGGTTCGGGCCATATACAAACAACTGGGTATCAAATGATATGTTGAGCTTTCCCATCACCACCGAGCCCGACGACGGCACTTTGCTCATCCGATGTCCCGTCCTGCCCGAGGTTGTGACCTTCGCCGAGGCCGGTGGAGATATGGACGCCTTGGCGCGCGACGCGATCGAGGAGGCATTGGCCGCTCGTATCTCTCACGCCGAGGAAATCCCAACGGCCGGCGTAGGGGAACGCATGATTTCCATGGGCGTGACCACCACGCTCAAGGTCCAGCTGTATCAGGAGCTGCGCGCGCAAGGGAAAAGCCGCGCCGACCTGATGCGCACGCTAGGTTGGTCGCGCAATAGCGTCGACCGGCTGTTCCGGATCGGGCATGCCTCCAAGACCGATCAACTGGAAGCCGCCTTGGCGGCGCTCGGAAAGCGGGTGACGGTCGGTCTGGCGGCCTGAATGGAACGCCTTACGGTGTCGGTCCCCAGGGGGCGTTGAACATCAGTTTATTCTCTTGGGATTGCAGCATCGGACGCAGCTTCGCCGCGAAGGCCATGAAGTCGTCATCGGCGAAAACCCGGGCCCAATGCGCCCGCCTGTCCGCGTCATCCTCGAACCGCCAGAGATGGGTAAGCGTGTTCATGGCCCCGATATCGCCGGTGAAATAGCCGCACAGCTTGTCCGCGTGCTTCTCCAGCGCCGGCCAGCCTTCCTGATGATAAAGCTCGACAACCGCGTTCATCTTGCCGACCACGATGGTGTAGGTGCGAAGTTCGTAAAGCGCCATGATGGACCTCCCAAGGTTTTCGGATTGCGCGCCCGGTCGTCTATCATGCCCACGTGGCTCGGTTTGGTCAGCTACAAGGAAGCCCGGCACGCCAATCACTGTCTGTGTGATGGCTTGAGCTCTTCGCTGGCGACATTTCGACGATGTCCATAGCATTGCGGAGTTTGATAAAGCTGGAGGCCCGTCTTGCCCGACCTGCGAATCTTCTCATATCTGCCCAATCCCAGGATCATGAAGGCCACGATCGCCGCCCGGCTTAACGGCGCCGATGTCGAGGTGCGCGGCGCCAAGCCTAGGGAGCTGTCGGATTGGCTCTGGGATTTCGACGCCCGGCCGCTCGGCGAGGCGGATCGCGCCGATGCCAGCCTCGCGAGGCCGTCGCGCACCGGATTTGACGCGGTCCTGTACAAGACCGAGGCGTTTCTTGAAGCTCATCCCTTCGGCACCGTTCCCGCCGCGTTCAGCCCGGATGGAACGGTCGGAATTTTTGAGTCCAACAGTATTCTGCGCGCTGTTGCGCGGATTGGCGAGGCGCGCCTGCCGCTCTATGGCGACGGCCCCTACGAGGCCGCGAGGATCGACGGTTTTTTGGACGCGGCGCTGGTTTTCGCGCGCCAGAGTCAAGCGCACCTGCTGTCCCTGTCGGGAAACCGCTGCACGGTGGAGATTCGCGAGGAGACGGCGGCGACCCTGGAGGCCTTCCTTGGTGATCTCGATTGCGCGCTGCACCCCGACCGAGAATTCCTGGTCGGTGACGGTATCAGTATCGCGGATATCTGCGCTGTTTGTGAGATCGTCCAGGTTTCCCGGGAGCGCGCGCATCTCGAAAAGCTCGCTGCCCTGGGTGTCGCGCCGGTCTATGACGAGGACGCGATGACAACCGCCTTTCCGCTCGCCATGGCGCATTTCCGGCGCCTGCGCCGTCACCCGGCCTTCGCGGCGGATATCGACCCGCTCATGAAAAAGCTCGAGTCGATCGCCGCATCCCGGACCTGATCGCTTGGCGCGCGCGGGCGCATTCATTTGGCCGGTCTGGGCGCGCGGGTTAGGTTCAATGTTCCGATCGACGGTAATCGCCGGGGGAGGCTCCCATGGATTTCGGTATCTTCAATCTCTTGCAGCACCGCGACCGCTCGAAACCACCGACCGAGGTGATCGCCGAGGCGCTGGAGCATATCCAGCTCGCCGAGGAACTCGGCTTTAGTCGGGCCTGGTTCGCCGAGCATCATTTCTCGAATTACAGCCTCTGTCCGTCGCCCCTGATCTTTTGTAATCAAGTCGCCGCGACCACCAAGCGGATCCGGGTCGGCTGCGCCGTTCTGATCCTGCCCTTGCACGCGCCGGCCCGGGTGATCGCCGAGATCGCGCTGGTCGACGCGCTATCGGGCGGGCGGCTCGATGTCGGTGTCGGCAGCGGCTATCAGCATTACGAGTTTGAGCGTCTGGGCGCCGATATCACCGAGAACAAGGTGGTGTTCAACGAGATGCTCGACATGATCGACCAGGGGCTGCGCCA
>Ga0181593_10001725_pt1 | contig 19957 bp, 9 predicted proteins | sample 071ome_19_FD_133756 | JGI IMG/M metagenome (GOLD analysis project Ga0181593, IMG submission 133756) | Coastal salt marsh microbial communities from the Groves Creek Marsh, Skidaway Island, Georgia - 071413AT metaG (megahit assembly) | ecosystem: Environmental > Aquatic > Marine > Intertidal zone...
CCTCGTGTCCCAGCCGGACAGTGGAGAGCAGGCCCTGGAGATCGCCGAGATGCTCGTCGCCTCGAGCGCGGTCGATGTGGTGGTCATCGACTCGGTCGCCGCCCTCGTGCCGCGCGCGGAGCTCGAGGGGCAGATGGGGGACAGCCATGTCGGACTTCAGGCCCGCCTGATGTCCCAGGCCCTCCGGAAGCTGACCGGCGTGATCCATCGCTCGAACACGTGCGTCATCTTCATCAACCAGATCCGTGAGAAGATCGGGGTCATGTTCGGCAGCCCCGAGACGACCACCGGTGGGCGCGCCCTCAAGTTCTACAGCTCGGTCCGCCTCGACATCCGGCGGATCGGCTCGATCAAGAGCGACGGCGACATCAGCGGGAACCGCACCGTCGCCAAGGTCGTCAAGAACAAGCTCGCGCCCCCGTTCCGCAAGGCGGAGTTCGACATCATCTTCGACCGCGGGATCTCCTACCACGGCGACCTCCTCGACCTCGCGGTGGAGGAGAACCTCGTGACGAAGTCGGGGACCTGGTTCTCCCTCGGCAAGGAGCGCCTGGGGCAGGGCCGCGAGCGCGCGGTCCAGTTCCTGCGCGAGCATGAGGACCTCGCCCGCAAGCTCGACGACGATGTGCGTCGACGGGTCTTCGGCGACGCGCCTCCTCCCACGCCCGAGCCGGCGGATCCCGAGGCATAGATCGGCAACGGAGGACGGGGAGCCGCGTCCCTACGGGAGCGGGGCTCCCCGATCTCTCCGACCGGTGGCCCGGGAACGCGCGGGTGCCGTGCCCGAGAGATCCGCCCGAGGGGGCGGATCCCCTTCGAAAGGAATCGCTGCGTGCGAATGAACGCCTTCGCCCAACGACATCGGTCGGGGCTCCGTCCTTCGGCAGAGTTCCAGGAGATCGCGGAGTCGAGGCCGCGGGAGCGCGGGACGATGCTCCTCATCGCCATCGCGGTCCTGACGCTCCTTTCGATCATCGCCGTCACCTTCGCGGCGCTGATGCGTCTCGAGCGCAAGGCGACCGAGAACTTCCGCAACGCGGCGGGGGCGGAGATGCTGGTGGACTCCGGGACATCCGCGGTCATCGCGATGCTCCGAGGAGGCGCGCTCTGGGATGGCCACACCGATCTCTCGAACCGGCAGAGCCCGTGGCTCTACGGGTCCCGGACCTCCCGCGGAGATCTTCGGTACGGCGGCCTCGAGCCTCTCGATCGGCTCCAGAACCCGGAGAACTCCTCGCTCACCCTGGAGCTGGGCGCGAGCTACGCCGGCGCGGAGAGCAAGGATCGCTTCCGGACGAAGGTGATCGACTGTAACTCGCAGATCTACCTCAACGGCGAGCAGGACACCCTGGCCCAGATGCTCGACAACCTCGGGCAGGCGATCCGGAACAACCCCGAACTCAAGTACAACCCGCTCTACAGCGGCCCGCGCATGACCGGAAAGCAGATCACCGGGCGTGAGATCCTCCGCTTCCGGAGTCGTCTCCCGGGGCGCCGGTTCCAGTCGAAGTCCCAGCTGCAGGACCTGATCGGCGGGGAGAACTACAAGCTCCTCGCGGACTTCGTGACCGCGGAGGCCTGGGTGAACCCGCACACCGTCCGGTCGACCGATGGTCGCCAGCCGGTGCGACTCCTCCTCGATGGGGACGACGCGTTGCTCACCTCGGTCAACAACCAGCGGCAGGCGAACCCCAACGTCGAGGGTGCACCGCGGGTCAGCTTCGAGCCGCGGGCGCCGATCAATGTGAACACCGCACCGCGCGAGGTCCTCATCGCCTGCCTCGCCGGGATCGGGGGGCGTCGCGCGTTCCCCTACACCGAGGTCCAGGTCCAGCAGTTCGAGAACATGAACCGCGGCGTCATTGATGTGGACGGCACCCTGCCGCCGACGAACGAGGAGATCTCCCTCGTTCAGGTGCCGGTCTGGGTCTACTCCACGCCGCTCACCGTCGAGCAGGCGACCGACATCGCCGACCGGATCATCTCCTCGCGGAAGACGCGTCCCTTCAAGGTCTGGCGCAGCTCCGATCTCGGGGAGCCGGGCTTCGAGGACTTCATCGACGCTCTCCCCGAGACCGTGTTCCCGCCCGCCTCCTCGATCACCGTCATCAACCCGCGGGACCCGGGAGGGCGGTACAAGTCGCCGCTCCTCTCCGGGAACGAGGGCTCGGGGCGGATCTTCGGACTCGGACACGACCCGAACGAGCGGGGCGCGCGCCGGGCCGCCGGGCTGCCGGTCTCGAACCAGAACGCCTGGTACTTTGACATGATGCGCGACACCCTGAAGGCGAACTTCAACCCCAACGCGCGCCTGAACAAGTTCAATCCGAACCTGCCGGCCTATGTCACCGTCGACAAGGCGAACCTCGTCAAGCTGGGCAACAACGGCACCGATCGCAACGATGTGGTCGTCGGTCACACCACCGAGTTCTGCTTCGATTCCCGGGGGATCTACGAAGTCACCGCCTTCGCGGAGATGCTCGTCGGCGAGTCTCAGGCCGCCCTCGAGACCTACGCCGAGACGAAGCGCCGCTCGGTCGTGCGGATCTTCGACACGATCCAGCACACCACCCAGCGGCAGTTCGAGCGCCCCTTCAACGAGGGGGGGCTGGCCAGCTTCCGCGATCGGGAGTACGTCACGAGCTACCCCGATTCCATGGATGCCCTGGAGCCGGACATCTTCTTCGGCTCTCAGGACGACGGAAGGATCGAGCTCTCCGGGGCCACCGACGCCCGCCTTCAGGCGGTCCGCCCGGAGCTCCGGCAGAACCAGTTCGTCAACTCCTCGAACCTCCGCCTCGCCGAGACCTTCCGCTTCCGTCAGAACGGGGCCGAGCTCCGGACGACGGTCCGCCGCAACGGTCGGAGGGATCCGCAGGTGAACGAGCAGCTGCGGGAGGTCCTCGATGCCGACTTCGCCAGCGACGGCGTGAACTTCACCCGGCACTATGGGCGGAATCTCTGGAGCACCGGCAACATCTCGGACGAGGACGACCCCGCCAACATCTCGGAGCCCCAGATCGGGACCGCCGCGGACAACGGCGACTACCAGCCCGATGGGCTTCACATGGGGTTCGAGCGGGTCTCCCGCAATGGAACGCGGATCCTCCGTTACCCCGCGAACTCCTTCCGGAGCCGCCCGGGCTTCGAGGGGCAGATGGAGGGGCGCAACAACACGACCGGGAACCTGCCCTACTACCAGGGCGGCTTCTCCTGCTGGCTGAAGCTCGAGCACGACGGAGCGGACCCCATCTTCTGCGGGATCCTCAAGGCCACCCAGGTGATCCGCCCCGTGGGCCAGAACGTCGATGACTCCGAGGGGACCCAGACCTTCGTCTGGAAGAACACCAACGGCGAGATTCGGATCACCCGTCTCTACTACCATCAGGCCTTCCAGCGGGGGGGGCTGACGAACGCGGTGCCCTTGATCGGGGATGGCGAGGACCTCGAGAACGAGGATGTCATCGCCGATCCGCGCAAGACCTGGGCGCGCACCGATGTCGTCGTCGATGTGCGCGATTGGAAGGCCCACGAGTGGCACCACCTCGCGGTCGAATGGAACGACGAGGCGGACGGCGATCGGATCCGGGTGGTGCTCGACGGCGAGGCGCTGAACATCGTCACCAACCACAACCTCGGGTTCGGTCGGTTCTGCGCGCTCAACGAGTTCGAACCCTCCGATGAGATCCAGATCGGCGGCGTGCATCGGCAGCAGTCGGTCGACAACGAGGGGGTCTTCAAGTTCGGGACGAACGTGAGCGCGCGCTCGATGCAGCAGCGCGACCCCACCGTGAAGAAGATTCCCCTCAACGGGACCATCGACGAGTTCCGCACCTTCTTCGGCTTCTACGACCGCGGCAGCGAGGAGCTCGGCTACTTCACCCGGGAGACCGGGCGCTACGTGAACCAGTTCGAGGTCCCCTTCCCGGAGGGGATCCAGCGGATCCGTCTCCGCTCCCTCAACTGGACGGTCTACCCGCCGAAGCTCTACGCGGGGCTGGGAGTCCGCTGGAATCCCGGGACCGACTTCGTCATGCGGGCTCGAAACGTCGACAACTCGGGCGCCATCGAGATCCGGGACGCCGGCGGAGACGCCGTGCTGAACCAGAACATCTCCGGGCGCTGGCTTTACAAGACCGGCAATCTGCTCGGAGAGGTCGGCCGCCTCGGCTACGAGGTCGAGATGCGCGGGGCTTTCGGCGAGCAGCGCTACGGAGACCGGATCGTCAGCTCGCCGGTCTTCGACGATGTGACCCTCACCTACTACCTCCCCTCCGCCCGCGTCCTCATCAGCGAGGAGATGGAGTAGGGGAGTCGCCAGAGGGCCGGCTCTCCCCTCGGGGAGAATCGGCGCCGCGGTCGCCCGTGTTGGGGAGGACCGCCGGGAGCGGAGTCGAGCCGCCGGGCCGACGCAGCTCCTTCCGTTCTCTCCGGCCGAGCCGGGGGGCGGTGAAGAAGGAACCCAGACCAAAGGGGGAGCTCCCCCGGGAGGAAGCCATGTCGAATCCCACTTCCCAGAGGCCTGCGCGCGGACTGCCGCGCACGCTGCGCCGCTCGATCCCCGTGATCGCGCTGCTCGGCCTCCTGCTCGCCGGCGCGCCCGCGGAGGCGCAGTCGGAGAACAGCCGAGCCTACGTGACGATCGAGTCGGTGAAGGTGCGCGCGGACGATGACGCGCGCTTCATCGATGTCCAGGCGACCGTCTCGCTGCCTCCCGGGTGCAAGCTGGAGTTCGTGCTGACGCGACAGTCCGCCGCGGTGCAGACGAACCTCGTGACGGTCCCGGAGAACCGGAAGGTCCGGGAGAGCTTCAAGATCGAGACCCCGTCGCCGTCGGCGGTCCCCTACACCTACCTCACGCGGATCGCCCCCCTCGAGGACCAGCCCCGCGCGGTCCGTCGCGCGATCGAGGGGGACCCGAAGGCCTATCCGCCTTCGATCGTGCCCTTCCAGAAGTACCACTTCGACAAGAGCTTCCCCTCGGGGACGGAGGCGGAGATCGCGGCCGAGGTGGCTCGGGTCCGCAAGTGGTTCAAGTCGGAGTACACCGCGCTCGCCAAGCTCGATCAGGTCGTCTCGAAGGCCCGCAAGGAGGTCGAGGAGGGGACGGACTACGTCGACCGCCAGGGAGGCCTCGACGCGAAGAAGTGGCGGAAGATGATGGACGATGAGGTCCTCGAGCCGCTCCGTCAGGCGCAGAAACTTTACAACGAGGGCCTCGCCGGGAACCGCGCCGATCTCATCGCCTACCGCCCCGCGCTGGCCGATCTCCGGACGCTCTCCTCTGCGGTCGCCCTCCGGGCGACCTCCCGCTCGATCGAGCTCTACGAGGAGAAGGGGCTCTCCCCCGCGGAGGAGGACAAGGCTCCGGAGGCGATCGTCACGAAGGTGCCCGGCTTCAACAAGCGGGTGCCGAAGGGGAGCGACCTTCAGAAGATCGTGAATCGCATCAACGACAAGCTCGACATCGAGGAGAAGAAGGACGGGGGCCAGTGATGTTCGCACGGAGAGCCATGCCCCTCGCACTTCCTCTGCTGCTCCTGCTCGGAGCCTTCGCCGACCCCTTCGTCGGAGCCGCCGCCGCCCAGGAGGGGGGAGAGCCGGTCCCGGGGCTCGTGGAGCTCACCACCGCCTCGGTGAAGCCCTCGAAGGGGGGCTGGGAGCTGAGCTTCGTCGGGACGGGCGCCAAGCTCCCCAAGGGAACGGTGTTGAAGTGGTCGCTCCAGTGGCGAATGCAGTCGCTGCGGGAGTTCACCACGACACTGGGGGGGAACAAGAAGATCCGCGAGACGATCCCGTTCGAGGACCTCCAGGGCTACGCGGCGGACATCTTCCTCCGCCTCGAGATCGACTACCTCGCCCAGCCCCGTGAGGTGAAGGAGGCGATGGACAAGGACCCTGAGACGTTCCTGATGGAGCAGAACCCCTGGACCATCCGCTTCTGGGACCAGCGCTTCTCGCTGGGGACGGAAGCCCAGATGGAGAAGCAGAAGGAGGAGGCGCGAAAGTTCTTCCTCGACACGCTCAAGGGGGCGCTGGCCGCCGAGAAGAAGTTCAGCCAGAAGTCCACCGCCGCGGAGTCCGGGAGCGACTTCCAGAAGGGGGGAGCCTTCGACTCGAAGGCGTGGCAGCGCTTCGTCGAGAAGGATGTCCGTGATCCGCTGAGGGCGCTTCAGAAGAGCCTCCGGGACAAGGGAGGGCACCTCATGCTGCTCACGGAGTCTCGTGACCTCGGCTACCTGACGGAGATCGTGAACGCGATCGCGCTCCGCAGCTACGAGCGCTCGCGGACCCTCTACGAGAAGCTCGGCATCATTCCCGACAGCGCGGACTTCTCTCCCAAGGAGATCGATGTGAACTGCTCGAGCTCCAAGTCGAGCTACCTTCAGAAGCGCACTCAGCAGCTCTGTCGCAGCCAGAAGATCGACATGAACGAGCTCCGCTGAGCGACGCCTCGGGGCTTCTAAGTCATTGTAGAGAAAAGCCTTGGAGTCATTGACGGCCGGTGGACGGGCGCTTCCCGCGTTGACAGCGGGGGGCGCCCGTCTATCATTCCGAACGGCTCGGGTCCGCACCCGAGCGCGTCCACGGTTGGACGGTCCCGGGTCCCCGCCGCGTCGGACCCGTACCCCCCCGAGGGGGGAAGGGGAGATCTCGGGCTCAGCACGGGCTCTCCCCCTCCTCCCGGGAAGGCGTGTAGTGCATGGTGCCCTTCTCGGATGACTCCGCCGGCCGCGAGGCGCCGGGCGGAGAGGATCCGCTTGCGTCCATCCCCCGAGGCGGGGATGGCCCCGAGCTCGACCGTCTCCGCGCCGAGCTCCTCGCTCAGTTCGAGTCGGAGAGGCGGGAGCTCGCCCGCGATGAGGCGGAGTCCCCATCTCCCGTCGAGGAGGGGGGGGCGATGATCGGTGAGGGGGTCGACGACCCCTCCGCACGACCGGTTCGCAGCGGTCCGCTGCGGGAGCTCCTCGACGCGGAGTTCGATCGTTGTCATCGCTTCGATCCGATCCGTAGCCTCTTCGGGGACATCCGGACCTTTCTCCGCCGTGCCGTGGCTCGCGAGAACGAGGAGGATCTCCCGGTCGAGGAGTTCCGCCGCAGCGGCTGAGCCGAACGCCAGGCCCGAGGCCATCCGAAACGAGAAAACGAGAGGAGCCACGCGGGACACCCGCGTGGCTCCTCTCGCTTTGGTCCGGCACCGTGCCGCCCTCCTCCCTTGGGGGGGAGGGATCGTCAGGCGCCGATGTCCTCCCGCCGCGAGCATCCCTCGAACCGAATGCGGTCGGCGTGGGCGTAGGCCAGGGCCCTCGCTTCAACGAGATCCCGGCCGAGCGCGGTGACCCCGAACACGCGGCCCCCCGCGGTGACCAGACTTCCGTCCTGTAGACCCGTTCCTGCATGGAAGACCTGGATTTCCGCCTCCACGGGGGTGTGAACCTCGCCTTCGACCGGGAGGCCACGCCGATAGCTCCCCGGATAGCCGTCCGAGGCGAGGACGAGACAGAGCGCGGTCCGCGGATCCCACTCCAGCTCCAACCCCTCCAGGGTGCCGCCATCGATGGCGTCGAAGATGTCGATGAGGTCGGTCTTCAGCCGCATCAACAGCGGCTGCGTCTCCGGATCCCCGAACCGACAGTTGAACTCGAGGACCTGGGGGCCCTCGTCGGTCAGCATGATCCCGACATAGAGGAGGCCATGGTAGGGGATCCCCTCCTCCGCGAGTCCGTCGAGCGTGGGGCGGAGGATCTCACGATCGATCCGCTCCCGCAGGTTCGCGCTCGTTTCGGTGGGGCTGAAGGCGCCCATTCCCCCCGTGTTCGGCCCGGTGTTCCCCTCGTGGCGGGCCTTGTAGTCCTGGGCGGGCTCGAGCCACTGATGCTGGCGTCCGGAGACGAACGCGAGCATCGAGACCTCACGGCCCCGGAGGCGCTCTTCGAGAAGGACGACTCGTCCCGCCTCGCCAAAACGGGAGCCATCGAGCATGGCTCGGGCCTCTTCCTCGGCGATGGCGCGGTCATCGGTGACGACGACCCCCTTTCCGGCCGCGAGCCCGTCCGCCTTGACGACGACCCCTCGCGGGAAGCGCTCGAGAGCGGCGAGGAGGTGTCCTTCCTCCCGGACGACCTCGAAGCGGGCGGTGGGGATGCCGTGGCGCTGCAGGAACTCCTTGGTGAAGACCTTGCTGCCCTCGAGGCGGGCGGCGGAGGCTCCCACTCCGAAGACGGCGACGCCTCGGGCGCGCAGGCGATCGGCGAGGCCGTCCACGAGAGGCGCCTCCGGGCCGATCACGACACGACCGATGCCCTCCGCCAGGACGCGCTCCTCCAGGTCGGCAGAGGCCGCGACCGGGTCGAGGTCCCAGCGCGGGCCGAGGGCCGCGGTCCCGGCGTTCCCGGGGCAGGAGATCACCTCCGTGACGCGAGCGCTGCGGGCAAGGCTCCACGCGAGGGCATGCTCACGCCCTCCGCTGCCGACGACGAGAACCTTCATCCTGCGGACTCCTCCTTCGCTGAGGGTTCGGCGGTTGCGCCTGATCCGGGGGATCCGCCCCCGGGGGATGGTGACCCCTCGGCTCGGCGTGAGCGCGCGCGGCGGCTCGAGCGGGGTGCGCTGAGGAGATAGGCGACAAGGCAGAGCAGCGCCGAGTGCGGGGAATTGTAGGTCAGGTGCAGTGCACCATCCAGAAGGAAGAGACGGCGCAGAGAGGCGAAGGTGAACGCCCCCGGCGGTCTCGAGGGTCTCTCTCGCTCCGCTCGAACGCCGAGTCCGACGAGGAGCGTCCAGCCTAGCAGGGCGGGGAGCCCGAAGGTCGACGCGTCGTGGTGGAGCGCGAGCGGGGCGGCCAGCACGGAGTGGAGGAGGACGAGGCGAGCGCGGCAGCGAAGGACCCGGGGTCGGGCCTGCTCCTCTTCGAGTGAGTACCGGGTCACCCAGAGTCCATGACCGCCGATGAGGAGCGCCGGCAGCAGAGCGGCCTCGGGAGCCCCCGCGAGGGTGCCGCCGAGGAGGACCACGCAGACCCGCACGCTCCCCATGGCGAGCGGGCCGAGCCACGCGCGGTCCTTCACAAGGAAGTCGTAGAGGAGGACCGCCAGGAGGGCGCCGCCGGCGGGGAGGGCGCAGCGAGCGGGGAGCAGCGGCAGGAGGCTCCCGAAGGCCACCAGGGAGAGAAGCAGCCCCGGCGCGCCGCCGCTTCCGAGAGGAGGCGCGCCGGGATGGGGCGGTGCGGGGCACCGACCGCATCCCGGCTGCGGTCTCGCCAGTCGTTCGCGCCCATGCCGAAGCAGTAGAGGGCGCTGACGGCGGCGAGGGCGGGCAGGAGGAGCGGGAGGGACTCCGCCGATCGCTCCGCGCCGACGGAGCTCGCAGCGATCCAGCCGGTCGCGAGATTCGTCCACGCGGTGGGAAGGAGCCGTAGTCGGAAGAAGGATGACCAGACGCCGAGCGACCCCCGGATCGACATCCTCAGCCGAAGAGCCGGAGGATGTCGTGGTAGGTCACATACAGCGCGAGTCCGATGAGGATGACGAACGCCCCGAGGTGGACGAGCCCCTGGACCCGCTCGTCCACGGGCGAGCCCTTGAGCTTCTCGATGAGGAGGAAGAGGAGGTGTCCGCCGTCAAGGATGGGGAACGGGAGCAGGTTGAAGACGCCGAGGTTGATGCTGATCATCGCGAGCACGTAGAGCAGCTTGCTGAACCCCTCGTCCGCGACCCGCTTGCCGATGTGGACGATCCCCACCGGTCCGGCGAGGTTCCGCGGCGCCACATCCTGACGGGCGAGGGCGCCGAGCATCAGGAAGATCCGCTTCCCCCAGACCACGGACTGGTTCCAACCCTCGGTCACCGCTTCTCCGAGAGAGGTCTGGATCGTCACCTGATCGAAGGGGAAGCCGACCCCCAGGGAGCGGCTGAGCGCCGTCGGGGTCACCGAGAGGTCGAGTCGCTCCCCGCCCCTCTCGATGCCGAGCTGCACGGCACCGGAGGAGGCCTCGCGGACTGCCGCGAACCGCACGAAGAAGTCTTCCCTCCCGAGCACCGCCTCGCCGGCCACCGCCGCGATCGCGTCTCCGGGGAGGATCCCCGCCGCGGCGGCGGCGCTCCCCGCCATCACCTGGACGACCCTCACGGGAGCGCGGGTCTCCACTCCGAGCGGAGCCGGGGGGACACCCTCGGGGACCCGGGCCTCGACGAACTCGTCTCTGGTCTGCCAGAGAATCGCATCTCCGGGCGCGAGAGGCGCGCCGGCGACCAGCGGCCCGTCGACGGGCCCACCGGCGAGGGCGAGGAGGAGGTCTCCCGGCCGGAGACCGATCGTGGCGGCGATGGAGCCGCTTCGGACCGCGGTGACGGTCGGGGTGTCTCCGACGAGGCGCAGGTCTCCCTCTCCGATCCGATCGACTCCGTCGATGAGGGCGCGTCGAGGGACATCGCTGGCGCTTCCGTCCGCGAACCCGACGCGAACGGTGGACGCATCGGCGGGGGTGAGCGAGAGGACGCTCCACATGTCGATCCCTGTGACAGGCGTCCCGTCGATCGAGGTGATCTCGGCGCCGACCGGGAAGTGGTCGCGGAGGGGGGAGCCCGGCTGAACTGCACGGACGCGCGTCCCGCCCATCACGATCCCCAGCAGCTCGGGGCCGGTGCGCTCGATCGAAGCCGTGGGAATCGAGAGGTCACGGGTGGCGCCGGATGCGTCGGAGACCGTGAGCTCGATCGATCCCTCGCGCCCCGACCAGAGGAAGGCCTCGAGCGCCGCGAACTGGCGGGAGAAGTCGAGCCCGTCGGGCAGACGGACGGGACCGTCGCCGGTGTTGAAGCGGAAGCTCTCGACGCGATCCCCGACCTGGAGTCCGGCGGTGGCGGCCGCAGAGCCGGGAGTGACGGCGGAGACGACGGCGGATGAGGCGGGCTGGATGCCGATGGCCATCATCCCACGGGCGCGGTCGAGGCGGGGGGTGACCTTGGTCTCGACCCGCTCGCGCTCGCCGTCCGCGCCGGCCCGCTCGACCTCGATCGTGAGCTCGGCGTCCCGGGACGAGAGCGCGAGGCTCGTCTGGAGATCGGTGAAGTCACGCTTCGGATCCCCCGCCAGCGAGACGACGCGGTCTCCGCTCCGGAGACCCGCTTCCCACGCGGGGGAGTCGGGCGCGATCGGACCGAGCCGGGTGCTCGGGAAGGAGACCCCCATCGGGAAGGCGATCGCAAAGAGGATCACGCCGAAGATCAGGTTCATCGCCGCGCCCGCGACGAGAACGAACGCCCGCTGGGACGGAGACTTGGAGGCGTACTCATCCGCCGCCCCCGTGCGCGGGTCCTGCTGCTCCTCTCCCGCCATCTTCACATAGCCGCCGAAGGGAAGGAGGCCGATCACGTACTCCGTTTCCCCGCGGCGCAGGGCGAAGATGCGGGCCTTCCAGCCGAAGATCGTCGGCTGGAAGCCGAGGGCGAACGTCTCGACCCGGATCCCCACCCGCTTGGCGGCGAGGAAGTGCCCCAGCTCGTGGACGAAGATCAGGAAGCCGATCCCGAGGATCGCCAGCAGCACGTTCACGATGTCCAAGAAGCGACTCGCTCTCTGGTCTCCCGGTCGATCTCCAGGAGCCTCGTCCAGTCGGTGGCCGGCTCGCGTTCGTGCTCCCGCAGCGCGCGCTCGACCACCTCGAAGATGCGGGGGAGGGAGATCCTCCCGGCGAGGAATGCCTCGACCGCGACCTCGTCCGCCGCGTTGAAGACCGCGGGGAGCGTACCGCCTCGACGGCAGGCCTCATAGGCGAACTGAAGGGAAGGGAAGGTCTCGTGGTCGGGCTCCTCGAAGTCGAGTCGCCCGATCCCGGCGAGGGAGAAGTTCGATGGCGGACCCTCCCAACGAGCGGGATGCCCGAGGGCGTAGCGAATCGGGATCTTCATGTCCGCAGGTCCGAGGTGGGCGAGCCAGGAGCCGTCCTGAAACTCGACCATCGAGTGGACCACCGACTGGGGGTGGACGACCACCTCGATCCGGTCGACGTCCACTTCGAAGAGGTGGTGGGCTTCGATCACCTCGAGACCCTTGTTCATCAGCGTCGCGGAGTCGATGGAGATGCGACTCCCCATCGACCAGGTCGGATGGCGCAGCGCCTCCTCGGGGGTGACCTCGGCGAGCGCGCCCCGATCCCTCCCTCGGAAGGGGCCGCCCGAGGCGGTCAGGACCAGCTTCCTCACCTCTCCACGTGACCCGGCCCGGAGGCACTGGAGCAGCGCGCTGTGCTCGGAGTCGATCGGAATGAGCGGGGTCCCGGTCTTTCGAGCGAGGCCGGTCAGGAGCTCCCCGGCGATCACGATCGACTCCTTGTTCGCGAGGGCGAGCGGGATCCCCAACTCGAGCGCTCTTCGGCTCGCCGGGAGCCCCGCGCCGCCGACGATCGCATTGATGATGAGGTCGGGCGCGCTGCGGTCGATCAGTTCGAGGATGGCCTCGTCTCCGAAGGTAAGGCTCATGCCGGCCGGGGGCTGGACGGGGGTGGAGGGCTCGCGGGCCACCGCGACATGAGGGACCCCATGTCGCTCCGCCTGAGACAGGACGCCGGCGAGGTCGGTGCCCGCCGCGAGCGCCACGACTTCGACCCGGTGGGGGTCTTCGGCGCAGACCTCGAGGGTCTGGACTCCGATCGAGCCGGTTGAGCCGAGCAGGGCCACGCGGAGCGGGGGCAAGAGGTCTCCTCCATTCGGGCGGGGCGGCGGGCCCCGAACCACAGAGTGCCAGATCGATCCGCCTCGTGCATCCGGTGCTCGGCGATCGGGCCCGACCGCGTCATGATCCGCGGGGGTGGTCACCGATCGGACGGTCGGCTAGAACGGGCGCGCGCGAAGGAGGACACTTGCGGAGAGAGCTGTTCCGGATCCCCGGTCTCGACTGGCCGATCTACGGCTACGGGACCATGGTGCTCGTGGGATTCCTCCTCGGCTATCTGCTCGTCATCCGCGGCGCGCGGCGGGAGGGGATTCCTCCGGAGAAGATCCAGGACCTGCCGATCTGGATGGTCCTCAGCGGACTGCTCGGGGCCCGCCTGTTCTACTTCATCCAGTTCTACTCCGAGGAGTTCTCCGGCGGTCGGTGGACCCGCCTCTTCCGCATCTGGGAGGGCGGGCTCGTCTTCTACGGCGGCCTCATCCTTGGGGCATCCGCCTTCCTCCTCTACTGTCGTCGGCACCGACTCCCCGTCCTCCCCATGCTGGACGTGATGGCGCCTGCGACCGCGCTGGGACTGGGTTTCGGCCGCATCGGCTGCTTCCTGAACGGGTGCTGCTGGGGCAAGGTCTGCGACGCCGCGCACCCCCTCGCCGTTCGGTTCCCCGAGGGGAGCCCTCCCGCGCTCGCGAGCCCCCCGTCGCCCGAGGGGCTCTCTTCCTGGCTCCACCCGACCCAGCTGTACTCGTCGGCGAACGCCTTCCTCCTCGCCCTGCTCCTCTGGGTCATCTGGAGGCGACGGCCGGCTCCGGGCACGGTCGCCGGGTTGCTCTTCCTGCTCTACGGGCTCAGCCGCTACTCTCTGGAGCGACTCCGAGGAGACCACGCCGTCGGTGAGGGGCTCTCCACCGTCAGCCAGCTGATCTCCAGCGGGGGAATCCTGCTCGGCGTCGGGCTGATCGTCCTGGCCCGATGGGGCAGGGGGGCGAACGAGAGCCTCCAGAGCTCCGAAAACGGCCCCCTCTAAGTCGAGGCGAGAAGATCCCTTGGGATCCTCAAAAAAACTCGAAAGCCGCCTTGACGCCCTGAACGGACTCGCTACTATCCGTCTTCCTGATCCGACGAGGGGAACGGACGGAGCGATCCGACCCAACCCTCAAACCCTTTGAACCGCTGATCTTGGAGCGGAGCCGCCCCACGGGGCGCGAACCCTCCAGCCTTCGCACCGAGCGACTCTCGGGTCGCTTCCGGTGCGTTTCTGTCGGTCCCGGGTTCGGTCAGCTGCTCTTTGACAATTCGGACCCGTAGTCTTGAAGAAGGCTGGGTCATGTCCTCCGGCTGCTCTTGGAGCGGCCACCGAGATCCGTTCGGGGTTCCCGAGCTCCACCATTCCGGTGGGGGCGGCGAGCCTAAGATCTCGGTCGGGTTCACCGGTGGCGTTGTCGGGATCTTCCCGATCGCGATGCCTGGTGGCGGGGTCATGACCTGCGATCAACAACGAACGATCTTCCTTTCTTTGATCTGTCTGCCTGGTGGGCTCGCTTGTCGAGTCCGCCGGGTGACCCGGGAGCCTCGGGCCTGTCGTCTTCGGCAGGGTGGGGGTGGGTGAGGGCCTCACGGCCCCGTCGCTACCACTTCCTCGAGCGTCTTCCGGAACGAAACATCAACTGAAGGGTTTGATCCTGGCTCAGAACGAACGCTGGCGGCGTGGATTAGGCATGCAAGTCGAACGCGCAAAGCTCCTTCGGGGGCCGAGCGAGTGGCGAACGGGTGAGTAATGCATGAATACCTACCCCGATGACCGGGACAACCACTCGAAAGGGTGGCTAATACCGGATGTGATCTTCGGATGAAAGCTGGCCTCTGAATATGCTGGCGCATCGGGAGGGGTTCATGTGCTATTAGCTAGTTGGTGAGGTAACGGCTCACCAAGGCAATGATGGCTAGCCGGCCTGAGAGGGTGTCCGGCCACACTGGGACTGAGACACTGCCCAGACTCCTACGGGAGGCTGCAGTCGAGAATCTTCCACCAATGCGCGAAAGCGTGATGGAGCGACGCCGCGTGAACGATGAAGGCCTTCGGGTTGTAAAGTTCTGTTGGATGGGCGTAATCCCCTAGAGTTAATACCTCTTAGGGTTGAACTCCCATCGGAGGAAGCACCGGCTAAATTCGTGCCAGCAGCCGCGGTAATACGAATGGTGCAAGCGTTGTTCGGAATCACTGGGCATAAAGAGCACGTAGGCGGTTTGGTAAGTCAGCTGTGAAATCCCCCGGCTCAACCGAGGAACTGCAGCTGATACTGCCGAACTAGAGTGCGCGAGGGGAGAGCGGAATTCCTGGTGGAGCGGTGATATGCGTAGATATCAGGAGGAACGCCGGAGGCGAAAGCGGCTCTCTGGTGCGCAACTGACGCTGAGGTGCGAAAGCTAGGGGAGCGAACAGGATTAGATACCCTGGTAGTCCTAGCCGTAAACGATGGGCACTAAGTGGAGGGGCTCCCAAGGCCTCTCTGCCGGAGCAAATGTGTTAAGTGCCCCGCCTGGGGAGTATGGTCGCAAGGCTGAAACTCAAAGGAATTGACGGGGGCTCACACAAGCGGTGGAGCATGTTGTTTAATTCGAAGCAACGCGAAGAACCTTACCTGGGCTTGACATGTACGTGGTACCGAACCGAAAGGGGAGGGACCCTCCTTGAGGGAGCGTACACAGGTATTGCATGGCTGTCGTCAGCTCGTGTCGTGAGATGTTGGGTTAAGTCCCGTAACGAGCGCAACCCTTGTCCTTAGTTGCCAGCGAGTAAAGTCGGGGACTCTAGGGAGACTGCCGGTGTCAAACCGGAGGAAGGCGGGGATGACGTCAAGTCATCATGGTCCTTACGCCCAGGGCCACAAACGTGCTACAATGGTCGGTACAAAGAGAAGCAAAACCGCGAGGTCTAGCAAATCTCAAAAAGCCGGCCCCAGTTCGGATTGAAGGCTGCAATTCGCCTTCATGAAGTCGGAATCGCTAGTAATCGCAGATCAGCCATGCTGCGGTGAATGTGTTCCTGAGCCTTGTACACACCGCCCGTCAAGCCACCCAAATAGGCCGCACCCGAAGTCGCAGACCCAACCCTAGGGAGGGATGCGCCGAAGGTGAGGTTTGTGAGGGGGACTAAGTCGTAACAAGGTAGCCGTAGGGGAACCTGCGGCTGGATCACCTCCTTTCTAAGGGATTACTTAGAACTGCAGGTTGGGTGACCATCCTGTGGAAACTTGGGAGCCATCTTCAATTCTGCGGGTCCGTTCTTGAAACTCCAGTTTTGGACACTCCGTGTCCGCTGGGGGCTCGAGCGGCCTGGGTCTTCGCACCCATGCCGCTCGCTGTCCCTCCACGTGCACGGAGCAGCGACTGCGCTTCATTGGGCGTATAGCTCAGTTGGTTAGAGCGCATCCCTGATAAGGATGAGGTCGGAAGTTCGAGTCTTCCTACGCCCATTCTGACTCTCTCTCCTCGCAGGCGCGGGGGGAGCCCGGAGCTCTCCGGGACCCCGAAACGAGTTCGAGTCACTCAATCGCTTCGCGCGGTGAGGGGCCTTCGTTTGGGGAGGAGCAGATCGGATGTCGCGGTGCGACCGAGTCGTCCGATCGCGAAGCCGTCGCTGAACCCTGGAGATCTCGGCGCGGAGAGCTCAAGCTCGAGGCGATCCGGGACGAAGGGGTCCTGGGGGGATGTAGCTCAATTGGGAGAGCGCTGCCCTTGCAAGGCAGAGGTTGTCGGTTCGATCCCGATCATCTCCACAGTTTTGTGAATGAACCTCAACAGGAGTGGGAGCGTCGCCCTGCGGCCCAGGCTGCGGTGGAGATGATCCGTCCTTCGGGACACCACTTCGAGTTTCGAGCTCTTTGACAATTGAATGGTGTGGCAAGCGTCTTGTGACCGCGTGTGCATTTCGCGGTCTCGAGCGTTCAGCTCATTGTGCCCACGATTGCTTCGCAATCCGGCTCGCTCTCGAGGAGCGATCACCTTCGGGTGGTCCCGCTCCGGAAGGGAGTCCGATCTCCGATCGGGCTCGCTCCGGTGCGCCTCCTGCTCGGGCCTGGAGGAATGGAGTAATTGTGGTCAAGCTACTAAGGGTACATGGCGGATGTTCTGGCGCCAAGAACCGATGAAGGACGTTGCGTGGCTGCGATAAGCCTCGGGGAGCTGCTAAGCAAGCTATGATCCGGGGATTTCCGAATGGGGAAACCCTCCATGCTGAAGGCATGGAAGCTGGCACTGAATACATAGGTGTCAGTGGGGAACGGGGTGAACTGAAACATCTAAGTAACCCCAGGAGAAGAAAGAAACCTCGACTTCCTGAGTAGCGGCGAGCGAAACGGAAATAGCCCAAACCGGCACTATGTCAAGTCTGCAAGCGTTGTAGTGTCGGGGTCGTGGGAGCACCATCCCGTCTTGCAGGGCGGGAAAGAGGTTACAAAGGGTCGGTCTAGCCGAAGAGATCTGGAAAGTTCTTCCGTAGAGGGTGATAGGCCCGTAGGCGAAAGATCTGACCCCCTCTGGTGATTTCCCAAGTAGCGCCAGTCTCGTGGAACCTGGCGTGAATTCGGGGGGCCCACCCCCCAAGGCTAAGTATTCCTTGGCGACCGGTAGCGAATAGTAGCGCGAGTGAATAATGAAAAGAACCCCTGTTAGGGGAGTGAAATAGAACCTGAAATCATGTACCTACAAGCTGTGGGAGCCCTATGCCTTCGGGCCTGGGTGACCGCGTGCCTTTTGCATAATGAGCCGGCGAGTTACAGTCTGTTGCGAGGTTAAGCCCCTCAGGGGTGGAGCCGTAGCGAAAGCGAGTGTGAATAGCGCGTTCAGTAGCAGGCTGTAGACCCGAAAGCGAGTGATCTATCCATGGCCAGGTTGAAGCGAGTGTAAAAACCCGTGGAGGACCGAACACTCATACGTTGAAAAGTGTGGTGATGAGCTGTGGATAGGAGTAAAAGGCTAATCAAACTCGCAGATATCTGGTTCTCCCCGAAATAGCTCTAGGGCTAGCCTCAGGTAATTTAGCTGCTGGGGGTAGAGAGACTGATTGGGATTGTGGGGGCTTCCCGCCTACCCGTCCCGGCCAAACTCCGAATACCAGCAGTGGAACCCTGGGAGTCAGTCTGCGGGGGATAAGCTCCGTAGACGAGAGGGAAACAACCCAGACCGCCAGCTAAGGTCCCTGATACGTGCTCAGTGACAAAGGAAGTGTCGGTGCTAAGACAGCTGGGATGTTGGCTTAGAAGCAGCCACCATTTAAAAAGTGCGTAATAGCTTACCAGTCGAGCACCTTCGCGCCGAAAATTCACGGGGCTAAGCATGTAACCGAAGCTGCGGACTGTCTGACAGTGGTAGGGGAGCGTTGCACATTAGGGTGAAGGGGTACCGTGAGGAGCCCTGGACGACGTGCAAGTGAGAATGCCGGCATGAGTAGCGATAAAATGAGTGAGAATCTCATTCGCCGAAAACCTAAGGTTTCCTGGGGAAGGTAATTCCGCCCAGGGTTAGTCGGCCCCTAAGGCGAGGCCGAAAGGCGTAGTCGATGGACAGCAGGTTAATATTCCTGCACCACCGTTGAACCGTTTGACGATGGGGTGACGGGGTTTCGAAGGTCATCGCACCAGTGATTGTGTGCGTTTCTGACTCGAGGGTTGCTGTAGGCAAATCCGCAGCAACAGACCCAGAGGTTGGATCGAGCTCTTTTGAGCGAAGTGATTGGAGAGACCTCCAAGAAAAGCCTCTAAGGAGGGGCAACGGTGACCGTACTAAAACTGACACAGGTAGGTGGGGTGAGAATCCTAAGGCGCTCGAGAGAACCCTCGTTAAGGAACTCGGCAAAATGACTCCGTAACTTCGGGATAAGGAGTGCCCCTTCGGGTGATGGAGAACATCCTGAGCCTGGGGGGGTCGCAGAGAATTGGCGGTAGCGACTGTTTACTAAAAACACAGGTCTCTGCTAAGACGACTAAGTCGACGTATAGAGACTGACGCGTGCTCGGTGCCGGAAGGTTAAAGGGACGGGTGCAAGCTCAGAACTGAAGCCCCGGTAAACGGCGGCCGTAACTATGACGGTCCTAAGGTAGCGAAGTTCCTTGTCGGGTAAGTTCCGACCCGCACGAATCGCGTAACGACTTCCGCTCTGTCTCAACGAGGGACTCGGCGAAATTGCAGTAGCGGTGAAGATGCCGCTTGCCCGCGACTAGACGGAAAGACCCCGTGAACCTTTACTTCAGCCTAGTATTGGGCTTAGGTAATTCATGTGTAGGATAGGTGGGAGGCTTTGAAGTGGGAGCGCTAGCTCTCATGGAGCCATCCTTGAAATACCACCCTTGGGTTGCTTGAGTTCTAACCATGTGCCGTGAATCCGGCCGTGGAACAGTGCTAGGTGGGTAGTTTGACTGGGGCGGTCTCCTCCTAAAGAGTAACGGAGGAGCGCAAAGGCACCCTCAGTGCGGTCGGCAATCGCACGTAGAGTGTAAAAGCATAAGGGTGCTTGACTGTGAGACCCATACGTCGAACAGGTGTGAAAGCAGGCTTTAGTGATCCGGCAGTTCCGAGTGGAAGGGCTGTCGCTCATCAGATAAAAGGTACTCCGGGGATAACAGGCTGATCTCCCCCAAGAGTCCGCATCGACGGGGAGGTTTGGCACCTCGATGTCGGCTCATCGCATCCTGGGGCTGGAGAAGGTCCCAAGGGTTTGGCTGTTCGCCAATTAAAGCGGTACGCGAGCTGGGTTTAGACCGTCGTGAGACAGGTCGGTCCCTATCTGTCGTGGGTGTACGAGATTTGAGGAGATCTTCCCCTAGTACGAGAGGATTGGGGAGGACGGACCTCTGGTGTTCCTGTTGTCACGTCAGTGGCACCGCAGGGTAGCTATGTCCGGGAAGGATAAGCGCTGAAGGCATATAAGCGCGAAGCCCCCTTCAAAACTAGATCTCGCATGAGACACCTTGTAGACCACGAGGTTGATAGGCCGGGTGTGTAAGTGCAGCAATGTACTCAGCTGACCGGTACTAATCAGTCGATTGGCTTGACCACAATTACTCTTTTCCTCCACCAGTTCCTCGAGCACTCCCTGAGTGGCTCCTGGAACGAGCGGCTCCCTTCGGGGGGTCGGGTGACTCGGAATCGAGTGAGCGTGGAGAGAGCTGAATACTTTGAGATTTGCGGTGTGCACCGTGGCACGTCGCTTGTCACACCATTTTGAAATCAGGCCTTCGCCTTGCTCGAGGGCGGACCGCGCCCGCGGTTCGTCCCGCCAGGTGAGGTC
>Ga0181593_10001728_pt1 | contig 19936 bp, 16 predicted proteins | sample 071ome_19_FD_133756 | JGI IMG/M metagenome (GOLD analysis project Ga0181593, IMG submission 133756) | Coastal salt marsh microbial communities from the Groves Creek Marsh, Skidaway Island, Georgia - 071413AT metaG (megahit assembly) | ecosystem: Environmental > Aquatic > Marine > Intertidal...
ACAATCGAGCAGTTTTTCTAGGGGAATGCCCCGGCCGAAATCCCGCACATTTACAACCTGACCATCACATTCGACCTCGATCTGTTTGCCAAAGCCCATGACAAATTCATCAATACAGTTATCGAGCACTTCTTTGAGAAGCACATAGATCCCGTCGTCCTCCGAAGATCCGTCGCCAAGTTTACCAATGTACATGCCTGGACGCAGGCGTATGTGCTCCTTCCAGTCGAGTGACTTGATGCTGTCCGCTGTATATTTGTGGTCAGCCATTATTCCCAATCCTTATTTCCACAGTTTACTTTTTAAAATTAGGTGCTCTCTTGTCCACTTGAAAATCGAATTTTATTTAAAATTTTTCTCATTTGAATGGTATTTAAGCTTATTTTTTTCATATTTGGAAAAATGAAAACAATAGGAAATTTCTTGTTAACCCTGAACCAACTTAAAGATCCTAGACTTTGGAAACCGGTACTTTGGGCAACGATACTCAGCTTAACCACCCTATTTATAATCTTTCTATTGGGAGGAACTTTCCTGTTTCATTTATCAGATGCGTTAAACGATCAATTAAGTGGTTGGATGAGTTGGACCGATGGATGGTTGGCTAAGCTATCGGTGGTTATTGGTACTTTCTTTATCGGAATGGTGGGTTACTTCTTTTTGGGAAGTGTATATGCCGCTTTTCTAGGAATTTTTCTCGATGACGCCCTCGATGCCGTTCGTGAAGAACACTATCCTAATGTGGAATGGATCAAACCGCCAGGATTGATCGAGTCCACGATTTCCTCCCTTCGGTTCATCGTGTCGAGCCTGGTTCTTTACATCCTAGCCTCACCCATTTTACTTGTCGGGTATTTCATTCCACCGATCGGAATAATTCTACAATATTTACTGGGAGGATACTTACTGGGACGAGAATATGGACAACTGATTGAGTTGAGATTGCCTCGTGATCAAAGAATTAAAAAACCAGCCAGCTTATTTCATGGGACGATCGCAAACTTCCTCTGGACATTCCCCCTAGTTAATCTGGTTGCCCCTATTTTACTAGCCGGGGCATTGGTGCATTCCCGACTGGGCAAGCTGAACGAAACCATCCCGGCAACCAAGTTATCCTCTAACTAATCAGCTTTAAATTCACCTTTAAAACGGGGCCCCACCGAGGAGCCATTTAAATCCCACTCCTCGATTAATCCAACAGGTAAACCATCGACATAAACCACTCTGGTTTTCCTTTTTCCATTGGGGTGAAAGGTCATTCCAACTCCGGAGTAGATTTCCCCATCTTTCGTGGCATACCACTTACCATCCTCTTGCTGCTGCAGCTCAGTTTCCAAATCCACAAAGGGTTCTTTATCAAAATCCCTATTTTGTTCTTGCGGTAAAGACATCGCATCAAAGGAACATTGAGAAGGGAGCCACATTACAAACAAGGCCATCATAAACAATGCCCCAAGCCACCAAAAGTAAGGAGAATGAATCATCCTCTGACCCAAAGTGGGCATGGGTGCTTCCGGGGGAGTGGGAAATATATCTTCTTCCTTCATCGAACCTAAGCTAAGCGAGAAATTGATTAGTTTAGCAAGGCATAAAGAAAAACATTCATACCAAGGCGCACATAAAAAGAATGAGCGTAATTACTAATCTCTTCACCGGAGTAGTATTTAAAGATTCTCCATCTCCCGGTAGGCTCTTGTACCCATAAAGGTCGCTGACCGGGAATCTGGTAAATGACATCCTTTAGTCCATCCTCCCTTGTGACTTCAAAAGTATTCCCGTTAAAGGATGCGACTTGCAAGGTTTCGTCAAAATTTTCAGCCGATTCGCGAATACGAAAAGAAATAGGAGGCAACCAGGCACCAAATTCATCCCGTCCCCACCCCATAGCACAGATTGGGGATGCCACACAGGCAAGCCTGCCATTCATTTTTATACCCACCAAGGAGTAAGTTCCCTGGGGCCACTTTTCCTGCTCAACGAAGGTGAGTACAGTATCTGGCAAACGCTTTTGCCCCTCCTCCAACTTCAAATACTTATTGTCAGGCAATCCCTGATAGAAGGTCCGGAAAATCTCATGGTTTCTCGGTAAAGGAGTAAAAGACCGACCAGGAACTACTTGAGTAAACCACTGGCGAACCTCTTCCCGTTCTTCCCATGCGGCATAACTATGACCAAGGTCTGCACCAAGAAAGGACGCCTTGATCCCTGCATCAAGATATACAAATCCCCCCAACTCCATAAAGCGAAGCAGGGCCTCATTCTCCTCCGTAGAAAATTCAAAATCAGGGAGTTCATCACAATTAATGTAGAGAATGGAGTGTTCAAATAATCTTTGATCCGTGAGAGACTCAATAAAGAGCGGAAAGGTATCAAAACTGACCTGAGCATGCTCATTCATTAAGCCGAGAAGACTGGGGAGGGCATCAGGATAGCGGATACGCGTCGTGTTATCTCTTCTTAAAGTAAGCACCTGAATCATTCCATCCTGAGCTGGAATCGCCAATGCCTTATTCTCGCTGTACAGGGAAGAAAACAACAGGAATGGTACGATGGACAATCGAATGAATATGCTCATGGACTGAATCCAGCTTTGCGCAACTCATTTTGAAGATAAACGCTAATTTCAGTAGAAGGTGACTCCTTGATAAATTTCTTGATCAGAGGCAGTCCCTCCTTGGGGTTGCCAAGCAGTCCATCTCCGGCTGCTTTTTGAATTTCTAAATCATCGTCACTCAGGGAACGGACATGCAGATCGACCCAGTTGCCAAACTTTCGCTTTGCCAGAACCCGAAGGGTAACGGTGCGCACCAAAGTATTTTCATCAATGAGGAAATCAAAAAATTTATCTCGAACCACCTCATCCCTTGCCACCAAGAGGAGCTCGGCACCAAATGCACGAACTTCGGGATACTCACTAACCAACAAGGCATCCAACTGCCCCACTCCCGCCTGCTGGACCCTACCCCGCAAGGTAAATAAAATAACCTCTCTGACCTGAGGATCCGAATCTCTTAAACCGTCCTGCCAAAGAGCAGGATCCTCCCACGCCTTCACCATCAAAAGATACTTAGCCCAGGATTCTGAGCGCAATTTGGCACTGGGATGGCTCAGCAGTGCCTTATACACTTTCAAGGCATCTGATCCCAGTACCGGAAGGCTAAAGAACAGGTTTTCTGCATGGCCGAAAAACCCCTTGGCATTGATTAGATAGTTTACCACCCGATTAATCATAGAAGGAGAAATTTTTTGCCCTAGTCTGGCCAAATCAAGAATGGCGAGCGTGGCCACTTCGGAAGCCTGATCCTCGCTCAATTTTGAAAGTATCGAACGATAATAAGAGATTGAACGGGAAAGCAAATGAGCTGCTTTGCACAATTTGATGCGCACCCCAACCTCAGGATATTGGGTTAACTCAGAAAACTTCTTCTGAATTTCCTCAAAGGAACCATAACGCTGGGCTTGTTCAATTGCCTCAAGTAGAACCCCTTTGTCCCTATCCTCGAGAAGTTTGCTCAATACATCAGGTCCGATCACTAGACGAAGGGAACTATGGTATTTCAACATATTTTGACGAACCACAGGATCTGTGTCTCGGAATGCTTGGTTGGCCAACTCTCTAAGGTCCTTGCGTAAATACCCTGGTTGAGTGCGATAAACCATACGACCATTGATCAAGGTTCTTTGGTTGAGAGAGGGGACGAGGCGAAAGGCCAAGCGGGGAATGAGACCCGAGATTTCCCTTCTCACTTCCACATCGGGATCTCCAATTTTCGAAAACACTTTCTCATAAATAGGCTGGCCCAAATTGAAAAAAGAGCCGTTATTGAATTGCTCAACCAAGGAAACCACAGAGGCCCGCCTGACCAATTCACTCGAATCGTCCAAGGCTCCAACAAGCAAAAGACAGACCTGGGTACCAGGATATTTCCCTAATAATTTAGCAGCCCCTACCCGATCCTCCACCCTTAGGGACTGAAGCATACGGGACGCTTCGTCGACTGTGTGGCTAGGAGATGTACGGACTGGAGTCAAAGAACCTGTATTTTGATTATCCGGTGCTAGATTAGGTTGAACCGGGCCGACTGGACTCAGTCCTTTTTCTGCCCAAATTTGAATTTGCAGTATGAAAACACTTAAAAAAATGAGTCTTAACATCATCAGCGAAACCCTCCTTTTCTTCGCCAAAACCATTCCAAGCCAGCAGCCAAGAACAAGAATAAAAAGAAAGTCCATCCATCAGCAAGCTGAGTTCTTTGAGAAATGACCGGCAGAGAATCGGATAGTGGGGGGTCCCATGAATCATTCAACTGGTTGACCGGCAAAAAAGTTCCCCCTGTCAGGTTGGCCAAGGTTCGTAGATCCTTCTCCGCATATCTGGTATCTTTGGCTTCTTCTCCAAACTCACGAACTTTTAGATAAGAGAATTTTTGTAACTTTTCCCCATCAGGAAATGTCAAGTGATACACAATCTCATATGAACCAGGCGAGTGGGGAGTAAAATTGCCTGTATAGGTTCCCAAGGACGCTCCGCTTGGATAGAGTTGCACATTTTTGAAAAACCCTTCGCTTCCAGTGATATTGGCTTCAATGCTGGCATCTACTGAAGGCTGAAAATCAGCTCCCAAAACTTCCAAACGAAGTGGATTCGACTCACCAGATGTGCCAAATTCTTCTGACTTTAGAACCTTGATCCGTTCAACCGTGCCCGAACCCAACCATTCCACAACGCCCTGCCAGAAGCGGGAAAACTCCTTGGCTTGATCTTCGCTACTCAATGCCCGGCGCCAGTCATGGGGAGACCCCCAATAAGCGGACTTGCCTGCACCATAGGCCTGCAATGTTAAAATCGATCTATCGAGATCCGACCTTAAACTCACAACCGAACGGGCGGCAGGATTGATCCGGGTAATCAGGTGTGCAGGAAGACCAGCTGGCAGAAAAGGTTTCCATTCATTCACCCCTCGGGCTTCTGTAAAGAGTGGATCCGAAAAGACGAGTAGGGATAGGTTTTGACGGCTCATCAAATACTCGGTTTCCACCGCTGGCATAAGACCACCTAGGTGTTCGCGACTTTTCCCAGGATGTCCCAAAAGAGCCAATCCTCCACCCCGGTTCTCTACGAATTTTTTTAGCGATTTAAGCAGCGTTGAATTAAGCTCATCTAGGCAGGCAGCATCGGCCAGTACAACATCGTACTCCATCCAGAAATCAGCATCCTCAGGATAACCATTCGTTGGAATATTTTCACCCCGTACATGAAAAGTTTCAGGACCCAGACGAATGAGGGAACTCAATTGGAAACGATCATGGGCGAGTGAACGTTTGAGAAAGGGATAAAGCTGGTTGATTTGATTGGAAATATACAAAGCAGAGAAAATTTCCGGTGGACGAACCTCAATAATCTGGGCATCCACATCATCGGATGGATCGAAGTCTCCATTGGGAGGATCGATGGCCACCCGAAAAGTGTAAAATCCTCCGACTTCAGGGGTGACTGGAGGAAAAGAAATGGTTTGGTTGGTATCAGCAGCCAAGGTAATTGACAGGCTATCGATCTCTTTCTCATCCATATACAAACGGGCAGTCGTTTTTACTTTGTGATCAAATTCATTTTTTACTTGAGCTCGAAAAGTTATTTCTTCTTTGGCCAAGGCGTAATCTGGCAAATCGAGAAAGGAAATAGAAAGGTTCCCAAATTCACTTGATTCACCCACGCCAACCACATGAATGGGCAGTCCAATTTCTCGAAATTTTTCTCCAACTTGGAGGGGAGATTTTCCGGAGTTGTTCCGGCCATCAGAAAAAAGAACCACAGCGGAGGGTGGACTCACATCTTTTTGCTCTAGAATATGGATTAGGGCATCCCCAATTAGGGTAGATGCTCCACTCTCTGGCTTTGTCCAACTTGAAGATCTCACAGGAAATATCTCATCTCCACTGAAGCCAAGCCTTTCCACAGATCGATACCTAGATCTGGACTGATTGATCCAGGAGTCTTTCCGGCCAAGGTCGAAAAAGGGACGAACTTGTTCAATTCTAGAGTTATCGTTCCCAGGATCCTTACGGTTCATACTACCTGAAAAATCAATCAGTGAGACAACCCGGGCCGACCTTGGGTCCGCATCAAAATGGTCCACAAATGGCCGGGCAACAAGAAGCAGTAGGAGCAAAGCACAAACGCCCCGCAAAACGGTAAGTTTCCAAGCTTCTGAAGGGATGGTTGAACGGAATAATTTACGGGTATGCAAAACCAAAAAAAATAAGTACAGAATACTGCCAAGAACAAGCCAGCTAACTGGATAAGGCCATTCTAACCCGTAGTTTTCCATCCCTTTTACTCGCCTTCCGCAATGCGGCGGAAATACTCCTCGACCTGATTACGATAACGGGTCGGGGCACGGGTATTTTGATGATTCCTAAGTAAGTTTTCTTGGACAGCCTGTTGCCAAAAAAACTGCTCAATTAACTGGGATGCTTGCTGGACGGCCCCCGCCGACAAAGATCTTCCATTTTTAATATCTTCGGAAATTGCAGACTCTTCAAACATGCGGGTAAGATTAAAGAGACGCTCATCGGATTCTGCATGGGGAAGGTTACCCAAGACTTGGGCGGCCTCTTCGTTTGCCTGCCTGAACTGTTCCTCGCTCATGCCCTGGCCTTGTTCATTCATTTTGTTAAGGTGCTTGGCAGCTTCAATCAGTCCGGCACTATCCCCGTAACGCAATTGATCCTCCAGTTTTTGTAAACCTTTTTGCAAGTCACCGAGTTCCTGCTCCACATTGCCCTGTTCTTTCTGTGCTTGAGAAAAGGCATCATACAGGAGGGAGTTCGAAGCACGCTTTCCTGATTTTTCAAGGTTTCCTCCACGAGCATCACGGGACATTTTTTGTAATTCATCCAAAGCCCTTTCCTCGAATCCGTTGAGGGCGGGAGCAAGAGCCTCCATCTTCTCGAGTAATTCATCGATTTTTCGGTTTAAACCTTCCTGTTCCTGACGCAACTCTCCCCCATCTCCTCGACCTGCCATGTTAGTTTTGCTTTTCAGTTCGCCTTGATTCTCACCCAATTCGTTGGCCTCCTGAGTAAGCTGATCCACCCTATCTGCGGCAACTTGAGACATTTCCTGCTCCACCTGGGAAATAGCATTCTTCAGGGCTTCTGAGGCCAGATCTCCATGCGGTTGGGCCGCCCTCGGTTGATCCATCCTGAGATCTCCAGCTCCGTCTTTCATTTCTCTTTTGGCCTGATCCATTTGATCTACATCCCCAAGCTTTCCAGAGCGCTGATACCTTTGTTCTCTCAAATTATTAAGATCGTGCCGAATTTCATCCTGCTCTCTGGCAAGTTCTTGATTCGAACTACCTTTCTGACCACTCGCAGAGGCTTGGCCCATTTTTTCGTTGAGGGAGTCTTGACGACTCTGAAGATCCTGCAATTTTTCTAAATCACTTTGAAGCTGTTGCATAATATCCGAGTCGCCGGGACTGGGTTCTGACTCAGATTCCTGGATTGCAAGACGTAAAAATTCAATCGCACGAGAAGTATTTCCAACGACATCTGATAAAATATTTTCAGGAAGGCTTTGGTTTAGATCATCTAGGCTTTTTAAAGCACTCAGGGCATCGGTAATTTTATTGTAAGCCTTTTGGTCGTACCCCTGAAGGTCATCAGGATCAGCAATGGATGAATCCATTATATTTTCTAAACCTCTTATCAATTCACCAGCGGATATGGGATCACGAATGGCCCAAAGAAAAGAATGAGCAAAAAGAATGAAAGAAAGTGTGATTACTTTATGATTCATGCCTTAATCGTCTGCACCGGAGTTGGGCTGTGTAGATAATTGCAATTTCTTTTGAAAAGCTTCGAGGCTTTTTAAAAGCTCTTTTCTATTAAGAGGGTTGGGTTTCATCTGGCCCGGAGCCTCTGGGGGTTTATTTTGGGAAATAAGCCCCCATATTTGCACAAGTTTTCGATCCGTCCGCAGAGCCGCCTTGAATGCTTGGGGCACATCACCATCGCCCGAGGAAATTTCGACTTGTTCAATATCATAAATGGATTCCAAAAAAAGTTCACCCGTGTCCAATCCTCCATCGATGGGAAAGCTTTTTCCATGATCATCGTAAACGATGGTCATAAGATTCTTTAGACTCAATGCATCCGCACAAATTTGAATGGTTTGCTCGGTCTTCTCTATGCCCTCCAAGGACATGGCGTTTTTGAGTTCTTTAATGATTTCTCGGTTAAGGTTGATAAATTTCCGAAGAGGAATTTCCCAAATCTCCTGACCCATTGCATCCGATGGAGGTGCGGATTCCTCCTTTTTTGCCGAGTGCCCAATCTCGATAAAATAAATATCAGACTCGGAGATTTGATTGTCGGGTTCGCGGGTATCCCCGGCAAAGGCCATGTAAGTAACCACATCCACATCGGCCAAGGGAAATTCACTGAGGTCCAAGATTCCGGTAACCGCCTTTTCTTTGGCTATTGGATCGACAAATAAATCCAGCTCTTTTTCCACATCATTGTGGTAGACCCATAGTCCTATTTCGGCGACTCCATGATCATCCGTAGCGAAAACCTCGATTAATTGAGGGTCCGCATCAAAAGGCAATTGGAGATCTTTCCCTGGCTCTTTGATCTCAATGAGGGGCGGGTGGTCAGGGATCGGAGAAATCACCACCTCATCAGACAGGATTTCCGGGCGGTCAGGATGATCCAGATCCGTGAGGCCTATTTTAGCCGAAAATTCATGCTCCAGTTGCCCTTGCCATGAAAATGTGATACGCCCGGTCTTCTCGAGTGTGACATTGTTTTCAACACCAAGTAATCGGGTGGAAATATTTTTCGGGAAATCCTTCACCCGGACATCCAATCGCACAGTACTGTTTTCTGGGGCCTTAATGTAACCGAGTTCATTATGAAGGATAGGTGGCATTTTTAAATAGGCCGGAGGGGTGATCTCCCAATGAACAAATTCAATTTCCGGTGGATCATAGGGTTCAATCTGAAACCAATCACTTTGCAGAGAGGCGGTGACCACACGATAACGAAAAGATTGATCCAAACCAGGAATCACCCATTCCAACCAAGCCGATTTTTGCTTGGATAGCATCTTAAGCGTTGTGGTTTGATTGCCATCCATCCATTCGACCCATGCATCCTGACTCTCGCGGTAATCACGAAGGATCTCAGCATGAATCGATACATCCGTCCCTATCCTGTACTCAGCATCCCCTAAGTTCCAATGTATTTCAGGTGCTCCACTTAGGCTGGTACGAACCTCTAGTCCGGGTTGCTCTCCGAAGAAAGCACGGGCCTTAACCAGAGGGTTGCGGTCAAAATTCCATACCGAAAGAGCAATTCCCATGAAAAAACCCATTATCAAATATTTTCTCAGCGAAGCAGTAGGTCGGAGCACAGAAGTCCAGTCCAGAGAGGCCGCCTGGCGGCTTAACTCACGCAAGACCCTTCTTTCCATAAATTTGGGGCCTTGACCCTTTTGTTCAATTTCGACGGCTGAATTCAATAAATCTTTCAATTCAGGATGTGCGGACTCCACTTTCTGAGCCAATTCTCTGGAGGTTGGCCGGTTCAGCCAGACATAACCAAGAAATAGAAGGCTGCAACCGCCCACCACGATTCCAGTGGTAAGGATCCAGGTACCGGCATCGGTTTCCTGAATGGGGGAGTAGGCATCATAAAGATCGAGCAGAATGAGTAGACCAGACCAGGCAAGAAAACCGGCAAGAAGGGAACCAATCGATTGGGCAAGCAGGAGGGGTCTAGATTCCCTCCGTAACTTTTTGGTAAAATCAGGCAAGGGGCACCTCCTGAGATCGAGAGAGAACCGAACGGGGCGAGGAAAGAATCATCTCCAAGCAAAAAAGCCCAGCGACCAACAAAGCAAACCACAACCAAAGGGAAGTTCGATCAGAAGTGTCAGATAATAGATCGTTCGTTACTTTGGAATCATCGGACTGAGCATGTCCAAGCAAGGCATCAGCAAGCTCGGCCCGAGCCATGACTTCTGGAATGGACTCAGCAAATGGATAAACCACCTCGAACCGTCTTCCATCCACCTGAAAAAGGCCTGCCTGAGACCCCCGAAAAGATACATGCGAAGATTCCCAGGATTCTCCAGACTCAATCCGGAGGGATCCTCCCTCAAGGTCTTCGGGTGGATTGAGTGAGCATAGTTCAACCAGCAAAGGAAGAAATGATTTTCGCATGGGCAAATCAGTCCATTTGGGAAGAATACGGAATGCGGAAAAACAAAGTTTTCCTCCATTTGGGTATGGGCGAATCACAAATAAGGGCCTACCCGATCGGTCATGCAGTGGAACCTGAAGGTTTTCTGGGAAAGGGGTGGAGCAAAACTGAAAAATCTGGGTTAAATAAAGATCGCGAGCCGCAACTCCAAAAAACACTTCACTTAGTGGGCTTTTTTCTGGCACTAGGTCGAATCGGAAAGGATCAATTCCTGGTTTAATTTTTTCAAAAGACTCAAAGGTTAAATCAAGTAAACCAGTATCCTTCAGTGATTGATTTAACTGAATGTGGGATAATGAACTTGGAGTGATTAAAACCGTTCCTCCTTTCTCCAAGTAGTGCTCAAGTGGGTCAGCTAGGTTTTCATCCTTAAACCACCCTGATAGTCCTGGGATGACTAGAAAATCAGGTCCTAATAAATCGGTACCATTCCTCAGTTTATTTGCCGATTTCTGATCGAGTTCCCAGCGGTCCCAATCCCCCTGCCCCATACTCTCTATGGCAGTTTTTAAATACTTTTGCTCCAAGGTGTCGTCCTGATCACTATGCGATTGCGACCAGAAACCAAATGTTCGGGGAGGTGGGGGTAAAAGCCACAGAGACTGGTTGTCGTCCAGGGGATAGGAGTCTCCCCCCTCAATCCTGACTAAAGCCTGAGAAAAATCTTCAGCAGGTAAATGGAATTGAACCTGAGCGGACCCGAGGGGAGGAAGGGAAACCTCCACAACCTCCCGGACCTGTCCACCAGCTAATAAGGAAACCTGTACCTCGGAAAGATTTGAGTCCCAGTTTTTGATCAGAGACCAGACTCGGATTTTCCCGGAACCTGCTGGGGCGACTTTTGTCTCAATCACTCCACGGTTACCGGTTCGGTGGGACCAGAGACCTGAGCTATGTCCTAAAGGAATTAGTTCCAAATCGATATCATGACTGGCCAGCGTACCTGAGACCTCTTGCCAGGATGATTTTTGAAAATCGCTGAATAAGATGACCTTGCGTGACCTAGAACCCTCAGAGAATAACTCGATTACCCGGTCAATCATTGCCTGAATACCATAGGAATAGGGCTGAAGTTGTGCACTTTGTAAGGTGGTTCTTATTTCATCAAGGGAGCTACCAAGGGAGTTCTCTCTGAGGGAACTCTCCTGGGGGAAAAGAAGACCGAAATTGGCATCCGGTTCCTCTGCCATGCGGGAGAGCAAAGTATTTTCCAACGAGCCCCAGGCATTCCAACCAGCCATGCTTGGGCTAGTATCGAACAAGAGCCACCGTTCATCCCCACCTTGCGGAACAGGAATATCGGGTGGTGGGGTTCGCCAATAAGGATCGGACAGCAACAGAGTGATCATTAAGAAAAGGAGAATACGCAAAAGCAAAAGCAGCCAATCGCTGGGCTGTCTTCTGCCAGTTCGGGGAAGGGTGGAAGTCTCAAGAAAGCGAAGGGTGGAAAAGGAAAATTTTTCGCTTATTTTCTGGTAGGCTAAGTGAGCAAAGATGGGAAGACCGATTGCCAAACCGGACCACAGGGCAATGGGCTGGCCAAACTCAATCATTTAAATAAGCTCCGAAGACCAATAAATTTTCGGATACCTAAGCCCAGGTTGTCCACGGTTTTTAAGACCGTGTATTCGGCTCCGCAAGCAGCAAAACAATTGGTCAGAGTATTGAGGTGCTCAAGAAATCGCCTTTGGTATTCCTGCCTGATACGCTCAGGTGAGGCAGACTTTTCTTCATCTCCCTCAAGGCTGGCAAAGCGGACGGCGTCCATTTCAGGAAGATTCTCCTCGATTGGGTCGATGACTTGAAGACATAAACACTCGTACCTTGAAGAATGGGCAAAACTTAGACGGTCCGTGATTCGATCTTCATCCTCAAGAAAATCTGAAATGATGACCACGGTTGCCTGAGCAGGAAGACTGGCCTTAAACTTTTCCCATGCCTGATCGTCCGGGTCTTTTCCTTGAGGTATCATAGATCCTATCTTCGTAAGAATGGACTTGAAACTTTCTTTCCCTGATTCCGGAAACAACCATTGCAGGTTTTCCTGGTTCCCTCCGAATAAACCAATGCGGTCTCCCTGACGATAGGCAAGATAAGCCAAGCAAGCTGCTAGCATCTGGGAATAACGAAATTTAGAACAGGGGGACGAATTACCCTGAAAACTCATTGAGGCACTGGCGTCGAGGATAAGAATGAGGTTGGCATTGGAAGTTTCCTCATAGGTTTTAGCCACCAGCTCGTTCTGCTTAGCAAACACCTTCCAGTCTATATTCTTTAAGTCTTCTCCCGGCTCATAATTACGGTATTGAAAAAATTCACTACCATGACCCTGCTTGCGACTTCGGTGCAGACCAAAATGGTTCCCTTCAACTACCACCCTGGCAAGAAGTGATAAGTCGTCAATCCGAGCCAAATTGGCAGGATCAAGCAAGGGGTTCTCAACCAATTGAGCCATGTACTATCCCAATCGTCTAGAGATCAAAAGGAAAAGTGGGTTCAGGGAGCAACCCGATCCAATAATTGTTGGATCAGATCATCGGAGGACAGACCTTCTGACTCGGCGAGAAAACTCGGAACAACCCGATGCCTCAGAGCCGATATTGCCAATGTCTTAACATCATCGCAAGAAGCGTTCGGGCGACCCTGAAGAAGAGCTCTTGCTTTGGCAGCCAAAACCAATGCCTGAGATCCTCTCGAACCTGCTCCCCATTTAATACGAGCCGATAACCAAGGGTCACACCCATCCAAGTTGGGTCGGGATGCGGCAGCCAGTCGAACTGCATAAGAAAGCACATTTTCCGGAGCAGGAACTTGACGGGTCAGAATTTGAAGCTTTTCGATTTCTTCCCCTGAAAGTACAGCTTCGGGCAACGGTCGGTCGGAACTGGTGGTATCTCCAACCATACGGATTTCTTCAGCCTCGGGCAAATACTGGATAACAGGATTGAGAAGAAAACGGTCCAATTGAGCTTCCGGCAAGGGATAAGTTCCCTCTAGCTCGATGGGGTTTTGAGTAGCGAGAACAAAGAAAGGAGACTCCAATGGCCGAGTCTTTCCTGCCACCGTCACTTGCCTTTCCTCCATCGCCTCCAATAGGGCAGCTTGCGTTTTTGGGGGAGTGCGGTTAATTTCATCCGCTAAAACGACTTGAGAAAAAATAGGACCCGCTACAAAGCGGAATGACAATTTCCCAGTCGCCTGATCCTCATCCACAACCTCAGAACCCACCACATCGGCCGGCATCAAGTCAGGAGTAAACTGGATTCTTTTAAACCCGAGAGTCAGGCAATTGGCCAAAGTTTTGACAAGAAGGGTTTTTCCCAATCCCGGAATCCCGGTAAGTAAACAATGCCCCCTAGCCAAGAGGGAAATAAGCAACTGCTCAATCACCTCATCTTGTCCGATCACAGCTTTGCGAATTTCTGCAAGGAGTCGTTGATGTGTATCGGATAGTTTGTTTAAGGCCTCTTCGGCAACTTTGTCTGAGATCATGGGTTTTATCTATTGGGATTTATGGACTTGGGCAATTCTACCCCTGCCTGCATCTGAAAGGATGATTCATTAAATACTGGAGGAGAAATTCTTTGCGATCAATTCTGGCCGGTGAGGGCAAGTAAACGATCCCACTCCTCAATAAAGCGAAGCAAATGGGGCCGTTTTTCTTTGGCTTCAACCTCGAGCAAATTTCGGACAAGTTGCTGTTCTAGCAAATATTCTTCGGAGTTTAGCAGTCCCGAAAAATGAGCCACCCGAGCCCATAGAAGATGGGTGGTGAAAGCATCGAATTCGTTGTACTGAACAATCTCAGGAAGCTGATCATCCAGCCACATCTGGGCTACGGATGCACCGCTTACTTCTAACTTCCCAGGAATACCGCTTAATGTGGCTGCCTGATGCAGGGTCGGACGATCCCGAAACTGGCCCATGGCATCTGCTAAGTCGATATTGTAATCCGAATTCCTTGAATCCAAATAATCAACTCCCTCCCAGGGCTTACTTGGGCGGTCCGAAAAACCAAAGCCAGGAAGACCATTGACAATGGCACGCTGAACTAAAATCGGAACATCTGACTGGGCGGAATTGTATCCAACAAGTTGAGGTTTCCTTCGGCCCACAGATTTCATAAAACTGGAAAGAATGGTTTTCTCGTCCGATTTTTGGGAATCCAATGGATCAAGCGGCAAGGATATCAACTTAAGGGATGGACTTTCTCCAGGGACTCTCTCCCGAAGAATTCCTGCAAGAGAAACGATCCGGCATAAGATAGTCTTGAGGTAGGGCTTGGAGTCTGGATCATCTCCCTCCTTACGAGCACTAGCCCACAATGCCTCAAAGGAACAGGCCGCTTCTTGCCCGGGTCCCAATGCGGCTGGAAGGCCATGTAAAATTTCTGCTGACTTAGGATCGGGGATCCACTCAACATCAAAACAAAACACACTATCTCCTAGCCTTTTAAGCATGGAAAATTCAATTTACAACCAATGCGTCAATCGCATCCAATTTTCCCTCTAAAAAACTTGAAGAATCAGAGACAGAATCGGGAATTGTGAGGATTTCAGGTCGACCTTCATCGACGAGAAGAGTGTGTTCAAAATGAGCCGAGGGCATACCATCAACGGCGAGGGCAGTCCATCCATCTTTGCCCATTCGAATATGCGAGCTTTTCATGTTCACCATCGGTTCGATACAAATCGCCATACCTTTTCGAAATTGCGGACCATGTCCACTTTTTCCAAAATTGGGGATCTGAGGATCTTCGTGTAAAGAACGCCCCACTCCATGCCCAACGAAATTGGTAATGACAGCAAACCCGGCCGACTCAACATGTTTTTGGACCGCTTCGGAAACATCCCCCACCCTGCGTTTGTGAAGGGCTTGCATTAGGCCAATATACAATGATTCTTCAGTCACTCGGAGGAGTTCTTGGACTTTCGAATCGACCTCACCTATGGCAATTGTACGACAATTATCACCAATAAAACCATCTTTCCGAACGCAAACATCCACAGAAATTACATCCCCCTCCTTGATCAAGCGGTCCTTGACTCCAATTCCATGAACCACTTCATCATTTACAGATAAGCAGGTGTGTGAGGGAAAGATACGATGCCCCGAGCGATATCCTTTGCAAGCACTTTTCACCCCTAATTCTCTCATAATTTCACCACCTGCCTCATCGATCTCCCAAGTGCTCATACCAGGAGTTACCAAAGCACATAGTCTTTCGAGGACGGTGGCTGCAGCACGACCTGCATTCCTCATTCTGTCCTTATCTTTGAAACTTTTACAAATCACTCCCATACCCTTTGATTAAATGATGGGTTCATCAATCCAAAACTTGCAATTTCAATGATTAATCAATCATTTATTTCCACTTGAATCCACTCACGACTCCCCCATATTCAAGGTCTTATTGAATCAATAAGTATGTTAAATGAACAGACTCTTTCACACAAATTTTAGCCTAATGAAAATTAGGTTTACCTATGCCCTAATCTCTTGCTTCGCTTGGCTTCTATTCAATGGACTACATGCTCAACCTTTTTCGATCATAATTGGCACAAGCGGTCCTACATCGGACGGTATTTACCACACTTTTTTTAATCCAGAAAATGGTCGATTCACCACAGCGAAAAAAATGACAGAAGCGAAGTCTCCTAATTTTCTAGCAATGCACCCTACAGACAAAAAACTATATTCCGTCTGTCGCTGGGGCAAGGAAGCCGGGGTGATCGGTTACGATCTTTTGGAATCGAACCAGCTCAAGGAATTTTCCCGAATGACCTGCACCGATGGGATGGGATGCCATATTTCTGTGCATCCAAGCGGCCAATTTCTTTTAACTGCCCAGTACGGAGGAGGCTCGGTTGCCCTATTCCCCCTCAATTCAAGCGGGGTACTGCAAGAACCAATCATCTATCCTCATCGGGGAGGCTCAGGTGTTGTGAAAACCCGACAAAACTCGCCTCATCCTCATTGGTGCGGTTTTTCTCCTTGCGGACGATATGCATTAGTACCCGATCTTGGCTTAGATCAAATTATAATCTACCAAATCCATGAAACAAAGATCCACATGACAGAGCATTCCCGTGCCAACTCGGTTCCCGGAGGAGGCCCCCGTCATATGCGTTTTTCGCAAGATGGCCGATGGATTTATCTTTTGAACGAGCTCAACCTGTCCATCTCTACCTTTGCCTGGGATTCACAAACGGGCACCGCACGACAAGTTTTTTCAGTCCAAACCCTGACCGAGGAACAAAAGGCTGCCGAAACCTTTAATTCAGCTGCAGAAATTCTGACTCACCCCAATGGAAAATGGCTATACACATCCAACCGCGGGCATGATTCTGTTTCTTTTTTTAACACCTTGGAAAAGGGGCAGCTCAAAAAGATTCAAACCCAGCCTATCAGGGGTGCTTTCCCACGAAACATCAATCTATCACCTTGTGGAACTTGGCTCCTTTCAGCAGGTCAAGACTCCTGCACGATCTCCGCCCACAGGATCGATCAAGAAACCGGTAAATTGACCTACCAACGAGGAGCGATTGTAAGCGTACCCAATCCAGTTTGTATCGTATTCAGCAAAGACTGACTGATATAAAAGAAGGATACACTACCAAGGAAATCGCAATCTTTATATGGCAGTACAGTCTAAGATAATTCCAAAGAATAGGTCTTTATTTCTTTTCGGGTTTTGATACCTGCCTGGATTGTTTTTCCACTTTCTGCAACATGTGCTTTCGACGATCAGGGTTGGTGATCGATTCTGCCCAAATTTTAGCGTTTTCTGGATCGGACTTATGGATTTTATTGACCAAAGTCTCAATGAGGGGGTCTTTGTTAATATCGGCAGGAATTTGATTAATCCATTCGGCCGTGGCTATTGGATCCGTTCGGGTCCACATTTCGGCCACTTGAAGCAGACTTACATTCTTGGACTTACCGTTAGGTAAATTGCTCGCCCAATTTGCTGCTTTTTGTGGATCCTTCCTCGCCATTTCCCTAGATACGTCTTCGCTAACGGCAACCTTGACCGAGGATTCCGCCATGGACTCGACCCATTCCACCGCACGGCTCATGTCCTGACTCGCCAGCTTACTTCCAAGTTCCCCATAAGCAAAATCTTGCAAAGAACCTTCGGGTAGATGTTCCGCCCAGTGAAGTGCGACATCTTCCCCCTTTGACCAGACTTTTTCAAAAAGAATCGCTGCGGATCGACCCCTCACTCTACCGTAAGGTAATTCGGTCATTAAATCGGTTGCCTGAGGAAGACTTTTCTCAGAAAGGCCGTTTATAATTCCAACAAAATACGGATTTTCCTCCCCATCGAAATTTTCTTTTGCCCACTGGATCGCACCATCCGAATCATTTCTTGCCCAAGCATCCATAATCGAAGCACGGGCCACATGTTGGTCCCAATGCTTTTGAGAATTCGCCCATTGCAAAGCAGAGACTGGATCCACTTGACCCCAAGAATATGAGATCATTTTTAGCTCACTGAAACGTCCCGGTCCATGAGGAAGAGAATTGTAAGCTTCCAAGGCAGAATCGATAGAAGATTGATTGGGATTTTTAAGCAATTCAGCAAAAGCTTCCAGCCTTTGCACAGGATGCGAAGATCTAAGCTTAGCTTGCAAAGAAATTGACTCCGATTCTTCGGATATGGTTTTAGTGTATGGTAAGGATGAGACTTTAGACAATTTGTTATCGGCAGGTTGGCCCTGAATTCCGGAAGGGATCAAAGGAGGTTCGAAAGCAGGTTCAAGGACTGAATAAACACTAGAATCCACCTGAGTAGTAGGATCCTCAGAGGGAATAGAATATTTTACATCATTGGAGCTTATTCCCACCCAGTAACTAAATATTAATGTAAGCAACCACAGGGCTAAAAAAAGCAGTTTATTCATTGGTCCGAGACTATTTCAAATCCCGATTTAGCCAAGTAAAACGGATCAATAAAACCCAAGATATAAAAAGCCCAATCCCTCCCCAAGGGGTAACTTGAACCCACGCTCTAGAACCACCTAACGCCCAAAAATAAATCGGAAATGAAAAAAGCAGCACGGAGAGTGCAAATGAGGTCCACAAATATGGGGGAAGCTTCAGTCGGGGGATGTAAGCACCCATGCCCAAAACCAAAATCACAACCGAATGATATATTTGATAATCAACGGCCTTTTGATAAGCGGTCATCATTTGGGGGAACTGCCCAAAGGTCTCACTCAATCCGTGAGTACCATAGGCACCCAAAAGAATTGAGGTAGAACCTAGGGTCGCCGAACAAACGATAGCTCGATTCATAGTACCCGGAAAGTGGACCGTTATAAATTCATCCCAAACTTGGCTAAAATTTTGGTTGTAACAACATACAACAGGCCGGTAAGGGCAATTCCAGCAGAAAGGGATATGGGAAAAGATATCCCTTTTCGTATCAACCACGGCATGAGTAAAAACATGGGTAAAGAAGGGAGCACATACCAAAATGTTCCTTCTGCATGATTGGCAATTCGGACAAGATCTTTGGTCTCACCATACATCCAGATCATACCGAGGACAGAAACAAGAGGCAAAGAAGCAATTAGACTACCCAGCAAGGGCAGTTTTTTGGAAATCTCAGAAATAAGCACAATAATCACAGATGTAAGGAGGAGTTTTACTATATACCAAGTCATTATCTTTTATCGCAAGGGAGGGGGATTGAGGGCTTACATTGAATTAAATAATGCAATTTTGTTAGAAAAAGAGCAAAATTTTATCTTTGTAGATTTATAAAAGGACATTATATGTATTTTATGCACAATTTATGCTAATGTAAAAGAAGTGGATCAATTTATAAAAATTCTGCAAATTAACCTCATTTGGATCGTTGGGCTCTCCATCCATCTTCATGCTCAATATATTCATCCATTCCACGAAAATTCTCAAGGTTCTTCCATAAATGAATCTATCTTTGCAGAATATTCCATACAACCTAAACCTTCCAACCATTTCATCGACTTAGGTATCCAATCTTTGAATCATTCTTGGAATGTTCTTAAATCCAATCATTCTCAAATCGAAAAACCTTTATTTGGTTGGGACGACGACGGGTTGAGCAATTTGCTTGATTCTCTCCATGCTGGAGACTTTCCCGTGCAGCTATCTCAGTCGAATATAACCCCAAATAACGCCGCCCCAAGGGAGTCTTCTCATTCTCCAAAAATCGAGACTGAATTCATCTCACAGATCGACGAATTCTTGAGTTCTCTCTTCCAGTCTAACTATGATTCTATGTTGGTTTATCAACCCATTGATACACCCAGATATTTTCCAGAATCCTTTGATTTAAACAGAAAAATTGATCCCACTTTATATGTTCAGCATTCCTTGGACCCTCAAAATCTAAACGACTTCGAACAAGCTTCGGGAGATGTCGGTATTAACCAAGACAGAACTTACTACTTTACTGTTCACGACCTCCAAAAAAAATTCCCAGACTACACAAATCTGAGGACTCACCGAATCCAATCATCTTACGATATTTTTGAAGGCAGGTTGAGTAATCCGGTCATCTCCAATGACACTGGCAACGAACCACTCAACCTAACGCGCTCCAATAGGCAACGAAGGCTTGCCTACTCCTACGAATGGGAAATGGCGGATTTCTACAGTTCAGGCGCGAATG
>Ga0181593_10001730_pt1 | contig 19921 bp, 20 predicted proteins | sample 071ome_19_FD_133756 | JGI IMG/M metagenome (GOLD analysis project Ga0181593, IMG submission 133756) | Coastal salt marsh microbial communities from the Groves Creek Marsh, Skidaway Island, Georgia - 071413AT metaG (megahit assembly) | ecosystem: Environmental > Aquatic > Marine > Intertidal...
AGATCGGCTTTGCGTTCTTCGCACTGATCGCCGTGCGTACGGCCTCTCGCAAAGGCGACTGACGGACTTCACGTCGAAGGCGCGTACGGTCTCGTGGTGCGCGTCTCGACGCCGTTCCTGACCTCGACGGGTCGGGTTCGGATCGGGTGGCGCCTCAGCGGATTTTTCGGTGTCACCCTCCTGGTGGGCGTGGTGGTGGGGGTCGTGTCACCCCCGGGTGTCGTCGGTGGCGCATTCGCGCTGCTCGTCGGCGCGCTGGTGGCGGGGTCGACCCTGCTCGTGCTCGACGGGCGGAGGCCGAGTGCGCTCGGGTTCTACGTCGCGCGAGACAGTGTGACGGAATCCGTGCGCGGCACCGCGCTCGGTGTGCTGATTGGAATGACGGTCGTAGGGGCCATGGCGCTCCTTGGCGGAATGACGTGGGAGACTCGGCCCGGCACGGTTGTCGGCTGGCTGACGGGTGCCGTGGGTGCGCTGGCGTGGTTTGCGATTCCCGCGGCTGCCGAGGAAGCGCTGCTGCGGGGCTACCCGCTCCAGGCGCTGACCGAGGCCTACGGACCGCTGATCGGGATCGGGACGACCTCGGTCGCCTTCGGTGCGCTACACCTGGCGAACCCGGGTAGCGGCGCGCTCGAGGTCGCGAACGTGACGGCGGCGGGGCTTCTCTTCGGGGTCGTCTACGTGAGAACGCTCAGCCTTTGGTGGGTAACGGGTATGCACCTCGGCTGGAACTGGGCGCTCGGGTACGCGGCCGATGTCTCCGTGAGCGGGCTCGACGTGGTTGACGCCCCGCTCTACGAGGGGATGACGGCGGGTGCCGACTGGTTGGGAGGAGGGACATTCGGTCCCGAGGGTAGCGTGGTCGCGACATGCGTGTTGCTGGTCGCGACGTTGGGCTTGTGGCGTGCCGGGGCGTTGAAGCCCGGCAGCGCGGCCCTGGATGCGGGTTCACTGGTATGGGCCGAAACAGAACGCAATGAAAGGAAGGACTGATATAAAATGAGTATCGACATGATCGCGGTCGTGGGCGGAGGCACGATGGGCAACGGGATTGCCCACGTGGCCGCTCAGGCCGGCAAGCACGTACGCCTGATCGACCTCTCGGACGAGGTGCTGGAACAGGCGGTCGCCACCATCGAGAAGAACCTCGACCGGCAGGTGAAGAAGGAGCTGATCGATCAGGCAAAGCGAGACGAGACGCTCGTCCGGATCGAGACGGCCAACGACCTGGAGACAGGGGCTGCGGGTGTGGACCTCGTCGTCGAAGCGGTGCCCGAGGTGCCCAGCCTCAAGTATTCGATCTTCGAGACGCTCGATCGGGTGACCGCTCCGGACACGATTCTCGCTTCGAACACGTCGTCGATCTCGATCACGGAGATCGCCGCGCGGACCCAGCGTCCTGATAAGGTGATCGGGATGCACTTCATGAACCCGGTGCCGGTCATGAAGCTGATCGAGGTCATTCGCGGCCTCGCCACGAGTGACGAGACGACGCAGATCACGATCGATCTGTCCGAGCAGCTCGGGAAGACGCCCGTAGAGGTCAACGATTTCCCCGGCTTCGTCTCGAATCGGGTCCTCATGCCGATGATCAACGAGGCGGTCTTTGCGCTCATGGAGGGCGTGGCCGTACCCGAGGCGATCGACACGGTCATGAAGTTGGGCATGAACCACCCGATGGGGCCCCTGGCCCTGGCCGACCTGATCGGTCTGGATACCTGCCTGAACATCCTCGAGGTGCTTCATCGAGAACTCGGGGACGATCGCTACCGGCCATGTCCGCTCCTCAGGAAATACGTGGCCGCCGGATGGCTGGGACGAAAATCCGGGCGCGGCTTCTACCCATATGGCTGAGGTGGTGTCCACCACACCCGAGCCTCGAACGGATGACGAGCAGGTGATGACGATATGTTGAATGAAGAGCAGCTCGAGCTCCAGCAGCTCGCGCGCGACTTTGCAGAGGCTGAGCTCCGGCCCTATACGGCGGTGTGGGACGACCAGCGCGCACTCAGTGACAGCGTCTTCGAGAAGCTTGCTGAAAGCGGCTTCCTCGGGATGCTGATCCCGGAAGAGCACGGGGGCCTCGGTTTCGAGCTGACCACGTACCTGACCGTGCTGGAGGAACTCGCGTGGGGCGATGCAGCAGTTGCCCTCTCCGTCGCCATCCACAATGGTCCGGTCGTGGAGCTGCTGCTCCGGCACGGGACCGACGAACAAAGGGCGGCGTGGCTCCCGCGCATGGCGGCAGGCGAGGTGCTGGGCGCCTTCGCCCTCTCCGAGCCGGACAGCGGCTCCGATGCGTCCTCCATCTCCACCACGGCGGAGCACGTGGGGGACGGATGGCTCCTCCACGGGACCAAGCGCTGGGTCACCAACGGAGCGCGCGCCGGACTGGTGGTCGTCTTTGCTCGAACGGGTGACGATGGCCTCGGTGCCTTCCTCGTACCGACGGATGCCGACGGGTACGTCGTCGGTGATCGCGAAAAGACCCTCGGGTTGAGGGCGTCCGAGACCGTGTCGGTCGAGCTCAACGGGGTCCGGCTCTCGTCCGACGCCCTCGTGGGCGACGCTGGCCAGGGACTGCGCTACGCCCTGGAGGCACTCGACCTCGGCCGGATCGGGATTGCCGTCCAGGCGACTGGAATCGGACGCGCGGCGATCGAACATGCAGCTGCATACGCACTCGAGCGTCGGCAGTTCGGGACCCCCATCGCCCGCTTCGGTGCTCTGCAGGCGAAGCTGGCGGATGCTGCCCAGCGGGTAGCCGGAGGGCGCGCGCTCGCCTTCCAGGCCGCCGCTGCGTGGAGCCGTGGTCTCGAGAACGGGGCTCGTCTGGGCTCGACTGGCGTGACCGCGCAGGCGGCGATCGCCAAGCTGGCGGCCTCAGAGGCCGCGAGCTTCGCCTCGGACGAGGCGATCCAGATCTTCGGGGGCTACGGGTACATGAAGCACTACCCGGTCGAGCGACTCCTTCGCGATGCCAAGGGGACCGAGATCTACGAAGGAACCAACGAAATCATGAGACGTGTCATTGCCGGCGAGATCCTGCGGGATGCCGGCGATGAGAACCTTTGAGCAAGAGAACCATGGAACTCTTCAACTTGATGTCCGACGGCGGTCACGAGCAGATCATGTACTGGAGTGATCCCGAGTTCGGGTATCGGGGCATCATCGCCGTTCACGACACGACCCTCGGCCCGGCGCTCGGGGGGACGCGGTTCTGGACGTATGACGATGACCGGGAGGCCACAGTGGACGCCCTCCGCCTGTCCCGGGGGATGACGTACAAGGCCGCGATCACGGGTCTCAACCTCGGGGGCGGCAAGTCGGTCATCTGGGGAGACAACAAGCAGGCCGACCGGGAGATGATCTTCCGCGCGCACGGCCGCGCGGTCGATTCGCTGGGTGGACGCTACATCACTGCCGAAGACGTGGGGACGTCGCCCGACGACATGGAATACGTCGCGATGGAGACGGAGCACGTGGTGGGGCTTCACGGACGCTCCGGCGACCCGTCTCCGGTCACCGCATATGGCGTCTACCAGGGGATCAAGGCGTCTGCCGCGGAACGATACGGGAACGACTCGTTAAAGGATCGCCACATCGCGGTACAGGGACTTGGCCATGTCGGCTACTACCTCTGCCAGGATCTGGCCTCCGAGGGCGCCAAACTCACGGTCACCGACATCGACGAAGACGCAGTGAACCGAGTGGTCGAGGAATTCGGGGCCACGGCCGTAGGACCCGACGCGATCTATGCGGTCGATGCGGACATCTTTGCGCCGTGCGCGCTCGGTGCCGTGGTCAATGACGACACACTCGAGCAGTTCACCTTCGACATCATCGCGGGCGCCGCGAACAACGTGCTCGCCAAGAGTTCGGTGCACGGGCCGGCCGTGGCCGAGAAGGGCATCCTTTACGCACCGGACTACGTGATCAATGCGGGCGGTCTGGCGAACGTCTACGGGGAGATTCACGACTGGGATGCGGTGCGGTCGAAGAGGAAGGCTGGTGAGATCTATCAGACGTTATTGCGGATCTACGCGCTTGCGGGGTCCGACGGGATCGGTACGCACGCGGCAGCGGATCGGGTCGCCGAGGAGCGGATCGCTCAGGCACGGCACCTCCAGCGGACCTGGTAGTGTGCTCGAACACCTGAGGCAGGCGGACCCGGCGATCTTCGACGCTCTCGTGTCGGAGGTGGGTCGTCAGGAAGACGGACTCGAGATGATCGCGTCCGAGAACTTCGCGTCCCTGGCGGTCATGGAGGCGACGGGTTCGGTGATGACGAACAAGTACGCCGAGGGCCTGCCCGGCCGACGCTACTACGGCGGGTGCGAGTTCGTGGACATCGCCGAGGACCTCGCGCGGGATCGTGCGGTCGAGCTCTTCGGGGCGGAGCACGCGAACGTGCAGCCCCACTCGGGTGCGCAGGCCAACATGGCCGCCTATTTCACGCTGCTCGACCCCGGTGACTCGATCCTCGGCATGGATTTGAGTCACGGTGGCCACCTGACCCACGGGTCACCTGTGAACTTCAGCGGGAAGGTCTTCGAGGCCGTGGCGTACGGAGTGCGGCAGGAAGATGGGATGATCGACTACGAGGCCGTGCGCGATCAGGCCCGGGGCGCACGGCCGAAGATGATCATCGCGGGCGCGAGCGCGTATCCGCGCGTGATCGACTTCCCGGCATTCGGTGAGATCGCCCGAGAGGTCGGTGCGGTGCTCCTCGTCGACATGGCCCATATCGCGGGGCTTGTGGCGACCGGGCACCATCCGTCGCCGGTTCCGTACGCGGACGTGGTCACGACCACGACCCACAAGACGCTGCGGGGGCCCCGGGGCGGACTGATTCTGTGCCGAGAAGAGCACGCGAAAGGGATCGATAAGGCGGTGTTCCCCTTCATGCAGGGGGGGCCACTCATGCACGTGATCGCCGCGAAGGCGGTCGCGTTCGGCGAGGCGCTTCAGCCGGAGTTCTCGACGTATTCGGGTCAGGTGATTGCCAACGCCAGGGCACTCGGAGCTCGCCTGCGGGAGCACGGTTTCGAGCTCGTGTCGGGTGGCACGGACAATCATCTCGTTCTCGTGGATCTGAGGAGGAGCCACGTGGATCTCTCCGGAAAGGACTCGGAGGAAGCGCTCGAGACATCGGGGATTACGGTGAACAAGAACACCGTTCCTGGTGAGAGCCGCTCCCCCTTCGTCACGTCCGGCCTCCGGATCGGAACGCCCGCGCTCACCACGCGTGGGATGAACGAGGGTGAGATGCACCTGATCGCGGACTGGATCGCCGAGGTCCTCGCCGCTCCCGCAGACGATGCGGTGCGAAGGCGGGTGCGAGCTGAGGTCAGCGAACTGTGCGGTTGTTTTCCTCTCTATCCCGAGTTGACCCAGAGCTGATTTTCGAGCGTGACCGCGCCCTCGGGACGGTTGGGTGCGCCACCTAGCGCGAGGGCAGGGGCTTTCCCACATTCGTCGCCATGACAGACGTTCAGTTTGCAGACGAAGTACTCGACCAGCTCCAGGAGCGGAACCCACGGTTCCACGCCCGCTCCTACGAGTTCGTCCTGCACGCACTGCACTCGGTCATCCGGTCTCTCGACGAACCGCGTCACATCTCGGGGCGCGAACTCACCGATGGCGTTCGAGAGCTGGCGCTTGGGCGATACGGTCCCCTCGCCAGGACCGTGCTCGAGCACTGGGGCATTCACGAGACGGAGGACGTGGGCCGTGTCGTATTCGCGATGGTCGAACAGGGCATCCTCGTAAAGGAGGATGAAGACCATCCGGAGGATTTCACCGACCTCTTCGATTTCGAAGAGGCCTTCGACGACAAATATCCGTGGAGTGCCCACCCCTGATTGCATGGGCCGGCTCGAATGGTCGGTCGACAACCAAGACACGCCCGGCTGAGCCAGGCAAGCCGGCGGCCTCGGCCGCCGAGAAGACCTCGGGAGGGGATGGACATGGTGGATGACGGCGGATTTCCGCGTTGTCAGAAATGTGAAGGGGGCATCCTGCTCCCGCTTTCCGACTACGGAAGAGACGGAGCACCGATTCGTTACAAGGCATGGGTCTGCTCGAATCCGGAGTGCGGGTTCAATATCCGCATCGACAACGGGGAGATCACGCTCGGCCGACAGATCGGGCAGAGCTACAAGTAAGCCCCGCGCGTTCCGCTGCATCGCGTCCCGGCTGCGGCCTCCGTCTGCACCATGAACCCGGACCGCTCACCGCCGAGGCCGTTCTCGCGCGGTGACCTCGTCGCGCAGACCGGCCTGGAGGCGTCGGCCTTCGATGCGCGTGCGATTCAGGAGGTCGGGGTACCCCAGCCCGTTCTCATGGAGAACGCCGGTCGGTCGGCCGCGCTCGTGATTCAGCGCGTGTTTCGACCGTCGCGTGTCGTGGGCCTCGTGGGAGGTGGCAACAACGGGGGTGATGCCCTGGTGGTCCTTCGAACGATGGCGGCGTGGGGGCTCGAGAGCACCGCAATCCTCGTGACCGAACGTGATGCTGAGGATCCGCTGCTGCATGGATGGCCTGTGAGTGTGGTCCGTGACGAAGACCTCTCCGACGCCGATCTGTCGCGTCTTCTGGACGGGGCTGACGTGGTGGTCGACGGGGTGCTTGGAACGGGTGTCCGGGGGGCACCTCGAGAGCGGCAGGCGGCTGCGATCCACGCGATGAACGCCTCGTCCACGCCCGCGGTGGCGCTGGACATTCCATCGGGCGTGGACGCGACCTCTGGGGCCCGGCCGGGCAGTACGGTAGACGCCGCCCTGACGATTTCTTTTGGTGCACCGAAGACCGGTGTATTGCTTCATCCCGCGCGGGCGCGCGTCGGGCGGCACGTCACTGTCGAGATCGGCTTCCCTCCGCTCTTGGCATCCGACTCGGCGGCGATGGTGGTGACCCCCGACTTTGCGCGCAGGCACCTTCCCCTCCGCGAGACGGACACGCACAAGAATCGTGTCGGACGTCTTCTGATCGCGGGGGGTGGGATGGGGATGGCCGGTGCCGCCATCCTCGCCGCTCGAGCCGGCTTTCAGGCGGGGGCTGGTCTGGTGCAGGTGTGTTCGGTGCCGTCGAACCGCGACGCGATCCAGGCCGGAATCCCGGAGGCCATCTTTATCCCGTCCGACGACGCCGCATTGATCTTCGAGGCGTCCGTGAATGCGGATGCGATCGTGGTCGGCCCGGGGCTGGGCACGAGCCAGGAAAGTATTTCGCTCCTGGCGACGATCGTCAGCGAGGGAGCGCAACCGATCCTTCTCGACGCGGACGCGCTGAACCTCGCTGCGGTGGGAGAGATCTCCCTGGCTGAGATCGGCGCGCGCCGACCGGTCCTGATCACCCCGCATCCCGGTGAGATGGCGCGCCTGGCACCGGAGACGGTCGACCTGGATTCGCCCATCGACGTCGCTCGGGCGGTCGCGTCGGAGCGTTCGGTCGCCGTGCTGTTCAAGGGGGCGCCGTCCGTCGTCGCACCCCCGTCGGGCCCGGTGTTGATCGACACGCAGAGTTCGTCCGACCTTGCGGTGGCGGGGATGGGCGACACACTCGCCGGTGCGTGCGGGGCCCTGATGGCTCAGGGGCTTCCACCCCACCTGTCGGGAGCCATCGGGTTGTACCTCTCCGGCCGGGCGGCGGGGCTTGCGGCACGAGGCGCAGGCCTGACCCCGTCGGATGTGTCGGACCACCTGCCGGACGCCCTGACGGAGACAACGGTCGCTGCGACCGACCTTCCTTTTCCGTTTGTGATCTTCGACGCGGAGGCCCCTCGATGAGTGGGCCGCGTGGCCCGTACGGGCCGGGCGCCGAGTTCGAACTCATCCGCCGCCTGACCGAACTCGACGGCGATCTGCCGCCGGAGGTTCGCATCGGTCCGGGTGATGACGCCGCCGTGCTCGAGGGCGGTTGGATCGTCAGCACGGACCTGACGGTTGAGGATGTTCACTTTCGCCGTGCATGGATCACCGACCGCGAGGTGGGCTACCGCGCCGCGACGGCTGCCCTGTCCGATATGGCGGCGATGGGTGCCGGGCCGGTCGGGGTGCTCGTCTCGATTGCGGCGCCACGGGGAGGGGCCGTGGATGTCGAAGCGGTCCAGGCGGGCATCGTGGACGCGGCCAGGGCCGTGGGGGCCGCGGTCATCGGAGGGGACATATCCCGCTCTCCGGGCCCGCTCATGATCGATGTCGTCGCACTCGGGCGGACGGGCTGGCCCGTGCGTCGCGATGGCGCCGAAGCGGGTGATCACGTCTGGGTGACCGGCTCGCTCGGGGCCGCAGCTGCAGCGGTCCGGGCGTGGGAGGCTGGGGAAGAACCGGCTCCGGCGCTCCGGTCCGCCTTCGTGAAGCCGATTGCCCGGACGAGTGAGGCGCGCTGCCTGGTCGAGCATGAGATCGTCGACGCGATGATCGACGTATCGGACGGGCTCGTCGGGGATGTCGGGCATATCGCCGCTGCCTCCGGAGTGAAGATCGTTCTCGACCTCGTCGACATCCCTGTCGCCGAGGCGGCGCGGGACGTTCTGGGAGCCGAGGCGGCGCTAGAGTCGGCGCTGACCGGGGGCGAGGACTACGAGCTCTGCTTCATCACGGACCCGGAGATCGTTGACCCGGGCTACTTTCTGGGGCGCTATGGGGTTTCGGTGACGCGGGTCGGATCCGTGTCGGATGGGGACGGCGTCTGGCTTAGGGGTGAAGACGGAACGGTGACTCAGGTGACCGCTGGTGGCTTCGATCATTGGGAGGCACCCGCGGGGCCGGGTGAGGAGGGCGGGTGATTCGCTTTCTTGCCGTCTTCATCTGGGTCATTCCCGCGACGATCTGGTTCGGCGGGCGCATGATCTGGGCTGTGCTGGTCGGGGCTTCGAACACCCGATGCATCTGTCGGGATGGGCCAAGGGGGTGGGCCCGTCAGCTCCTCCGGATTTCTTCGGCGAACATCGCGTTCGAGAATCTCGAGGTCATCGATTCGGAGCGCCCCCAGATTCTCGTCGCCAATCACACGTCGTGGTACGACGTGCTGGCCCTGGTCTCGATTCCGGGCACATCGCTCTTCGTGGCCAAGAAGGAGTTGGCGAGAGTCCCCATTTTCGGGCGTGCAATCGGGGGTTGCGGGCACATCTTCATCGACCGTCAGGACCGCAATGCCGCGGTCGAGTCTCTCGCCGTCGCAAGAGAGCTGTTGGAGAAGGAGAGCCCTACCATCATCATGTTCCCGGAAGGAACGCGCTCGAAGACCGGTGAGCTTCAGGCGTTCAAGAAGGGTGCGTTCGTTCTGGCGATCCAGTCCGGAGTCGACATTGTGCCGGCGGCGATCATCGGATCTCGCAATGTGATGAACAAAGGGTCTCTGAAGATCTCTCCCGGAACTATCACCGTGCGGTTCGGAACACCGATCTCCGTCGAGGGGCTCGGCATGGAAGACCGAAATGAACTGACCAGTCGGGCGAGGGCTGCCGTGCTCGCGTTGCAGGCGGAACCTGCCCGGTCCGACCAGGAAACCATCTAAGGAGGATCGATGTCGGCGATCGTCGACGTGCGGGGGCGTGAGATTCTCGATTCTCGCGGAAATCCCACTGTAGAGGCCGAAGTTACGCTCGAGACCGGCGTGCGGGGCCGGGCCGCGGTACCGTCGGGGGCGTCGACCGGAGCGCACGAGGCCGTCGAGCTACGGGATGGGGACCGGGATCGGTTCCTCGGCAAGGGTGTGCTCAAGGCCGTCGATAACATCAACAGCCGAATCGCGGAGGCAGTGCGGGGCTTCGAGGCGCGCGAGCAGCTCGATATCGATCGGACCATGATCGACTTGGACGGCACCCCGAACAAACGTGATCTCGGCGCGAACGCGATCCTCGCTGTTTCGATGGCGGTAGCCCGTGCAGCGGCCGAGGAAAACCACATGCCGTTGTGGCGGTACCTGGCCCCGTCCGGGGAAGCCGACACGCTTCCTGTTCCGATGATGAACATCCTGAACGGTGGGGCGCACGCGCCCAACAACGTCGACATCCAGGAGTTCATGGTCATGCCGGTCGGTGCCGACACCTTTTCCGACGGATTGCGGATGGGTGTCGAGATCTTTCACCATCTGAAGAAGGTGCTGAGCGACCAGGGCAAGAACACCGCGGTCGGGGACGAGGGTGGCTTTGCACCCGACCTCGCGAGCAACGAAGAAGCCGTGGAAGTCGTGCTCCGGGCGATCGAGCAGGCAGGCTATCGCGCCGGCGACGACGTGGTTCTGACGCTGGATGCGGCGGCGACCGAGTTCTTCGAAGACGGTGAGTACGTGTTCCACTGGTCTGGCGGTGAGCGCCGCGACGCTGCCGGAATGGTTGAATTCTGGAAGGAATGGGTTGCAAAATACCCTATCCGTTCCATCGAGGACCCACTCGACGAGAATGACTGGCAAGGCTGGAAGGCGCTGACCGGGGCCGTTGTCCAGGACGTTCAGATCGTGGGGGACGACCTTTTCGTGACCAACGCGGATCGCCTGGAGCAGGGGATCCGTGACGGCGCGGCCAACGCCATTCTCATCAAGGTGAACCAGATCGGCACGCTGACCGAGACGCTCGAGACGATGCGTATCGCCCGGGAAGCGAGGTACAACAGCGTCGTCTCTCACCGTTCCGGAGAGACCGAGGACACGCTCATCGCGGACCTCGCGGTTGCGACGGGAGCGGGCCAGATCAAGACAGGAAGCGCCAGCCGCACGGACCGTGTGGCCAAGTACAATCAGCTTCTGCGCATCGAAGAGCAGCTTGGTGCGGCGGCCCGGTACCCGGGTCGGGGCCTCTGGGGCTGACGGATGTCTCGTCGGCGGAGTGAGGGTCGGTCGGTGGTCTCCGGACTGAAGAGGCTTGTCGTGCCCGTGCTCCTTCTGATGGCCGCCTACTACGCGGTCTTCGGTGGCGAGTATTCGGTGTTCGAACTGCGCGAAGCTCGGGTGGACGTCGTCGATGAACAGGCCCGACTGAAGCAGGCTCGTCTGGAAATCGACTCCCTGCGCGCAGAGCTCGACATGCTCGAGCACGATCCGGCTACGATCGAACGGATCGCGCGCGAGGACTACGGAATGGTTCGGGCTGGAGAAGCCCTGTACCGCTTCGCCCACGCCGACGATCCGGGCGAGCGGGAGGCCCCGCCCGCCCGGTGACCCGGGGGGTCAGCCGTCGTCGTCTTCCCCTTCGACAGCTTTGGGCTCGGCCGACGCCTCCACCTGATCGAGCAACGCTCGACCCGCTTCGACGAGTCGTTGGGTGTCGCCGTCTCCTATCTGGCCCGGCGCGTCCGAACCCTCGGCGAGACTCGCCATGGCAGCCTCGGCCGCCATCTTGAGCACCCTTGCCTTTCCTTCCGGCGTCGCTGGATTCTGCTCCTTCACGAACGGGGCGAAAAGATCGATCGGGATCGGAAAGAGCGTCGTCGAATTGTTCTCGACCGCGACCTCCGTCACGGTCTGGAGGAAGCGAAGCTGCATCGCCACCGGGAACTGCTCGATCACCTCGGCCGCCTGGATCAGCTTCGTCGACGCCTGATATTCACCTTCGGCGTTGATGACCTTCGCGCGGCGTTCACGCTCGGCCTCGGCCTGTTTCGCCATCGCCCGTTTCATTTCCTGCGGAAGGTCGATGTCCTTGATCTCGACACCGGTCACCTCGATACCCCAGGGATCGGTCCCTGCGTCAATGATCTCACGGACGACCTCGTTGATCCGCTCGCGCTCTGCGAGCAGTTCGTCGAGCTCGGATTGTCCGATGACGGAGCGAAGGGTCGTCTGAGCCAGCTGGCTGGTGGCGAAGTAGTAGTCCTCGATCTCGATCACGGCCTTCGTCGGGTCCGCGACGCGGAAGTACACCACCGCATTGACCCTGACCGAGACGTTGTCCTTGGTGATCGTGTCCTGCGGCGCGATGTCGAGCGCGACGATCCGAAGGTCCATCTTCCGCAGCCGGTCGATCCCGAATGGCACCAGGAAGATCAGCCCGGGCCCCTTGGCACGGGTGAGTTTTCCAAGCCGGAACACGACACCGCGCTCGTACTCGAAGAGCACCCGTATCGAGGTTATGAGGGCACCACCAGCCAACACGATGGCCGGAATCAGGAGTGCGCTGGGATCCATCGGTTCGTCTCCGGTCACAGGGACGGGCAGAATTCGTACCCCGAAGCATGGGTCTGAATCCACTCTTACGCGAGAATCGACGGACTCCCTCAAGGAGCGGTTGACAGGCGTTGGGGCCCGAATGAGCTTTTCGGCCCTGCCGGAGTAGCTCAGTTGGTTAGAGCAGCGGAATCATAATCCGCGTGTCGGGGGTTCAAGTCCCTCCTCCGGCACTTGCTGAAGCACGGCCCCGTTGGCCCTCTCGAAGTCGTCTTCGAGGGGGCCTTCTTCGTCGCCCTGTCAGGGGTCGGACTGATCGTCGCCGTGGTCGGTCTGCCCCAGGCTTTCGAGCAGCGCGCCCAGCGCCCGAACCTCTTCGGCCTCGCTCTCGACGATCCGGTCCGCCACGGCCTCGATCGAGTCGATAGGCACGTCGGAGGCGGATTCCGCCAGATGGAGTCGTTCCAGGCCCCCGAGCGCTCCGAACGCGGCCGCGGCGTCCGCGAGGAATTCCTGCCCGAACGTATCGATCTCGTCTTCCGTGCCTTCGATCAGTTCCGACGCCGCGTCCGCGATGCTGGCGAGCCGACGACTTTCCTCCAGCTTGCGGCGAGCGAAGTCCAGCTCACTCGCCTTGGCGACGCACTACTCGAGGAACTCCGACAGCCGCTGCTGGCGCTCCTCGAGTCGTTCGACCGCGGCGTTGAGCTTCTGCTCGAGATCGATCGCCTGTTGGAGGCGCTCCCGATCCATCTCGGTCGCGGAATCCCGAGCCGCGGCTTCGTCCCAGAACGCTGTGGACTGCCGCGCGTCGCGAAGTCCTGCCTCGAGCTGCGTTCGGCGGGTCAGGAGCTCCGATCGAGGACATCCCCAGCGCCACACCCTTCATCGATGTGCAGGGCGTTCGTGTACACTCCGGAGACATTCTGCTTTCGAGGGGTGGGGCGCCGACCTCCGCCCTGATCGCGCGCGGCAGCGACTTCGCGAACACCTTCTCTCATGCGGCGCTTGCGCATGTGGACGATGAGACCGGTGTGGGTACCGTGGTCGAGTCCCTGATCGAGACGGGCACCGTACTGACGACGGTCGAGGAGTACCTCGAGAGCAAGAAACATCAGATTCTCGTATTGCGGCTGCGGCCGGATCTGCCTGAACTCCAGGCGGATCCGCTTCTGCCGCATCGGGCGGCGACGACAATGCTCGAGCGGCTGAGAGCCGAACCAGCCGGCTACGACTTTGCCATGGACTGGGCCGATCCGGAGAGGATGTTCTGCTCCGAAGTGATCTATCACGCGTTCAGCGAGTTGGGCCTGGACCTGTGGTCCCATCGTTCCGCGATGTCCACGCCGGGCCTCGTGCGGTGGCTGGGTGCTATGGGTGTGCGGGAGTTCCGGACCCTCGTCCCTTCGGACCTCGAGTACGACGCGCGATTCCGCGCGGTCGTCGAATGGCGCGACGTAGATGCGCTCCTGGACTACCGTCTGGACAATGCGATCACCGATGCGCTCCTGGAGAACGCCGACGCTGGGGTCGACCTCGGGTACGCGTGGGTGATGCGCCCAGTGGGCCGGGCCCTGAAGGGTGTGTCCATGGCGCAGGCCGCCCTGGGCTCACTGCCCCTGATCCCCACGGGTATGTCCTCGGACGCGGCGCTGCGTGTGCGTGCGCTCGTCGAGGTCGTGAATCCCACCGTGAAGGAGGCACTCGTCGCACGAGCCGAGGCCTTCGAGGACGAGCGTGGGTACCCTGCGCCCTATTGGGCGCTGGTCGAGCTTGCCGGCCAGGCCCTCGATTCGATGACCCCGGAGCTGAGTCCCTCGCTCCGCTGATCGAGCACGCGGCCTTTGCGGCTGGCGTCGTCGTGTCTGCAAGGGCCCTACCGGGGCACCGGTCAGCGCACGCGGGGTTGAGGTATGAAGCGTAAACGCTGCATGTTTATTCTAGTCCTCTGGGGTCAACGTGACCGAACAATCGTCCTGACGGGCGAGACTGCGTTCTCGTACCCCCCCAACCAGCGCCCGAATCTTGTCAATTTCGTCTCTTCCGGGGGCTCCGAGCGCCCTCGAGGCCCAAGCCTTCCGCGGCGTAGTCCATCCGGGTCGCCGATTCGCTAAGCCGTTCTTTTTCTTCCTTGCCGTGCTTCTCATCGTTGCCGTGGTCGTAGGAGATCTTCGATTTGCGGAGGCCGCCCTCGTCCTGTCTGGGCTGGCCGCCTTGGCCGTCGGCTTGTCGGCCGTCTTTCGACGAATCAAGGGAGTCGAGCCGAATCAAGGGAGTCGAGCCGAATCACTTCTGGTATTCGACGGGGTTTGCGGCTGCGATTCTGTCCTCCATGGTGCTCGCCTCGTGGTGGCTATGGGACAGCCCTGTCGCACGAATTCTGATCGCCCTCGCGGGAGCCGCAGCGTTTCTGGCGGGCACGACGAGCTTCTGTCTCGGTCGCATCGTCTATGTGGTGATTTTCCAGATCCGAAATGACCAAGCATGTAACTAGCGGAAAGGGGCGGCCACTCCCTGTTCTCTCGGGCGCTCCTCCCATCGACCGACTTAACGGGAACTGCAAGGTCGTATCACGACTTGGCGAGCCGCTGTACCCATCGTGTCGCTTCTGCGATCTGAAAATCGGGAACTGTCTCCAGTTCCAAGGCCAACTGCACGCGGCGGTCATCCTCGGAGCCCTTTTGGTGATGGTAGCGGTATCCCTGCCAGCAGGCTGGCGTCTGTTTCTGTCTCTCCTGGCGGGACTGGCCGTCGTGAATCTTCTGCGACGGGTAGGTACGGAAAGCCAGAGGTTGATCGTCGCGCAGTGGAGTCTGCGCGAACAAGCCGAGCAAGTGGTTCGGCGGAATCAGATCTTCGAAATCACGAAGGACGCAGAGGTCGAGGGAGCGCGGACGCTGGAGAGTTTCCTGGCCCGAGTCGTCCCCAACATCTGTGCGACGGACCGATACGCTGTGCTGCTGCTCGACGATTCGAGTGATGCCCAAACCCGAGTTCGGGTCAACCGATCAGGTATGGACGACGTTCAACTCACTCGAGCAGGGGACGTATTGACGCGCTGGCTCGATCAGGCGCCTGCAGATTTGCTTGCGCCGGTGCTGAATGCGAGCGAGTTACCGACTGAGCGCTTGAGCCCGGAGGATGCCCGGACACTCTCTAATGAACTGTCCGGGTCGTGGCTCGCTCCGCTCCGCGGCAAGAAGCATCGGGGTGTCCTGATCCTCTGGGGCCCGGCAGAGGCTGAGTCGAGCACGTCGAACGGATTCGACGGGGCCGGTATCCTCGCCACCCAGACCGGACTTCTGCTGGACAATGAAATGCTGGCCGAGTCGGTCGTGAACTCGGAACGCCTCACTGCGATCGGGGAGATGTCGCTAACCGTCGCTCACGAAATCAACAATCCACTCGCGATCGTCATGGCGAACCGGGACCGAGTCGGTCAGCATCTGGAGCAGCTCGGTCGGTCGCTGGAGGAGCGGGGTATCGACCTGGACCGGACCCGGGTAACGGAAGTGCGACGAGCCCTCGGCTCGATCGATGAGTCAGTCGAGCGCATTCGTCGTACGATTCACGACATGAACGCACTGGCGGGTGCGGGCAGAGAGGAACCGGAGCCTCTGGATGTCTCGGAATTGGTCTACGCCGCCGTCGAGCGGCTCTCGGACCGGCTCGACGAGGTGCCCGACTGTGCGGTTGAGATCGAGGCACCGTTGGTCGTCGTCATCGATCGATATCGTTTCGGTCAGGTGCTGGACAATCTGCTGCTCAATGCCGCGAGAGAGCTCTTGCAGCAGCCCACGGATCAGCGCTCGATCAAGATCACGGTCAAACGTGGAGAGGGAGGCACGGCGCAGATTTCGGTCGAGGACTCCGGGCCAGGTGTGCCCCCGGACCTCGTCCCGAACATGTTCAATCCGTTTGTGACCCGTCAGCGAGCCGGTCAGGGCTCTGGACTCGGGCTTGCTGTGGTCAAGCGGGTGCTCGAGTCAGCGAACGGTTCGATTGGCTATCATCGCTCGAGCAAGGGTGGCGCGGTCTTCACCATCGTGCTTCCGGAAGCGTCGGGGGTGGCAGCGGAGATCGAGCGAGGCACACGTAAAGAGCGGGTGGACCTTCCCGGTGCCGTACGTGTGCTGATCGTGGACGATGAAGCGCAGCTGCGTGGGCTCTTCGCCGAAATGCTGGGCAATGAGATGGAGTGCGTCGAGGCGGGCGATGGACGTGAGGCACTCGAGGCTATCGAGAGATCCGAGTCCCCGTTCGACGTCGTGATCTGTGACCTCGCGATGCCGGTCATGGGCGGCGTTGAGTTCTTGAAGGAATGTGACCAACGGTTTCCGGAGATGGTCGATCGAATAGTTCTCGCGACGGGGGGCGCCACCGATCAGGAGACGCTTCAATTTCTTCAAGAACGTCAGGACCGTGGGCTGCGCATGATTCAGAAGCCGTTCGGTATCGAGGGGCTCAAGTCGGAGATCGTGGAGGTGACGGCTCGGGCCCGATGACCCGGCCGGGGGTGCTCCACCCCGATTCCCCCTCCCCGCCGCGTTTCGTATCTTGCCGTCCCCTCGATCATCGCTTCTCCCGAACCGCCGAAGACCATGTCCGAACGTGCAACCACGCTCCTGAGCGGCAGACGCGAGCGCATCGAGCGTATTCTCGAGCGGAGCCTTGACGCTCCCTCTGCCGGCGCAGACAAGCCGATCACGGACGAGACGCGCTCCTACCTGCTCAGCGAAGTCCGGGACTTGTATTGGAATGAGATTGAGTGGGAACACATTACCGACGAGGAGTCTCTCGATGCTGGCCCTCTCGCCGAGCTGACCTTTCCGGGCTTCCTCGCGTATGTGCGAGGGCTGCTCCTGACTGAGGTGATGCCGGATTCGCTCTCACCCGCGAACCCGCGGCCCCAGGTCGTGGCGGATGCGCTCGACTTCCTGGCGATCCGGGTGGTGGAGCTCCAGGACGAGCTGGCCGGACCGGACGATGGAGAGCAGGAGCGCCTCCAGTCTGAGCTCGAGATGACCGCCCGCCTCATCGACCAGGTTCTGTACCTGTATCATGGGATCACTGACGCGGAGGTCGAACGCGTGGAGCAGGCCGCGGCCTGAACCCGGTCATGGTTCTTAGGCCTCGGCCCCGCCCAGGACGGGCGTACATGGCTGGAGCCCCCATGCTGGTCGCCCATCGAGGCGGAGGTCGGCTCGCCCCCGAAAACACGATGACTGCCTTCCGCGCGGCCATAGACGAGTGGGGCGCCGACATGCTCGAGCTGGACGTCCGTTTGTCGACGGATGGTGTCGTGATGGTGATCCATGACGAGACGGTGGATCGGACGACCAACGGTACGGGGCGTGTAGCGGAGCAGACGTTGGCCCAGCTTTCCGAACTCGACGCGGGTTATCGGTTCACGGACCTCGACGGTGCCTCGTCGTATCGGGGGAAGGGCGTGACGATCCCGACGCTTCGGCAAGTTCTGGAATCGTTTCCTGACATTCGGCTCAACATCGAGGCGAAGGAGGCACGGGTGGCGGGCCCCCTCGTCGAGCTCATTCGAGCCTTCGATGCGCAGCACCGTGTGCTCGTCGCCGCTGAGGTCGAGCGTAACCGTGTTGATGCTCGCGGCTACGAGGGGCCGTGGGGCGCAAGCCGGACCCATTGCTTCCTCTTCTGGCTCCTGCATCGGCTGCCCGGGGGCACTCGCTACACGCCGAAGATCGACGCCTTCCAGGTCCCCGAACGGTGGAAGGGGCACCGCGTGCTCACGCCACGACTCATCGACGAAGCGCATCGACGAAACATCCCGGTGCACGTCTGGACGGTCGACGACCCGGACGACATGAGGCGACTCCTGTCGTGGGGTGTGGATGCGATTCAGACCGATCGGCCCGACCTGCTGTCCGAGGTCCTCGTCGCTGAGGTGGGGCGTCCACTCCCCCCCGTACTCGTCCGCTCGATGACCGGGGATGTCGGGTGAGCCGGGGAGACGGACGATGATCGCGCGAGGCGAGGGCCGAGCCTCCTCTGCGCCACCGCGTCGGGCCGTCCACGCCCTCGTGCGTGAGGTCACATCCGACACGCCGCTCGTCGTGGCGTTCTCAGGTGGGCTCGACTCATGTGTGCTCCTGCACATGCTCCGCTGGGGCGTCGATCCGGGCGGTGAGGGTTCCTGGAAGGTCGTAGCGGCGCATTACGACCACGCGATGCGTGACGGGAGCCGTGCCGACGCGGAGTGGGCCCAGGGAGTCTGTCGCGCCTGGGGTGTGCCCTTCGTGGTGGAGCGATCGACGACGCCTCCAGCCTCCGAGTCCGAAGCGCGTGCTGCCCGGTACACGTTTCTCGACCGTGTGCGCACCGAGTTCGGTGACGCGGCCGTGGTGCTGACCGCCCACCACGCCGATGATCAGGCGGAGACGGTGCTGTTCCGGATGTTCCGGGGCACCGGGCCGGACGGCCTCCGGGGCATTCACGAACGTCGACCGGGTCTGGTCCGGCCGCTCCTCGAGGTCTGGAGAGAGGACCTCGAGGCGTATGCAGCCGAAGTGGGGCTGCGCTGGCGTGAGGACCCTACGAACGAGCACCTGGGGTTGGCGCGAAACGCCCTTCGGCACGAAATCCTGCCTCTCGTCGAGGGCTCCGTGGCCTCAGGGGCCCGCCGAGCGCTGGCGAGGCTGGCTCGACTCGCCGAGGCCGATAGGCAGGCGTGGTCGGAGGTTCTGCCGATGGTCGCACGTCTGCTCGACCTACAGGAAGGGGGCTCCGGAGAGGGAGACGCGGATCGACACCTTACCGTTGATCGGACATCGTTTCTTTCGCTCGGTCGTCCCCTGCGCGGCCGTGTGATCCGCTACCTCGTTACCGCGCTCGGTGGTGCTCTTGATGAGGCGGCGGTTCTGCGGGTCAACGACTTCGTCGAGTCCTCGACCAGCGGACGAAGGATCCAGATGCGGCGTGGGGCCACGGTCGGCCATGATCTCGACCGCATTGTGTTCGCCGGGCCGCACGAGCGACTTCCCTCATCTTCGGTGAGGCGAGCCGTCGTGATCGAACGGGCCAGCGCGGGACGAGCGAAGGCCGTACTCGGAGATCGATCGGTGCGTGTCGCGTGGTCGACGGAGGAGGGACCAGAAGACGGTGTCGAGGGGGAGGCATCCTTCGATGCGGACGAGTTGTCGATGCCGCTCGAACTCCGCGCCCGTGCCCCGGGGGACCGCATTCGCCTTCAGGCAGGCTCACGCAAAGTCAAGAAGGTGCTGCTCGAGCACCGGATTCCCTCGGCCAGACGGGATGCGGTGCCCGTGCTCGTCGACGCGGAGGGTGAGGTGCTCTGGATTCCGGACATCGCTCGCTCCACCTTGGCACGGCCTCGCCCGGGCGCACCGTCGCTCAGAATCAGGATCGACCCATGAAGGAGGATCCCGCCACGAACCCGGACTCCGCGCTTCGAGAGGTCGTCATCAGTGAAGAAACGATTCGTCACCGAGTACGTGAACTCGGTCGCGAGATTTCTCGCGAGTACTCGAAGACCGACCGTCTCGTGATCATCGGCGTCTTGAAGGGGTCCTTCCTCTTCATGGCGGACCTGGTTCGCGCGATCGACACGCCGCACGAAGTCGACTTCCTTATGGCCTCCAGCTACGGCGACGCTACGGTGTCGAGCGGTGAAGTCACGTTCCTCTACGAACCCAGAACTGACCTGGAGGGTCGGGCTGTGCTCCTCGTGGAGGATATCGTCGATTCGGGCACGACACTCTCCGCGCTGATCCCTCGTCTGGAAGAGCGGGGCGCATCATGTGTCGAGGTCGTGACACTG
>Ga0181593_10001735_pt1 | contig 19898 bp, 21 predicted proteins | sample 071ome_19_FD_133756 | JGI IMG/M metagenome (GOLD analysis project Ga0181593, IMG submission 133756) | Coastal salt marsh microbial communities from the Groves Creek Marsh, Skidaway Island, Georgia - 071413AT metaG (megahit assembly) | ecosystem: Environmental > Aquatic > Marine > Intertidal...
CACCGAGCACGACGTAGCTGAGCTGGCTGACCGTCGAGTAGGCGAGGCGGCGTTTCAGGTTGTCCTGGCGTAACGCGACGAGCGAAGCGATGAGCATCGTCGCGCCGGCCACGTAGCCGAGCAGCGTCGCCGCGTCGCTGCCGGCAAGCAGGTCGAGACCGAAAATGTAGACGGTGATCTTCAGCACGCTGAATACACCCACCTTGACCACCGCGACGGCATGCAGCAGCGCGCTGACCGGCGTCGGCGCGACCATCGCCGCCGGCAACCAGCGGTGAAACGGCATCAGCGCCGCCTTGCCGATGCCGAACAGGAACAGCGCGTAGAGCACCACCAGCAACCCCCCGGAGGCCTTGCCGGCGAGGATCCCGCCCGGACGGAACTCGGTGGTGCCGGCGAGCTGCCAGGTCCAGACGATGGCGAACAGCAGCAGGCCGATCGAGGTTCCGATCAACAAACCGAGATAGGTACGGCCGCCACGTTTCGCCTCGTCGGTCCCGGCATGGGTGACGAGCGGGAAGGTCGCGAGTGTCAGCGCCTCGTAGAAGATGAACAGGGTCACGAGGTTCGCGGAGAATGCTGCGCCGATCGCGCTCGCGATCGACACGGCGAAGAACGCGTAGAAGCGGGTCTGGTTCGACTCGTTATGGCCACGCATGTAGCCGATCGCGTAGAGCGTCGTGACCATCCACAGGAAGCTCGCGATCAACGCGAGCACCAGGCCGAGCGGCTCGACGACGAACTCGATATGCACGCCAGGCAACGGCTCCGCGATCTGCCACGCGGGGCGCGCACCCGCGGCGACCTCCGGCCACAGCGAGACGACGCACAGGAACGTCACGGCACCGGCCAGCAGCGAGGCCGCCTCGCGCAGGTTCGGCCAGCGACCCAGCCCAAGGATCAGCGGCACCGCGAGCAGCGGCAGCGCGGCACACCAGGCTGGCAGCGAGCTCACCATGTCACTTCCCGAGCAACTCGGCGGCGATGCCGCTCGCCGTGCCGACAGTGAGGTCGGTGTCGATGCCGAACCAGACGTTGGCCGCCACCAGGACCCAGATCGGCAGCAGCATGTGCCAGGGCACCTCCTTGACCTCGGTCGCCCCTGCGGCGCGTGGCTGCATGTAGACCGTTTCGACCACCCGCCAGACGTAGATCACCGCGAGCAGAGAACCCACCAGCACCAGCACGGCGATCGGCCACCAGCCCGCCTCGAGCGCGGCCAGCACCAGGTACCACTTGCTTATGAAGCCGGCGGTCAACGGCACGCCGATCAGGCTCAAACCACCAGCCACCAGGGCCGCCATGGTCAGCGGCATGCTGCGCCCCAACCCCCTCATGTCGGCGAGCCTGGCCCCGCCGACGCGGTAGACCACGGCGCCCAGGGCGAGGAACAGCACCGCCTTCATGACCGCATGGTTGAACAGGTGCACCAGGGTGGCGGTCAGTCCGGTCACCGACGCGAAGCCGATGCCGAGCACGATGTAGCCGATCTGGGCGACGCTCGAGTAGGCGAAGATGCGCTTGACGTCGTCCTGGAAGATGGCCACCAGCGAGGCCACGAGGACGCCAGCCAGCGCCAGAGCGATCAGCAGCGTGCCGACCCATTCGTTCAGCGGCGCATCGAAACCGAACACCGTGAACAGGAACCGCAACAGCACGTACACCGCCACCTTGGTCGCCGTGCCGGCGAGGAACGCCGTGACCACCGATGGCGCGTAGGTGTAGGCGTCCGGCAACCAGAGGTGCAGCGGGAACAGCGCGATCTTCAGGCAGATGCCGACCACCAGGAAGGCCGCTGCCGCAATGGCCGTGCGGTTGCCCTCGAGCTCCGGGATGCGCGCGGCGAGGTCGAGCATGTTCAGCGTGCCGGTCAGCATGTACAGCAGGCCGACGCCGATCAGGATGAACGTTGCACCGAGGGTGCCCATGATCAGGTACTGGTAGCTCGCGGTCAGCGCGCGGCGGTCGCGTCCGAGGCTGATCAGCGCGTAACTCGACAGCGACGAGATCTCGAGGAACACGAACAGGTTGAAGGCGTCGCCGGTGATGACGATGCCGAGCAGGCCGGCGAAGCAGAGCAGCATTGCGGCATAGAACGCGGCATGCTGGCTGCGCTGGATCTCGCGCGCCACGCTGGCCCGGGCGTAGGTCAGCACCAGCGCGCCGATCGCCGCGACGATCACCAGCACGTAGGCGTCGAGACGGTCGACGATGTACTCGATCCCCCACGGCGGCTCCCAGCCACCGAGGTCGTAGCGGATCAAGCCGCCCTCGGGCACGCTTCCGAGCAGCGTCAGAGCCGCATAGAGGGTGAACCAGCCGACCGCGGTGGCCAGCGCCCAGGCCAGCGTGCCGTTGCGCAACAGCAGGCAGACCGGCGCCGCGAGCAGCGGCACGATCACCTGCAGGATCGGCAGGTTTTCGGCGCTCACCCGACGCGGTCCTGTTTCTGAATCGCCTCCTCATCGACACTGCCGTAGGCCTCGCGGATGCGCACCACCAGCGCCAGGCCGAGCGCGGTGGTCGCCACGCCCACCACGATGGCCGTCAGGATGAGCACGTGGGGCAACGGATTCGAATAGGCGCGCGCCCCCTCCTCGACGATCGGCGCGGTGCCATCGGCGACCTTGCCCATGCTGATGTAGAGGATGAAGACCGAGGTCTGGAAGATGTTCAGGCCGACGATCTTCTTGACCAGGTTGGGCGAACGGATGACGACGTAGAAACCGGTCATCATCAGCACGATGACGATCTCGTAGTTGTACAGGCCCAGCGCGCTCACCCGTCGCCTCCACGCCCGGCGAAACCGTAGAACAGCGACAGCATGGTCGAGGTGACCGTGATGCCAACCCCGAGCTCGACCAGCAGGATACCGAGGTGCTGGCCGGCGACCGGGTCGCTGGCCAGCACGCTGTAGTCGAGGAAATGGCCGCCGAGCAGCAGGCTGGCCACGCCGACGCCACCGTAGAGCAGCACACCGCTCGCCATCAGCACGCGCAGCAGGTCCGGCGAGATCACCCGCCGCGCGCTGTCGAGGCCGAACACCAGCGCGTAGAGGATCAGCGCCGCGGCGAAGATCACGCCGGCCTGGAAGCCGCCGCCGGGGCCGAAGTCGCCGTGGAACTGGACATAGAGGGCGAACAGCAGGATCAGCGGGATCAGCAGCTTGGCGACGACGCGCAGGACGATGTGGTGGCTCATCGCGGCCCCTCGTCCTCGTCGCTGTCGCGGCGACGCCCACCGAGCAGCAGCAGCACACCGATGCCGGCGGTCAGGATCACCACCGTCTCGCCCAGGGTGTCGTAGCCACGGTAGCTGGCGAGCACCGACGTGACCATGTTCGGCACCCCGGTCTCATTCGGCGAGTCCTGGATGTAACGCGGCGCGACGTGGGTGTGGACCGGGGCGTTGGGGTCCCCGAAACGCGGCATGTCGAGCGTCGCGAAGACCAGCGCCCCACCGGTGACCAGCACCACGGTCAGCGGCAGCCAGCCGCGCCCCCGCGGCCGCGACTCCTCGCGCCCGACCAGGCCGAGGGTCGCGAGCATCAGCACCGTCGAGATGCCGGCCCCGACCGCGGCCTCGGTGAAGGCGACGTCCACGGCGTCGAGCGAAATGAACAGCAGCGCCGCATGCAACGAATAGATGCCGGTCAGCATCACCGCGGCGAACAGGTTGCGCAGGCGCACCACGGCGAGCGCGATCACCACCAGGAAACCGAGCAGCACGTAGTTGATCAGGAGTTCGATGACGCACCCCCGTCGTCGTCGACCTCCGGCTCGAGCCCACCCTGCAGCGCGGACTTGGCCAGCGCGTGGGTCGCGGTCGGCACCGTGAACAGCAGGAAGAAGAAGATCAGCACCAGGCGCAGCGCGACGTCGAGGCTCTCGGCCTGCAACAGCAGGCCGAACAGCACCAGGCCGGCGCCGAGCGTGTCGATCACCCCCGAGGCGTGCAGGCGGCTGAAGAAGTCGGGCAGGCGCAGCACGCCGATGCCACCGGCGACACAGAAGAAGCCGCCACCCACCAGGCAGATCCAGCTGAGCACATCGAGCAGCAGCGCCACTAGCCGCTGTCCCTCTCGCGCCTGCCATGGCCAAGGCTGCCGTACTCGAAGTACTTCAGCGTGGCGATGGTGGTGATGAAGCTGATCAACGCGTAGACCAGAGCGATGTCCAGGAAGGCCGGGCGGTCGGTGACGAAACCGAGGACCGCGATGCCGAGCACCGTGCTGGTGCCGAACATGTTCACCGCGAGGATGCGGTCGAACAGCGAGGGGCCACGCAGCGCACGGATCAACGCCAGCGCCATGGTCACCAACACCAGCATCAGGCCGGTCGTGAACATCTCAGCCTTCCTGCTCCAGGCCGGTCACCCGGCGCGCCATCTCCCCCGTGTGCACCTCCTCGGCCGCGGTGCGGCTGAGCGCGTGCACGACGACCTCGCCGTGACCGACATCGAGCGACACCGTGCCCGGCGTCAGCGTGATCGCATTGGCGTAGATGGTCTCGCGCAACGGACTCATGTCGCCGGTCGGCACGCGGATGACGCTGCGCTCGATCGGCAGGCGCGGGTCGAGAACGCGGCGCACGACGTCGATGTTGGACTTGACGATCTCGACCAGCAGCCAGGGCCAGAAGGTCAACACGCGACGCGAGAGGTGCAGCGGGACGGACTCGTGGTCGACCATGTCCATGCGCCACGCCAGCCAGGCCACCAGTCCCGCCGACAGCGCGCCGAAGGCCAGCAACAGGGCCGTGTAGTGTCCGGACAGCCCCAACCAGAACAGCGCCAGGAGCAGGCTCATGTAGAACAGATGGAACATCGCTCGTCGGCTTCCCTTGAGGTCGCGCGCCGCGCTGGGTGCGGCGCTATTCTGTCATGAGGACGTAGCGGAATGCGAAACCGTGAAGGTACCCGAAGACCGGGCATGCGCGTGCGCTGGCAGGCACCACGACACGGCGGGAGACCCCGTGGTCCATGCCACGAAGCGAGCGATGCACGCCCCACGGTATTTCAAAACAGCTCGGGATGGCGTGGCGTCATGCCACGGTAGTGCGCCTGGATCATGGCCATGTCCTCTTCGAGCGAAGCACCCGGCTCGAGCAGTGGGCCGAACACCAGCCGCTTGCGTCCGTAGTCGAGTCCACCGAGCAGGATCGGCACCCCGGCAGCGCGTGCGATGTGCCAGAAACCGGTTTTCCAGCGCTCGACCTTGCTGCGCGTCCCCTCCGGGGTGACCACCAGCAGCAGTTGCCCACGCCGGGCGAACTCCTCGGCCACCTGCTCGACGACCCCGTGGGCGGCGCGACGGTCGATCGCCAGCCCCCCGAGCCAGCGCATCACACCACCGAAGGGCGGCTTGAACAGGGTGTGCTTGCCCATCCAGTGCAGTTCCAGGCCAAGCGCGAAGGCGCCGGTCATGCCGAACACGAAGTCCCAGTTCGAGGTGTGCGGCGCTGCGATGATCACCAGCTTGCCGCAGTCGGGCATTTCCCCCTCGAATGACCAGCCACTCAGCCGCAGGCAGCTCGCAGCCAGACCGCGCGTGAACGCGTTGCCCCGGCGTGGCACAGCCGCCCCGGGCTCGGGGATGGGCGGAGTGTGGCTGCTCTCGTGCATGGCTGCATTCTGCCAGAGCACCCGGGCAGGGCAACCGCGACCTCAGCGTGAAACCCCGGCCGTTTTCACGGGGTCCCGCCAGGCGAGACAGGCGAGCAGGGCGAGCCCGCCGCCAACGGCCATGACCAGCGCCATTGGCCACGGCGTGCCGTCGTGGAAGTGACCCACCAGCATGCCGGCCACGCCACCCAGGCCCATCTGCAGAAAGCCCAGCAGCGACGACGCCGCGCCCGCCATGCGCGGAAACGGTGCCAGCGCAGCGGCGAAGCCGACCGGGATCGCCAGCCCGGCACCACTGAAGTAGAGCCAGCACGGGCCCAGCACCGACAGCAGCGACGCCACCCCGAGCAGCGCCGGCAGCGCCATGGCCAGACCGCCGGCCAGGCACAGCGCGCAGCCTGCGGTCACCAGGCGTGCGCTGCCATACCGCGACAGCAGCCGCCCCGACAGGAAACTGCCGCCCATGAAGCCGACAACCGCGGCCAGGAAGCCGAGGCCGAAGCGTTCCGGCGGCAGCCCCAGCACCTCGATCAGGACGAACGGGCTGCCGGAGATGAACGCGAACAGTCCGGCGAATGACGCCGAGACCGCCAGCGTGCTGGCCAGGAAACCGCGGTGCCGCAGCAGGCTGGAAAAGTTGCGCAGCACCCGCGCGGGGTGCGTTGCGCCGGCATCGCGATCGAAGTGGCTCTCGGGCAGCGCGAACCAGGTCAGGCCGAGCACCAGCGCGCCAAACACCGCCAGCGCGACGAAGTTCGCGCGCCAGCCGAACGCCACCTCGAGTACGCCGCCCAGCGAAGGTGCCGCCGCCGGGATCAACGCCATCGCCGTGCCCATGTAGGCGAGCATGCGCCCGGAGTCGACCGGTCCGTAGAGGTCGCGCACCACCGCGCGTCCCAGCACCGGGCCAGCGCAGGCGCCGAGTGCCTGCAGGAAACGGCCCAGGACCAGCCCCTCGACGGTCGTCGCCATCAGGCAGCCAAGGCTCGCGACCAGGTAGATCCCCAGTCCCCAGAGCAGCACCGGGCGCCGCCCGAAGCGGTCCGAGAGCGGCCCGTAGACCAGCTGCGCCACGGCGAATCCCCAGGCGAAGGCGGTCAGCGTCAGCTGCACCGCGGCGCTGTCGGTCGCGAACGCCTGCTGCATCGCCGGCAGCGAAGGCAGGTAGAGGTCGGTCGAGATCGGTCCGTAGGCGACCAGCGCGGTCAGCGTCACGGCGCGCCAGCGGCGCGCAGTGGGACTCGGGGTCGGGTGCATGTTCGGTCGCCTGGAGTGGTGCGCGGCACCGCCGCCGCGCCAGTAGAGCATGCGCCCCGGCGCACTGGCAACGTCGCGCTTGACTGGCCGCACGCCCCCTCGCACGATGGCCCCGTCGCCGGTTTGCATCGCCGCGCACCCTGTTCCAGTCACCGCGATCGCCATGTTCCACCCGCTCCCGATCAGCCACCGAGAACCGCTCTACCGACCGCCGAGCGAGGCGCGCTCGCTGATCCTGCAGGCCACCATCGGCTGCTCGTGGAACCGTTGCAGCTTCTGCGAGATGTACACCGACCGCCGCTTCCGTCCGCGCCCGACCGACGAGGTGCTCGCAGAGATCGCGGCCATGGCGCGCCATCCGGTCCGCTACCGGCGCGTGTTCCTGGCAGACGGCGACGCGCTGGTGCTCTCCAATCGCCGCTTGCTGCCCCTGCTCGCCGCGATCCGCGAGCAGCTGCCCTGGGTGACGCGCGTGGCCTGCTACGCCTCGCCATCGAACCTGCTGCACAAGTCGCCCGACGAGCTCGCCGAACTGCGCGCCGCCGGCCTGCGCCTGGTCTACCTCGGCATCGAGTCGGGGGACGACGAGGTGCTCGTGCATACCGCCAAGGGGGCGACCCACGCCGAGACCGTCTCCGCGCTGCAACGCGCCGGCACGGCCGGGCTGAAGCGCTCGGTGATGATCATCAACGGCCTCGCTGGGCGAGACCTCAGCGACCGCCACGCCGACGCCTCCGCCGCGCTGCTGAACGCCACCCAGCCCGAGTACGTCTCGGTGCTGGCACTGATGCTCCACGACGACGGCCGGCGTCACCGTGCCGCGTTCGGCCCCACCTGGCAGGCACTGGACGATCTCGAACTGCTGCTGGAACTGCGGCGCATGCTTGCCGCATGCGAACTCGAGCGTTCGCTGTTCCGCAGCAACCACGCCTCCAACCGGCTCGCGCTCGCCGGCACCCTGAATCGCGACCGTGCACGCCTGATCGGGGAGATCGACGCCGTGCTCAACGGTGCACGGGCCCGGCTGCGCCCGGCGGCCGGACTGCGCCTGTGAAGTCGAGCGACGCCACGCCGGCGCCCACCCTCGACCCTGCGACGCTGCAGCGCCTGCGCGACCTCCTCGCCCGGCCGACCGCGCCCTACCGCGAGGCGGCGGTGCATGCCTGGGCCGTCGACCGCCTGACCGCGGCCAACGTGCCGTGCTGCGAGGACCCGGACGGCAACCTCATCGTCGGCGCCGCCACGCTTGCCGATTACCGCCGTGCGCTGGCGCGTCGTGACGACGGTGCGGCGGTGGTGCTGGTCGCGCACATGGACCACCCCGGCTTTCACGGCACGCGCTGGCTCGACGCAGGGCGGCTCGCCGTGCGCTGGCACGGTGGCGGGCCGGTGCGCCACCTGCGAGGGGCACGCGTCTGGGTCAGCGTCGACGGGGTGCGCGAGTGGTCCGGCGTGATGCAGGAGCCGCAACCGGCACGGCACGGGCACGGCCTGGCACACGCGGTGGTGCAACTCGACGCGCCGCCGGCACCGCGCCCGGCGGCAGCGCGACTCTACGGTGGTCTCGCGTTCCGCGCCCCGAGCTGGCGGGCCGGGCACCGGCTCTACACCCGGGTGGCCGACGACCTGACCGGGGTGTTCGCGATCGTCGAGACGGCGATCCGCGCGCGCAGGCGCCGACCCGATGCGCCGGCGCTCTTCGGGCTGCTGACCCGCGCCGAGGAGGTGGGCTTCGTCGGCATGCTCGCCCACCTCGAGGGTGGCTGGCTGCAGCGGGCCCGGCGACCACTGCTCTGCATCAGCCTGGAGGCCTCGCGCCACGGCCCCGGGGCGCGGCTCGGCGGCGGCCCGGTGGTGCGCCTGGGCGACCGCCAGGGTCCGTTTGCACCGGACGGCAGCCGACGCCTCGACGGAATCGCCACGCGCCTGCTGCGGGGCCGCTACCAGCGCCGGCTGATGGACGGCGGCAGCTGCGAGGCGAGCGCGATGCTCGCCCACGGCCTGCCGACCGCCGGGCTGGCGCTGCCGCTGGGCAACTACCACAACCAGAATCTGGACGGCGGCCAGGACGCCGGCCGGCCGGGTGGACCGGCACCCGAGTTCGTCGATCTGCGCGACATCGCCGGCTTGCTGACGCTGTGCCGGGGCCTCGTGGGCAGGGCCTGGCCGGACGACCCCTGGGCGCCGGTCCGGGAGCGCCTCAGTCGACGCCTGCGCGGTGCACGCCGTCAGCTCGCCAGGCGCTGAACTCCGCGTTCGGTCAGCCGTCCAGCTCGAGGAAGGCGCACAACTCCGTCCAGATCACCTCCAGCGAGGGATCCAGGCTGTGACCGTCGGCGAGCAGCACGACCCGGGCGGCACGGTTTTCGCGCAGGTAGTCGATGCTGCGCTGGTAGGGAACGGTCGGGTCGTCGATGCCATGGAAGACCAGGGCGGGCACCTGCCTGGCGAACGGGGTCGCATCGTGCCGCGCCAGGTCGCGGACCAGGTCGTAGTGCAGCGCGCGCTGGGCCGCGTCGGCCGCTTCGGGCAATTGCAGGCTGCCGTCTCGCTGCCAGCGCGCCATGGTCTCGGCCCCGAACAACGACTCGAGCAGGGCCCCGAAACCGAAGGCCGGGGCGAGCAGCACCAGCCGCTCGACGCGCGGATCCTGTTCCGCCAGCAGCGCGGCGAGGTAACCACCGAAACTCGAGCCGATCAGCGTGACCGGGCCCGGCTCCCCGGCGAGCAGCGCATCCAGGACCGCCATCTGGCGGGTCAGGGTCAGGTGCGAGAAGTCGCCGGCATTGAGGTCGGGCACCTCGATCTCGACGCCGTGCCGCGCAAGGCGCGTGCCGAGCCAGGCGGCCTTGTGCGAACCGGGACCCGAGGCGAAGCCGTGCAGGTAGAGACAGCGGGCCATCGAATCCGGCATTGCGCGGCGCGCCTCAGAGGCTCGCGCGGTAGGTCTCGAGAGCGCTACGCACCAGGGCGAACTCGCTGCCGAGGTTTCCGAACAGGTCGCGCAACGAGGGATCGGCGGCATCCTGCCTGGCCCGCCGGTGCATCTCCGAGCAGCGCTCGCTGAAACGACGTGCGCCGACGTTGGCGCTGCTGCCCTTGAGGGTATGCGCGACCTGGACCAGCACCTCGGGATCACGGTCGATTGCCTGGTCGAGCTCGTCCAGGCGTCGCGCGGTGTCGTCGAGGTAGGCGTCGATCAGTTCACGGATCTCCTCACCCATCACCTCGCGAAGCTCGTCCAGGACCGCAGGGTCGACGGCGTCGGCGACGGGCGACGCAGGCTCCGGGGTCTCCGCCTCTGTGGCCTGGGCCGCGACCTGCTCGACCGGAGCACCCTCGTCGACTGGCACGTCGGCCTCGGTGTGACACCAGTAATCTATCGTCTGCTTGAGGTCGATGATGCGCACCGGCTTGGCGAGGTAGTCGTCCATGCCCGCGGCAAGACACTTTTCGCGCTCGCCACCGAGCGCATGCGCGGTCATGGCGACGATCGGCAGGCGCTTGCCCTCGGTCTCGCGCGTACGGATCTCGCCAGCGGCGGTGTAGCCGTCCATGACCGGCATCTGGCAGTCCATCAGAACCAGGTCGTAGTCGGTGCGCCCGATCGCCGTGAGCGCCTGCTCACCATCGCCGACGGCATCGGCCTGGTAGCCGAGCTTGCGCAGCATGCCCGCTGCCACCTTCTGGTTGACCAGGTTGTCCTCGACCACCAGGATGCGCCCGGACTTTGGCCGGGTGACGGCTGCACGCGGTCGGTGTGCGCGGGACTGCAGCCCGGCCACCTGGATCAGCGTGTCGTACAGCTGCGACTGACTCACCGGCTTGTTGAGGTAGCCGGCGATGCCGCTGCGCAACGCCTCGTCGGCGGCCACGGAGCCTCCGTAGCGGGTGACCATCACCAGCTTAGGTTTACCGAAGCGTGGGTCGTCACCGATGCGCTCGGCGAGCTCGATGCCATCCATTTCCGGCATCAACCGGTCGAGGATGACCAGTTCGAACGGGCGCGACTCCTTGGCCATGGCCGTCTCGAGTCGCTCCAGCGCTTCCTGGCCACTGTTGACCGCATCGCAGTCGACGTGCCAGGCGGCCAGGAGGCTGCGCAGGTAGGCGCGGCTCACCGCGCTGTCGTCGACCACCAGGACACGCAGTCCCTCGAGCGAGTCGCGGGTGCTGGCGGCCTCTGCCTTACCCAGTCCACGCGCCACTCGCAGCGGGATCGTGAACCAGAAGCGGGTGCCGAGCCCGGGAGCGCCATCGACGTCGATCTCGCCGCCGAGCATGCGCACCAGTTCGGAACAGATCGCGAGCCCCAGCCCGGTGCCACCATAACGCCGGGTGATTGAGCCGTCGGCCTGCGCGAACGGTGCGAACAGCTGCTCGCGCTTGTCCGGATCGAAGCCGATGCCGCTGTCCTCGACCTCGAAGCGAACCGGCAGGCTCCCGTCCTCGTGCGTGTTGCCGTTGGCCGTCACGCGCAGGGCGATGTGCCCGTCGCTGGTGAACTTCAGCGCGTTGTCGACCAGGTTGGAGAGGACCTGGCGAATGCGCACGACGTCACCGCAGACCTGGCGCGGCAGGCCGATGTCGACCTCGCTGTCGAAGTTCAGGCCGGCAGAACGGGCGCGCACGCCGAACAGGTCGCCGACCTCCGAGACCAGGCGGTCGAGGTCGAAATCCACGCTCTCGATCTGCAACTGGCCGGCCTCGATCTTGGAATAGTCGAGAAGGTCATTGATCAGCGCGAGCAGCACGTCACCCGAGGCGTGGGCCATCCCGACGTACTCGAGCTGTTCGCCCTTGATCTCGCCGTCCTCGAGCAGCGAGAGCATGCCGAGCAGGCCGTTGATGTGGGTGCGTATCTCGTGGCTGGCATTGGCCAGGAACTCGCCCTTGGTGCGATTGGCATGCTCGGCGACATTGCGCGCATGTTCGAGCTGGCGCTCCATGTCACGTCGGGCGTGCACCTCTTCCTCGAGTTGCGCGTTGATGCGCCGCAGGTCGGCGGTGCGCGCGTCGACGCGCGCCTCGAGACCATCCAGGGCGCTGGCTCGCTGGTCCTCGACCTGCATGCGCTCGATTTCGGTCTGCGCCCGCGAGGCGATGATCCGGATCAGCGACGAAGAGGCGTCCGCAGGGTCGATCGACCGCGCGTCGAGCAGCACCAGGATGCCGATGACCTGCTCCTGCGCGTCGACCAGAGGCGTGCCCGCGTAGCTGTCGACGCCCATCTCCTGCAGCAGGCGATCCCCGGGGAACGACTGCTGCACGCCACTCGGGTAGAAACAGACCCCGCTGCGCAAGACGTTCTCGCACGGTGTGCCCGGCAAACGGTAACTGATATTGCCGGCAAGCTTGCCGTGGGCGTGCACGGCGAGGGTGTCGACCTGCTGCGGGTCGTTGGTATTGAGCTGGGCGATGAAGACGTAGGAGTAGCCGAGCTTGTTGCCGAGGAAATCGACGAGCCCCTCGAAAAGCGGCACGCCCGAGCGCGACGACAGCAGTGCCGCGAGCTCGTTCATCGCCTGGAGGTAACGATCGTAGCTGCGCATCTGCCACAGGTAGGCAGCCGCCAGCGCGGCGAAGCCAAACAGGGCCACGGCCGCAAGGGTGACGAACAGCAGTGTGGCATCGTGGATCTCGCGCATGGTCGCGGCATGCAGCGCATTGGCCGTGTCAAGGTGGCGGCGGCGCATCTCGTCGGCCAGCTTGCTGACCTCGAGCGCGCTGCGCTGCATCGACTCGTAATCGCTACTGCGCGGTTCCGGGCTGTTCGCCAGCGGTCCCGCGATACGTGCCAGCTGTTCGTCCAACTCGGCGAGCTTGCTGTTGAATTGCCGCGACAGCAGCACATCGATCGCAAAACCACTCTCACCCAGACGCAACCAATCGGCACGCGCGCTGCGGAACTGCTCGAGCAGAGGCTGCAGCCGCTTGGCGGTCGAGGGCCTGATGGAATTTTCGGGCTGGGTTTCCGGGTGGTCGTCGAGGCTCAGCGCCACCAGGTTTTCCGAGAGGCGATCGAGGGTGTCAGGAACCGGCGACGACGGGCCGGTCATGTAGGTCGTGCGTGCCGAGAGGAGTTCCAACGCCTGGACACCATAGACCAGGGTGACGACGATCAATACCGCGAAGGCACCGATCAGCAGGCTCCTGCGCAGCGCCGAGGGCAGCCTCGGATCACCGCGTGGCAATTCAGTATCGATTTGGGTGCGGTCGCTCATCCGTGCCCAGGCCCACTGCCTTCTGCAATCCATGCCGTGGCCATTGCCGAGGCACGTGGCCAGTGGTTTTCCTGCGTGGCAGTTTGCAGCATGCCCGGTCCGGTTCGCAAACGCTCGCCGCCCCGGACTTCCTTCAGTTGTAGCGCGGTGCGGTGTCCTGCGGGCGGGTCTTGAAACGACGATAGGTCCACTGGTACTGCGCCGGCCGCTCACGCACGCACGCCTCGATCGCTTCGTTGAGTGCGGTCGCGGCAACCCGCGGATCGGAATCCGCCGCGGCGTCGGGCAGTGGGCGCAGGTGCAGTCGGAAGCTCCCGCCCGCCCGCCGCTCCGCGAAGGCGATCAGCAGCGTGGCCTGGCTGCGCCGGGCGAGGCGTGCGAAGAGCGTCATGGTCGATGCGGGCACGTCGAAGAACGGCGCCATGGCGCCATCGTGACCGGCATCCTGGTCGGGAAGAATGCCAACGCATTCGCCACGCTTGAGCGCGCGCAGCAACGCCTTGATCCCCCCGGCATCGGTTGGCACCAGTTGCGCCCCGAAACGCTGGCGCCGTGCGCGCACCAGAGGGCCGAGCGTCTGCTGGCGCGGCGGTCGGTAGAGCGCCGTCAGCTGATAGCCATGCAGCTGGGCGTAGTGACTGGTCATCTCCCAGCAGCCGAGGTGCGGGGCGGCGATCAGCACGCCCTGGCCACGCTCTCGGGCTGCGGCCAGCAATGCCTCCCCCTCGGTCTCCACGAACAGCCGCCGTACGCGCTCCGCGGGCCAGTCCCAGATCGCACCCAGTTCGAGCAGCGCCTTGCCGGTCTCACGCATCGTCTGGTGGGCCAGGCGTGAGCGCGTCCCGGCATCGAGCTCCGGGAAGCAGAGGTGCAGGTTCGTATCCACGGTGCGTCGTGTGCGCCCGTGCACCAGGTAGACCAGTTCACCCAGCACGGAGCCCAGTGCATGCGCCCAGCGCAATGGAAGCAGGCCGACGGCCCGCAGCAACCACGCCATGGTGCGCGCCGGCCCGGTCCAGGCAGGCTCGGGTGCGTCGTTCTCCGGTGCCGGCACAGTCATGACCGCACCTTAGCCGGCCGCCTCCACAGCCGGCAAGCAAGCGCGGTGGAACGCTTGGCTCGCCTGGAACCGGGTTAAACTGTGCGATCCGACGTGGAGTGCACTCAGGAGTCCAAGATGAGCGAGCCCGAGCTCAAGCACCTCAATCCGAAGCAGACCTGGGAGCTGCTGCAGCAGGAACCGCGCGCCATCCTTGTCGACATCCGCTCGACCATGGAGTACCTGTTCGTCGGGCACCCGAAGGGTTCGATTCACATCCCGTGGATGGACGAACCGGACTGGACGGTGAACCCCAACTTCGTGCGGCGCGTGCGCGAACTGATGCTCGGTGGCGCCATCTGCGACGGCGAGAGCGGCTGCGCGCCGATCATCCTGATCTGCCGCAGCGGCAAGCGCTCGCTGGAGGCGGGTCGCGAGCTCCTGGAGGCCGGATTCGGCGAGGTCTACAACGTCCTCGAAGGCTTCGAGGGCGAACTCGACGACGACCACCATCGCAGCACCCTCGGCGGCTGGCGCTTCGCCGGCCTGCCGTGGGAGCAGTGCTAACGCCCCTTTATCGACATCCAGGTGTAGAGCGAGGCTCCGACGTAGGGGGCGAGCAGTCGGCCGGCAACGATCTCCAGCACCAGCAGCACCGCCGAGCTGGCGAAGACCGCGAAGGCGTAGTAATAGCCCGCGATGAGGGGAGGGGCAGGCGACAGTTTGGCTGTCCGTTGGAAGATGCTGCGGCGACGATGGTCGGCGCCACGCGAGTGGTCAATTCAGCGCACCTCGGCCAGGCCGCCGCCGCGCGGGTCGCTGGCTGCCTCGACCCGGTCGCCCATGCGGTCCCAGATCACCGCCTGCATGTCGCCCCAGGTGCGCTCGAGTCGCTGCACCTCGTGCCCGCGTGCCGCCAGCGCCGCGGCGCGCGATTCGCTCCATGCACCGGGCTCGAACTGCACCCGGTCCGGAAGGTACTGGTGGTGGAAACGTGGCAGCGCGACCAGCGCCTCGGCATCGCCACCGCGCATGAACTCGAGCGTTGCGAGCAGCACCATGGTGATGATGCGGGAGCCCCCCGGGGTGCCGAGGATCGCCACGCGCCGGCCATCGTCGAGGAAGGTGGGGGTCATGCTCGACAGCATGCGCTTGCCCGGTGCGATGGCGTTGGCCTCGTTGCCGACCAGGCCATAGACGTTGGGCACACCGGGGCGTATCGAGAAGTCGTCCATCTCGTCGTTCAGCAGCACCCCGGTGCCGGGCACGACGAAACCCGAACCGAACGGGTAGTTGAGACTCATGGTCGCGGCCACCCGGTTGCCCTCGCGGTCGATGACCGAGAAGTGGGTGGTGTCGCTGCCCCGTGCGGGATCGCTCACGCCGGGTAGCAGGTCACTCGGCGTTGCGCGCTCGGGATGGATGCCGGCACGCAGGCCGGCGGCGTAATCCTGAGAGAGCAGGCGCGCGACCGGCACCGCGACCTGGTCCGGATCGCCGAGGTGCGCCGCCCGATCGCGGTAGGCACGGCGCATCGCCTCGATCAACAGGTGGTCACGCGCCGCTTGATCGAGGTCGGCGAGAGGATCGTCGGCGAGCACGTTGAGGATCTGCGCGAGAACGATGCCGCCAGAGGAGGGCAGTGCGGCAGCCGTGAAGCTCAGCTCCCCCACCCTGCCTCGCACCGGCTCCCGCTCGACGACCCGGTAGGCCGCGAGGTCCTCGGCACTCCAGATCCCGCCGGCTTCGCGCACGCCGTCGACCAGCGCACGCGCGACCGCGCCCGCATAGAAACCGGCGTGGCCCTCGCGTGCGAGATGCTCCAGCGTCCTGGCGAGTGCGGGCTGGCGCAGCAGCCAGCCCGGCGCGGGCGGCTCGCCCGCGTCGAGAAACGGGCTGCTTTCCGACCCTGCTCGCAGCGCCTCGAGACGGAAACCCGCGAGGCGCGTGTACTGCGCATCGACCGCCACCCCGTCGCGCGCCAGCGCGATCGCCGGGGCGAGGCTGCGTGCCAACGGCAGGCGTCCATAACGCTCGGCGAGGTGAACCAGCGCGGCCGGGGTGCCCGGAATACCGGCCGCGAGCGGTCCCGCGATCGACAGCCCCGGGACCGGATCACCCTGAGCGTCGAGGTACATGTCACGCGTGGCCGCGAGCGGTGCGCGCTCGCGACCGTCGACCATCACCTCGTGACCGTCGGCCGCGCGGTGCAGCAGCCAGAAACCGCCGCCACCGAGGCCCGAGCCGTAGGGTTCCGCAACCGCCAGCGCGGCACTGACCGCGACCGCGGCATCGAATGCGTTGCCGCCGTCGGCGAGGATTGCGTGTCCAGCGCGTGTCGCCGCCGGGTGCGCGCTGGCGATGCCCGCCGCCGGTGGGGCCGCAGACGCCGTGGCGACCGAACCGACCAGCAGCAACAGCGCCACAAGGATGAGGCCCAGAGACGACGAAGGCCCCGTCCGGGGCCTTCGCGAATTCATGCAGCCGAGACTCATCCGGCGGTCAGGCGCTCGTACTTGGCCTGCAGCACGTCCTCGCTCTCCTCGTGGTCCGGGTCCTTGTCGATGCAGTCGACCGGGCAGACCTCGATGCACTGCGGGGTATCGAAATGCCCCACGCACTCGGTGCACAGGTTCGGGTCGATGATGTAGATCTCGTCGCCCTGCGAGATGGCCCCGTTGGGGCACTCGGGCTCGCAGACGTCGCAGTTGATGCACTCATCGCTGATAATCAGGGACATCTCGTTCTCCTCTGGAATCCGTCCTAAAACGGGCGTCGCTCGCCCCCGTCAGGCGTCGGCGATTGTATCACGCAGTGCTTCGACAACAACCTCGTGAACGAAGGGCGAAATGTCCCCACCGTGCTTGGCGACTTCGCGAACCAGCGTCGACGATATGAAGGCGTACTGCTCGGCCGGCGTGAGGAACATGGTCTCCACCTCGGGCGCCAGGCGCCGGTTCATGCCGGCGAGCTGGAACTCGTACTCGAAGTCGGAAACCGCGCGCAGGCCGCGGATGATGACGTGGGCCTCGCACTCACGCACGAAATCGACCAGCAGCGTGTCGAAACACCGGATCTCGATGTGCTCGATTCCCGCGAGCACCTGCTCCGCCAGCTCCACCCGGCGCTCGAGCGGGAACAGCGGTGTCTTGTGGGTGCTGCCGGCAATCGCGACGATCACCTTGTCGAACAGCTGCCCGGCACGCTGGATCAGGTCGCTGTGGCCGTTGGTGATCGGGTCGAAAGTCCCTGGATAGATCGCGATGACGCTCATGGAGGCTCCATGCCGCGGACGGGCGCCCAGCATACTCGCTGATTCCGGAAAGGCAACCCGCCGCGGCCGCGATTCAGGTCCGCTTCACGAGCCGGTATACGACGTCACCTGCGCGCTTGTGACGCAGGATTTCCCAGCCTTCAGGCAATGGGGCTTCATCCTGGCCCGGTGCACATTCGAGGTAGATCCACGCGGGTCTAGCCAGCCAACCCCGCTCGAGAAGCTCCGGCACGCGGGTCAGCAGGTCGCTGTCGAACGGCGGGTCGACGAACACCACGTCGAACGGTCTTGGGCTGCCCGCGAGAAAGGCGAGGGCGTCGGACTGCAGTGCCACCATGCCAGTCGCTCCGAGGCGCGTGGCGGCGTTGCACAGCGCCCGGTTCGCCGCCGCGTTCTGTTCAACGGCCACCACCTCGACGGCACCGCGTGACTCGGCCTCGAGCGCGAGCGCGCCGCTGCCGGCGAAGAGATCCAGGCAGCGCGCCCCCACGATGGTCTGCTGCAGCCAGTTGAACAGCGTTTCGCGCACGCGATCCGGGGTCGGCCTCAGGCCCGCCTGGTCGCACACCTCGAACCTACGACCACGCCACTTGCCACCGATGATGCGCAGCGTGCCCGGGCTGGAGTTGCGCGAGGAGCGCATACGACTGGGCATGCTCAGTGCGCGGTGACGCCTTCGGCGAACACCACCCGGTAACCACGCCGGCCGTGCTGATCACGCGCCACGATCAGTGCCGCCTCGGCCTGGTCGCGTGTCTCGAAGTGTTCACGCCGCACCCGGCCGCTGCCGCCCTGGCGTCCCGACTCGCGTACCAGCGTCCAGCCACCGAGCAGATCCTGTTGCAACAGCAGGTGACAGAAACGCAACGGCGTATCGGCGGTCGGCAGGGTCTGCATGTAGATACGCACGGCCGGGAATCAGGTCAGCGCATCGGGCGTGAACAGGCGAGCGTATTCGGCAAAAGCGTAGCGGTCGGTCATGCCGGCGATGTAGTCAGCCACGGCGCGTGCGCGTCCCGCCTCGCCTTCGCCCGCCTCGAGTGCGGACACCTGGGAAGCGATCTCGCCTGGCAGCAGTCGGGTGTCCTCCATAAATGCCGTGAACAGCTCGGACACCACCTGGCGGGCCTTGTGGGCCATGCGGTGCACGCGGTAGTGGCGGTAAAGGTTCTCGCGCAGGAACTGCTTCACTTCCCTGTGGTGCGCCTGCATCGTCTCGCTGAAACCGAGCAGCGGATCGTGCCGCGCACGCACGTCATCGACATCACCCGGCGCAGCCGCCGCGATGCGTGCGGCGCTCTCGGCGCAGAGGTCGGCGACCTGGGCCTCGATGAGCTCGCGCACGACGACGTGGATGGTGCGCCTCCGGGGCAGATCGGGATGACGCGCCCTGACCACGCTCCAGGTCTCGGCGAACAGCGGCACCTCGCTGAGCTGCGCCTCGTCGACGAGCGCGCTGCGCAGGCCGTCATCGATGTCGTGGGCGTTGTAGGCGATCTCGTCGGCGAGATTGGCCAGCTGCGCCTCGAGGCTCGGCTGTGTCGAGTCGAGAAAACGCCGGCCGAGTTCGCCGAGCTCCCGCGCCTCGGCGGGCGAGCAGTGTTTGAGGATGCCCTCGCGCGTTTCGAAGGTGAGGTTCAGGCCACGGAACTCGGCGAAGCGTTCCTCGAGCTCGTCGACCACGCGCAACGACTGGCGGTTGTGCTCGAAACCTCCGTAATCGCCCATGCAGCCGTTCAGGGCCTCCTGACCGGCATGGCCGAACGGCGTATGGCCCAGGTCGTGCGCCAGCGCGATCGCCTCGGCGAGGTCCTCGTTCAGGCCGAGCGCGCGGGCCATGGAGCGTGCGGTCTGGGCGACCTCGATGGTGTGGGTCAGGCGTGTGCGGAACAGGTCTCCCTCGTGATTGACGAAGACCTGGGTCTTGTATTCCAGCCGGCGGAACGCGGCGGAGTGGATGATGCGCTCCCGATCGCGCGCGAAATCACCAGGGTCGACCGTGTCGTTGGCATGCAACCGGCCGCGCCCCTGCCCGTACTGGACCGCGCATGGCAACAGGAGTCCTGGCTTGCTGGTCACGGCAGGTCTAGCCTCGCGGGGTGCAGGCCGCCTCGAGGGTCGCGTCGAGTGCGCCAGGATCGAAATCGGCGGTGACCAGCGCGTCGCCGATCGCGCGCAGCAGCACCAGTCGCAGGCGTCCCGCGCTCACCTTCTTGTCGATGGCCATCAGACGCATGAAGTCGTCCGGTGACAGCCCCGGTGGCGGTGCCACGGGCAGGCCTGCCGTGCCGTAGAGCCTCAGCAGGCGGTCGCGAGCACCCTCGTCCAGCCAGCCCAGTCGCACAGAGAGATCGGCCGCGAGGAACGTCCCGGCAGCGACAGCCTCGCCATGCAACCAGCGGCCGTACCCGGCGCCGGTCTCGATCGCGTGACCGAACGTGTGGCCCAGGTTGAGCAGGGCACGCACCCCCGCTTCACGCTC
>Ga0181593_10001736_pt1 | contig 19892 bp, 16 predicted proteins | sample 071ome_19_FD_133756 | JGI IMG/M metagenome (GOLD analysis project Ga0181593, IMG submission 133756) | Coastal salt marsh microbial communities from the Groves Creek Marsh, Skidaway Island, Georgia - 071413AT metaG (megahit assembly) | ecosystem: Environmental > Aquatic > Marine > Intertidal...
ATCAATTCAATGCATTTGTCACATTTCACACTGAGTCGATCTTTTAAGTTACCCAAGAGCTGGTAAATCCCAGGGGTCGTTTCTAACTCAATTCCCAAGACTTTAATTTATCGATTTTTTCTAGGTCAAAATAATAGCGGTTAATCGGGTTTAGTCTTTCCGCATAATCCTGGGCCCAGTCAACCCAGTTTAATACAGCTTGCCGTTCGCCTTCAGGCATATCAGGCGCTGTTTTAGCGACATCAGTGATAAAAGCTTTAATACTCTGAAGGTCCTTCCATTCATCTAAACGTTTCACCAAAAATTTGACTCGAATTTCCTCGATTTCCTGTTTCCGACGGTTTTCTTCTCTCTTGGCCTGTACAACCAAATACTCTTGGTGGCGGCGTTCAGCTTCAATTTTTCTTTCATGTGCGGCCGCTGCGCAGGCCACAAGGGAAACCATTATGTTGTTTAGATGACTTTCAATTTTTTGTATTTTTGCATCAAAGAAACGCCGGCGAATGCCATCGTTATAGTATTGATCCAGTTTTATCACGAGTTTACCGTTTGGCGTGTAATTCCATTTAGAGATGTTGTTATCTCTCAACCTTGCGCTGGATTTCCAGGGACTTTCATCAAGATAACTATGTCGCTTATCCCACCTGTTTATTTTATTGATCTCGTTTTCTGTAAGTTCATGTGGAGACTTATCGAGCTTTTCTTCGATAGAAAGGCTTATGAATTCATTATTGACAACAATATTTAACCCATCATCATGGGGTTTGAACTGAAACCCTCTGTTTTCAGATTCGTGAACAAATACATTTAGAAATATTGCAACGCGATCAAGGCTGGCAGGAGATATGGAAAGCCAAAAATCTGATTTATTATGAAGGTGGACCAGACCCTGTTTGTCAGCCTTACGTTTTTCCAGCTTATTTCTAGTTTTTGTTATTAAGGAGTGGGTCGGGTAGTAAAAACCTTCGACATCGATATTATTGTCGTTCAAACTTTCAAATATTTCAGCTTGATATTTAGCTTCGATTACGTTTGTCGGCAATTGGCTCTTAGGCATGCCAGAAATTATGATTTTTCCATCATCCCCGCCGATTGGAGGTAATTGAATACGGCTTACTGATTTACCAGCAGCTAGTTTGGCCCAATAGCCGCGGCCAGGCACTGGAATGTTGAATTTTTTGCAAATCTTTTTCAGTCCAACATCAGAAATACCATAATCGGCAGCGACTTTAACCATTGGCCGTTCCCAGACTTCATTATAAAGCTTCTTTCGGGTAGTTTCTGTCGGCATAGCTAACTCCTTTCTGAATTCATCATTCAAAAACGCGCCTGATATTTGGGTGGCTGCGTTATTAGATAATAATGAGTAAATTGGCACCCGATTGGCACCCAACGGATTAGAAAGGGGTAGTTTTAGAGGGTAAATGAAGGCACAAGTAACCAGCTAACATATTGAAAATAAAAGAATGTGTTAACTGGTGTGAATCAGTAAAAACAGGGCTTTAAAATTTGAAGTCCGTCCGAGCCACCGGGCCCGATTCCCTTCCTGAATTCATTCAAAATTTTTCCCGGCATTTATGGAGTCTCCGTAGGTGTCGGGAAAATTTTATCGACGGGTTGAACGACAGTGCGCAGGTCTCCCTGGCGTTTGGTCAATTTAACCTTATCGAAGTGTTCAAGCAATTCGATCGTTAGATTGCGGCCGATCCCCGAGCGGTCGCGAAATGCGGCAGCGTTGAAAGCCCCGCCGTTGTTGGCTTCGGATAACTCCTGTGCCATGGACCCCAGCTCATTCAGCGCGTTCAACGTGAAATACCGGTTTTTCGCGACGGATTGAACGAGCCCCCGCCGGGCGGTACGGTCCAGAAATTTTTGCAATTGATCGGGTTTCATGTCGAGAACGTTTGCGAGCTCGCGGACCGTCGGCGGTCTGATGCCGGCCTCTTCGAGGATCGGTTGAACGCGTTTCCACAGCGCCTCTTCTTGCGGTGGAATGGCTGGCCTGTGCCCTGCCACGCTGATCAGCTCGCTATGACGGGTTAAATGTTTTTCAGCAACCCGTGTTTCAATGGCGGCTTCAAGCGCGCCGGCGATTTGACGGATGCTCAGGCGTTTTCTGATCTGTTCAACTGTTAACCCGGGGCTCTCTGGCCGTTCTTTGTGCCATTTTTTCAATACGGCATTAATTTCTTCGCCTAATTCATCCCAATGATTTTTCGATGCGGCAAAGCGATTTTCATCAGATCCGAATATGACCGTATCCGCCGGTTCTGTGATGATATTTTCCTCTGCTTCCGTAATGCCGCGTGCGGCAAGGAACTGATTCACTTGGATGCTTTTTGGTGAAACTTCTAAAAGTTTAACCAAAGCGGTTTTTGGATCTTTGTCATCCATTGCTAACAGCTGTTCGAGGCGCTCGGGCCGGGCTCGACCGCGTTTGGGTGCGAAGGGATCGAGTATATATCCTCCGCCGATCGTCCGGCGTGCAGATTGATCGCGTAAGATGAAACGGTCCCCAAAAAGAACATTGGTTTTTTCATCCAAGACCAGCTGAGCGTAGCCGGTCCCTCCCGAAGGGATTGAGCCGCCTTCTAGTATTGCGACTCGTCCCGATATGTCGGCGGCACCTATATGGATATGCACAGGGGTCCAATGGCGGATCGGTTTGGATTCTCCGGCCAGTACCTTCACATAAACATCGATGCGGTCGGAGGGGATGTGCGCGGGCTTAGAGACAATCCAATCGCCACGTTGCACGGCTGATTTTTTGAGGTCGCGCCCCGTGATATTCAGGGCGCAACGTTGCCCGGCGTGCCCTGTATCGGATTCCTGGTTTTGGGCATGTAGGCTGCGAACCCGCGCCGGCATGCCGTGCGGCGAAACAATGAGTTGATCACCATTGTGTACTTCACCGGAAAAGACGGACCCGGTGATGACAAGGCCTGCACCGGATAGCGTGAAGCAACGATCAACGGCGAGACGAAAGTGACCCTTGGATTGCCGTTGTTCGGTTGTTTCGGCGGCCTCATATAAATAAGATTTAAGTGTCTCGATGCCATCGCCTGTCAACGCTGAGACATAAAAAACCGGAGCGTTTTGCAATGTTGAACCTTGTAACAACTGTTCGATTTCATCATCGACTTCGTTAACGCGGTTTTTTTCAACACGGTCTATTTTTGTGATGACGATAGCGCCGTTATTGATGCCCAGTAAATTGAGAATTTCTAAGTGTTCAATCGTTTGCGGCATCACGCCATCATCGGCGGCAACAATAAGAAGAGCAAAGTCAATATTGGTGACACCGGCCAGCATGTTGCGGACGAATTTTTCATGGCCAGGGACATCGACAAACCCCAAGATGTCTTTTTGGCCGATATCTTGGTAAGCGAAGCCAAGGTCGATCGTCAGGCCGCGACGCTTCTCATCCGGTAACCGGTCCGTTTCGACCCCGGTCAGGGCTTTGACCAGTAGTGTTTTGCCGTGATCGATATGTCCTGCCGTTGCGACAATCATGATTGCGTCTCGATGGGAACATGTTTGGCGGAAAGCTGAGCGGCAAATCCTTCTTCATCTTCAAGACAGCGCAGATCGAGCCATAACGCATTGTCCTGAATGCGGCCGATCACCGGGCAGGGGAGTTTCCGCAGAGCATCGGCAAGACGGCGCATCAAGGCACCCGATTTTCGTTTGCCCTCCTTAGAACGAATAACGAGAGCAGCACTTGGCAGTTTTGCCAAGGGCAGGGAGCCGCTGCCGATTTGGCTGTGGCAATCCTCAATGGTGGTATGAAAATCGGGGCCAAGCCAATCTTGCAAATGCGGTTGTACTTGAACAGCAAGTTTATTGATTTCATCCTGGGGCCGCGAAAGTAATCTAATTGTCGGCAAGCGTTCCGCTAATTTTTCGGGATTCAAATATAGCTGCAGCACGGCGGTGAGGGCGGCAATCGTAACTTTATCGAGTCGCATCGCCCGTTTCATCGGATTGCTTTTAATTTTTGCGATCAGATCGGCCCGCCCGGCGATAATGCCGGCTTGAGGGCCGCCGAGAAGCTTATCACCGCTGAAAGTTACGACATCTGCGCCTTGAGCGAATGTTTCCTGGGCCATCGGTTCGTGCGGTAGGCCGAATTGGGTTAAATCAGTCAGGGTGCCGCTACCCAAATCGACGATAAACGGAATATCGTTTTTGTGCGCGAGAGAGGCCAATTCTTTTTCAGGCACTGCCTTGGTGAAACCCTCAATGGCATAGTTGCTGGTGTGAACCTTCATCAAAAGCGCCGTCCGTTCGTTGATTGCGCCTTCAAAGTCTTTCAGATGGGTCCGGTTTGTCGTGCCGACCTCAATCAGTTTGCAGCCCGCCCGGCTCATAATATCGGGCATGCGGAACGATCCGCCGATTTCGATCAATTCCCCGCGCGACACAGGCACCTCCTTACGAAGAGCCAAAGTGTTTAAGCATAATAAGACAGCGGCGGCATTGTTGTTTACAACCGTCGCGTCTTCAGCCCCCGTTAAGCGGCAAATAATTTCGTTGAGGTGATCGTCCCGGTCGCCGCGCTTGCCGGTTGCGAGATTAAATTCCAGGTTGGATGCTTGCCGGCCGGCCGCCACCATGGCATCGATGGCGACTTCGGGTAGCAAAGCCCGGCCGAGATTTGTATGCAGGACCGTGCCGGTAAGATTGAAAACATTTTGCAAGCTGGGTTCGGACCAAGATTTCAACAATCTTGATATCACCGCCGATATCGATTCTTCGTCCGTGGCGATTTGTGACGATTCGTTTTCTGCCGTTATTTTTTTTCGAAGGTCCGAAAGTGTCGTCCGTGCTGCATCGGTTACAAGCGCTCGCCCATGGGTGTCAATGAGCGCTTCAATAGACGGCAATCTCAGAATAGCATCGACAGAAGGGATGGTAGCCAAAGCGGCTTTGGAGGAAGTCATGGGTACACACGGTCCCGACGGTTTATGAGACGTGTGTAAGCTAGGGCTCATCACTTGGATCGTCAAGCAAGTCGAATCACAAATATAAAATTCCATTCAATTTGATTAAAATTGAAAGGAATTACGTTGGTCTTGTTTGTTATTGTGAAATTCGTTCGCTAAACCGGTTGGTTTATGGCACATTATCGGCCCGGCCAGGTTCTCCATAAAAAAATAAAGACGATTTCTTCATTGCCCCGTGCTCGGCAATGCGGACCCAATATATTGTGCTAATTATATTATTTGTTAATATATTTAGCTTATAGGACCCCTGTAGACATATCCGGGCAAAATCGAACTTTGCTTGGAAATTTGGTTTAGCGAAACGACGTGAAGGTTAATGAAACGCCATGGCGAATAAATCCGGGGCCTCCTTACAAAAGAAAGCACAGCCTGCCGAAGAGGCTCCTGCTGAACTTTTTATACCTGCAACGGATCATGGCAAAGTTGCCCAAAAGACGACAACCGCTAAGGCAAAGCCAAAGCCAGCAAAAGCCGCCGATAAAACTGAACATACACAGATGGACATTGAGGACTATCTCAGGGTTTTGCGCACACTCGGCGTGCAAGACGATAAGCGGGAAAATTTTTTCGGCCGCTTGATCGTTCGCGCATTTGAACACCGTCTCGTTAATCCTCACGAAGCCATTAAAGACGACCATCAATTATCCCGATCCGTATTGCCCGGTTTTTTTACGGTTCTCCACATATTGCTGGGCCGCAGCCTGATAGAGCGTTATCAGGAAATGACGAAAGAAATCATCAAGCGTGCCAATGGCAGTTTAGAAAATATCGATTGGAATAAAATTTACGGCGATAAAGATGCCCAGCATGTGGCGCTTGATGCTTTAGTGGCTTTAGCTCTTCACTTGGAGAGCATCGATGAAAGTGCCACGTGGTTTGTCGACCTCGTTAACGATCATTCCGGTGCTTCAGAAAAAATATCGGCGCAGGACTTGCTGAGTTTGCAGCTTACCCAATCGACATTTCAATGGTTATTGAAAGACTTATTTGCTTATTTGAGTGAAGTGCTGTCTTCAGAAACAGGCCGCCTGCAAATGACGAAACGTCATGGTGCGGAGACGTGTATTAAGCTGGTTGAATTCATGGATCAACTCACTTAACCGGCCTGCGTATACTAAATATCTAAATTTAAACGCAAAATTTGTTTATATCATGCGGTTTTTTTGCCGATGGGTTCCATGTGCATATGGCGCAGGATTTGCGATCGATTAAAAGGAGTATATGATGAGCGGTGAAAGGGAGTGATCATTCTATGCCATACCACCGGTTTGAAGATTATAAAGCACGCGCCCACGCGATTCACTTAACAACGGCACAGAACCGTAAAATTGAAGGCCAGTACATGTTCTTTTGCCATGTCACAAAGGCCGCGGGCACCGGTTCAGAGCTTCATTATCACCCCAACGAATTGCTTGTTTTCGTCATCAAAGGAAAGGCGAATATCGTCGTCGGTCGGGATCGCCGTGTGGTTCCCGCGGGCACGTTCGTTCATATTCCGCCAAACGCCCGTCATTCCGTTAAGGCAACCGAAGAAGAAGATATGCAATATCTTTATATTAAAGACCAAACCTGGTCGATGGTGGGTGTTGCTGAAGATGAGGCTCTGCCAGATAAGGCGCCGGATGTTGAAGACGTCGCTAAGCAATATGCCGCCGGGGAGTGGCCGGGCGGTGAAAAAAATCCTGAACAATCTTCCGCGATACTCGACGGGTTAAATCATTGTTATTATCCGGTGATTGATTCGTTTGATGCGCCATCGATTTCATTAAATCGAATTCGGCGGGTTGAGGGGCAGAGGCTCGCGTTCGAGTTTTCTGATATGCCGGAGGGTACTAAAATCGAGCGTCCTAAAACGGACCATGAGGAATTTATCTATCTCATTAATGGACATTTGGAGACAGATATTGCCGGTGAGGCCAAATCGTGTGAGCCCGGCGACGTTTTAGAGATTCCGAAAGGGAGTAAATTTTCCGCTAAAGTAACGAAAGGACCTGTTCGTTACGCATCCGTTATTTCGATGCCGTATTTGGAAGAAAAAATCGATCAATAAATAACGAATTAATAAATTAAAACTGAGGGAGGCTACGATGACATTTCACCGGTTCGAAAACTATGAAGCCCGGACGCGTGCGGTTCATTTGTCTACGGGGCAAACTCGAAAAATCGTCGGAAAATATATTTACTTTGCGCACGTTCGAAAAGAAACCAGCACGGGATCGGTAGCCCATTATCACCCTAATGATTACATGATCTTCATCCTTGAAGGAAAAGCGAATGCTTTGTGCGGCAAGGATCGCCGCATGATCATGCCGGGAACACTAATGCATGTGCCGCCGAGCGCGCAGCATCAGCTCAAAGCCGCCGAAGAAGGGGATATGTGTTATCTCGCGATTAAAGAGCCGACGTGGTCGATGGTGGGCGCCGCCGTTGATGAGCCGCTGCCGGATGCACCGCCTGTCGAAGAAGAAGTCTGGGCGAAACATGCCAAGGGTGAATGGCCCGGTGAAGAAAAAGACCCGGAGAAATCCACGGCCATTTTCGATGGTTTTGGGACACCCTATTACAACATTATAGATTCCTTCGACGCGCCGGCAAATTCGGCCAAAACCATCCGCCGTGTCATGGGCGAACGGTTAAATTTTGGCTTTTGCGATATGCCCATGGGACATGAAGAACCCCTGCATACCAGTGAACATGAACGGTTCATTTATCTGGTGCGGGGCGGTCTTGAAGTCAGTGTTGACGGCGATTGCCAGCAATGTAGCCGTGATGATGTTATTGAGATTCCAAAAGGCAGCAAAATTTCATTAAAAGTTACTGAAGGGCCTGCCCGATTTGTTTCTGTCGAATCGACAATTGAATTGGAAAAATTTGTTGATAGCCAGGGCGCGTAAACGAAAAGCTAGTCCTTAAGCTGAGGTTCGACACCTTCCTGCATGGGAACACGAAAGGCCTTTAAGGTCATCGATGTGATGCAGTAATAACCGATCACGCCGATGATCTCCATAACGCCCCGTTCCCCGAATTCTTTTACGGCAGCATCATAAGCTTCGTCGGGCACTTCGTGGTCAAGAATGAGCGAAACGCAAAAATCAAACAAGGCCTCATCATCGGATCGTTTGAAATCCGGCCGTTTGATTTCCTTAATCGCGTCAATGATTTCCAGCTCCAAACCGGCTTTCAGGCCGTGCTGAACATGCGAATACCAAGCCGGTTGTGCTGTCCAATAGCGCAACATAATGAGAATGGCGAGCTCGACGTGCCGGGCATCGAGGGTTGAGCCCCAGCGGATGAACGCCCCTAAGTTTTGCGCGCCATCGGCAAATGGCGGACTGCGCAGCCAAGCGTTCATTGGCAACGTCATTTTGCCGCGCGGTCCGGCAACGATGTCATCATGAACTTTACGCTGTTCTTCCGTCATCGTCTCAGGGGTTAATGTTTCTAATCGGCTCATACTTTTCTCCTTAGATTTTTATGCATCCATTGCTAAGTGGTGACTTGCTTCGGGATCAACACTCACATTAACGACGACGGGGCCGCCGGCGCGGTGAGCCTCTTCAAGGGCATCACAAATTTGATCGGGTTGTGTGACGGTCATGCCCCGGCACCCAAAACCTTCGGCGACTTTGGCAAAATCAACATTATCAAAATCAACGGCGACATGATTATCGCCGGTATTGTCGCGAACCATGCCAAGCCCTTGATTGTTTGAAACTACAAAGACAACCGATAAATCTTGCTGAATGCAGGTCGATAAAACCTGCATGGATGTTGAAAAGCCACCGTCACCGGCAAGACTGGTGACACGTTTGTCCGGATGCACCAATTTGACGGCCGCCGCCGCCGGGGGGCCCCAGCCCATACCGCCGATTCCGCCGGGAACGACCAGCTGGCCGGGGTGTTTAATGCGCAGACTGTTTGTCGTCCAAATGCGGTTGGCACCGGCATCCAACGTTAAATAATCATCAGGGCCTAAGAATTTTTGAAATGCCTTTACGACGTCAACGTGATGAACGCTGCCTTGTGCCGCCGGAAGATCGGGAACGGCATTGTAGCCGGTTTCATCTTTGATCTTTGCAATGTGTTTGACCCGTTGATCCCGTGAGTCGGATTTCAGCGAAGTCTCGCTCAAGGCCTGCAAGGCATCGGCGGCATCGGCTGTCACGGCCAGGTCTACCGGATACACCCAGCCGGCATTACGCGGATCGATATCGATTTGAACCAAGGTTTGATCGCCGGGGCGTATCATATCGGCATCGCGGAACCGGGTGTAATCCGGTCCCATGCTGACGCCAACCATGATAATGACATCGGCGGAAGCAACGGACCGATTGGCGGTTTTGCAGCCCCAGGTTCCCATCATGCCGACGGCAAAATCAGCGGTTTCATCCACGCACCCTTTGGCATTGTAGCTGGTCGCCACCATGGCACCGGTTTTCTCGGCAATGGCGTGCAATGTTTTAGTCGCGTTTGCGGCCAATACGCCGTTCCCGGCAATAATGGCAGGGTTTTTTGCTTCGTTAATCAGGGTTGCAATTTTTTCGATTGCGGATTTGTCGACCACGGGCGGGGTGTAGGCAAGATAACCGTCTATCGGATAAAGTTTTGCACGTGCATCTTCGGGAACATCTTGCCGGACAATGCCGCTTTTCATAATCACGGCTGCCGGCCCACTGCGGGGCAAGGTCGCGTGCTTGAATGCCATCTGTAGTCCGTAGACGGCATCCTGCGGTTCGGTCGCATAGGTGCTGTATTTCGTCATGCCCTTGAGCATGGATTGAATATCCGCGCCGCCGTAATCACCGGTCATGGTTTGGTAGACGCCGTACTGACCGAAGCCGTCATAATCGGACGTTTCGGTGAGGATCACCATCGGCGAGCCGGAAAAATGCGCTTCGAGAATACCGAAGCCGCCAATTGTCGAGGCAAACGGGCCTTGCCCCATAAATACACCGGGTCGGCCAGTCAGGCGGCCGGTGACCTGGGCCATCACGGATGCGATTTGCTCCGTCCGGGTCAGGATGACATCAAATTCATCCTTTTTTTCATGAAAGGCGTCTAAGGTCCATGTAATGCCGAGCCCCGGCAAGGTGAAGGCCCTTTGAGCACCTGCGTCAATCATTGTTTGAACGAGAGCTTGGCTGGTTTTCGTCAAGGCAAGTGTCTCCCCGTTGAAGAATTTATGCTTGAGATGAAGCGAGTATTTCGTGTTGGGTTGTGGCCCAATTTCATTGATTTATCAATGTTAGGGAAAAAATCGAATTCGTAAAGGGAAAGTGTTTCTAAAAAGCATTACCCCCGCTGGTTTGGGAACCGAGCGGGGGTAAGCTTTAATTTGTTAACTGCTTTTCTTTTTCTTCTTTTTCTTTTTGCCCATTTTTTTGATCTTCTTACCGATCAGGTTGAGCTTGTGATCAAGTTCCCAATAGGCGTCGAATTCTTCTTTAAGCATTTTTGCAAGCTTGGCACGAGGTGTCCAAACAGCTGTCAGATTGTTTTTCGTAACATAGTTTACAAAATCTTTATCCTTGCGAACTTTTTGCAAAGCGGCCATCCAGTATTTGATGGCTTCTTTTGACACGCCTTTCGGCATCCACAAACCGCGATACTGTTTCAAGACTTTAAAATTGAAGCCTTGTTCGGCGTAGGTTTTAACATTCGGGTAGCCGCCGAGTTTCTCGGAAGCGCCGAGAATCTTAAAGCGGCCGGCTTTGACCAAGTTATTGACCTGCGCCGGATTTTGCATGATGAAATCAATGTGGTTACCCAGCAGCTCTGTGATGCCGACGGATTCAAACGGCGTGAACGTCATTTTAATGCCGAGTTCTTTCTCGATCATAATATGAACGAGGGATGCCACCGTACCCATGGAGTTTCCGCCATGGATAAGTTTCATCGGTTTCTTCTTGGCGATGTCAAAAACCTGCTTCATCGATTTGTACGGTCCTTTGCCAAAACGGGATTCTTTGGCATTCACCGTAAACAAAAGCGGGGTTACAACCATAACGGCCAGCGGCTCAAAGTGCCACGGACGCGTTTTTTGTTCTGCGAGAATGGGGTTGTTAACCTGCGAAGGCGTAATCACTTGCATCATGTGATTATTGCCTTTGTTTTTGATGCGCAGATGACGGCGAGCCCGGTCGCCGCGTGCACCGCGGATCGAGGTCACTTTGACACCATGTTTAAGTTGTTTCTTGATCGATTTTTCGACGGCTTTTGCAAAAGCGTATGTCGAAGAACCGGTTGCTACATGAGTTACAATTTCGAGCTTTTTCGAGGGCTTCCAAGCATGCGCAGCATCCATGGTGCCGCCCATCAAAGCCAAGCCGGCGAAGCCGACAAGACTTAATTTAGCTGTCGTCTTTAATGAAAATCGCATTCGATTTCCTCCCTATTGCGTGATGATATTTATTTTATTGTTATCCGGTTTTATACCGTCTCTATTAGTAACGAAAGAAGCGGTATTCAACAAGAGTGCCTTAAAAATGTGGCAAAAATAGGGTCTACGGACCAGCCGCAAATACTGGTTTTTCCCCGGGTGCCGGGGTATTTCCAAAGCCCCCTTGTTGAATAATGGCTTCGCGTCCGCCATGTTTTTCAATGATGGCCGCTTGGCTAGCTTTGGCTTCCCGGTCAGTTTTCTCAGGGTTGATAATCTTGCGTAATTCTTGCTCGATATCACTCAGCGTATCTTTGTGCGCCGGATCACTTACAAGATTGATGGTTTCTTCCGGGTCAGCTTCCAAATCAAATAATTCAGGCTTGTAATCAACATAGTAAATTAGTTTATAGCGGCCTTTGCGCAGCATGAACGCGCCGGTTGCCGCTGCCATGGCGTGATATTCGGAGAAAGCAATGCGTTCGGGGTCATTGTGATTAGAAGCAATTTCAAACATCGACCGGCCCGGCATCGATTTTTCTTTATCGTTTAGGGGCAAACCGACCCCGTGAAGGATTGTCTGGTAACAATCGACATGAGAAACCGGGGTGGTGCAGACATGGCCTTCGGGGATATCCGGTCCGGCAATGATCATCGGTATGGCGGCGGGTTCTTCGTATAAGTTGGATTTGCCCCATAGCCCGCGGGTGCCGAGGTTCTCACCATGGTCGCTCGTGTAAACGACCCGGGTGCTTTGATCGAGTCCCGTTTCTTCCAGGGCGCGCATGATTTTTCCAAGATTATCGTCGAAAAACGATGTCGTGCCGAAATAAGAGGCAATGGCGATTTTGCGCGTTTCATTCGTGAAATGCTGATCGAAGAATTGGCAATTGCGTTGCTCCTCGACCCAGGGGTGGCGTTTGAAATCTTCATCACCAACACCTTTGTCGAACGGCATTTCTTCCGGATTATAGAGCGCGTAAAATTCCGGTGGTGCGATGAAGGGCGGGTGGGGGCAAACAAGGGAAGAAAAAAGGCACCATGGTTTATCTTGATGTTTAGGCGCCTCCGTTCTCAGCCAACCGCAGGTTTTTTCTGTAATATCGCTATCGTATTTCGTATATGTCGATTCACCGGGGCCAATACGCTCGCTCAGCGTTTTGCCTTTATGGCGTACGGGTAAGGGAATTTGATCACGAACGGATCCTAACAGATCGCCGACCCCTTCGACAACATGCATGGGGATGATTTGTTCATCAAACCCTGTCGGATCGGTCTCGTTGCGATAATGCAACTTGCCAATCGAAAGCACATGATGGCCGCCCTCTTGAAGCCGGTGTCCTCACCCCTTGATTTCGCCGGTATAAGAATGGGCGTTACACCAATTTTTGTTTTCGTGAACATACAAGCCCGTCGCGATGGAAGCTCTTGCAGGTACACAGACCGGTGATTGGGAATAGGCATCGGTAAACCGTGTTCCTCGTTCGGCAAGCCGGTCCATATGAGGCGTTTTGATAATCGGATGGCCGTGGCACCCTAAAATTTTGTTGCTGTGCTGGTCCGACATGATGAAAAGCAGGTTCATCGGTTTCATGGCGATGTGTCCTCAAAAAATGTGATGAATAGAACTATACACCCGCAATCAATTGCCTAAAACCCGATTGACCCGTCTCATAGGCATTCATGAAAAATCGTTGGCATAGTTGTATTCGGTTTCGTTTGTTATATTTTGAACGAAGCTGTTTTTCTGCCTTCACTCCATGGGATAGGAGAAAACTGAAATTCAATCACTCGAGATCGAGCAGGCATTAGATAATGCCGATGAACTGCGGCGGTCCGGCCAAATGGCTGAGGCGGAAGATGTGTGCAATCGAATTCTTGCCGCCGCTCCTGATGATGCCGAAGCAAATTATCTCGCCGCATTGATTGCCTTCGAAAAAGATTCTGCCGAGCTTGCCGAAACACATCTACTGAAAGCCATTGCGGCAAAGCCGGATGATCCGGATTTTCATTGCTTGCTTGGTAACGCTCAATACATGCTCGGCCGGTTGGAAAGTGCGGCCGATCATTTTCAACAATCGATTGTATTGGACCCATCCTTGACACAGGCCGGTGCAAATTTGGGCTTGGTTTTGATTGATCTTGGGCGACCGGCGGACGCCATCCCCGTATTAGAGCAGGCATTATCGGGCGATCCTGATAATACGGAAATTTTATTGAACTTAGGCAACGCGCTTTTGGAGTCTGGTGATATTGAAAATGCCGTTCATCGATATCGGCAAGTAATTCAAAATTCTCCAGATCATGCCGGCGCGTATCGAAATTTGGGCAATGCCTTTGTGACCGCAAAGCAGTTCGATGAAGCGGAAGCCGCATACCGGAATTGCCTTCGTCTGGATCCACAATCGACAGAGGTTTTCACGGACTTGGGGTTGGTGCTTGTTGCAAAAGGGAAGTTTGAGGAAGCGGCCCGGCATTTTATTGAGCCTATCAAGGCATTTCGGGCAATAGGGCCGCGCCCATTAGACGAGTTTGTGGAATTTAACCGCTATAACAAAACGAAGCTTAAGCATGACATCGATCAACTCAATCATCTTATTAATCAGAAAAAAGTTTCGAAAGATTATCTAACCCTGATCGATGAATACCGAGAGATTTATGATCGCCTTGGAGATTGTTACGAAGGAAAATTGAGTGCATTAAATCCACCGGCATCGCAGCTTTTGCAAAATACGTATAATCGCATTGTTTATCATGAAAACAGCCCGCTCATTGAGGGAGGTACGCTATCGCCTTCGCTTGATACGGAGGAAATCGAGGCGCAATTTTTCGAAAACCCGCACGGATTCACGTTCTTTGACGGATTATTGCGTGATGAGGCGCTGCAAGCATTAAGAGCGTTCTGTCTCAATTCAACGGTTTGGAGTCTGCTCGATTACGAAGATGAGATCGAAACAAATTTGATGACAGGGTTTTCCTGTCCTTTGATTTTTCAAATTGCCATGGATATCAAGAGCGCATTTCCGAAGTTATTCGGGGCATATCCGTTTACGTCCTGTTGGGCATACAAGTATTTTAAAAATAAATCCGGCCTTGGCGTGCATTGTGATGACGGCGCGGCCAGTATTAATTTTTGGATTACGCCGGATGAGGCAAACAACGATCCGAAAACCGGCGGATTGGTTATGTGGAACAAGAAAGTATCAAGAGAGTTTCTTGGCGAAATGAGCGAGCAAAAGCAAAGCGAATTCCAGAAGGTGATTGCTGAGCCGGATGCCGAATCATTTCATGTGCCGTACGGTTGCAACCGAGCCGTATTGTTCCATTCAAATGTTTTACACGGAACAGACGATATCGATTTTAAACCGGGTTATGAAAATCACCGGATTAACATGACATTTTTGTACGGGAAGTCGCCGAAACCTGGCAACTTATAACTATTCTGCCGCGGCCTGATGTTTGGGTGCATTAGACTCATGCCCGCGCCAAACTGATTCAGGAATGAGAACATGTCCCTCGAATAACCGGCGGCACGTTCTGAGAATGCCGACGCGATTGACATCGGGAAAACCGTCTTTCATGCCAAATTCAACATTGACGTCAATTGATCCGCTTGGATGTTCTAGAGTCACGATTTGCTTATCGGCGTTGCCGATTTTGGCGACATCATTGGCAACCGTTCCCGGCGTGATGGCAGCAGAAGCGACGCAACAACTTCCCGTGACGGCGAACGCGGCATGGCAAGTAAAGGGAACAAAGTAACGTGCGGTTATGCTACCGTTCTTGGGGGCGGCAACGATGCCGAATTTTGGAATGACTTTGTCTGAAGCATCTCCGAGGCCCATGAGTTTTGAAGCCTTTCGCCGAATATCTTCTAGTTTTTTGTAAAATTCTTTATCCGCATCGAGTTCCGCTTTGCTTTCGTGCCCGGTTTTGCCCATGTCTTCGGCTTTGACGAAAACCATCGGCATGGCGACATCGACACAAGATACTTCGATGCCGTCAATGATGTCTTTGGGTTTGCCCGTTGGCAGCATTGAAGAACATTTTGATCCGGCTGCGTTTAAAAAGTTTAAAATGACCGGTGCGGCGGTACCGGGAACACCGTCAATAGAAGCATCGCCATCGTAAGTCACATTGCCGCCGGGCGTTTGGATGACAGCCTCGATGAGCGTATCCGTGTTGACATTGTATATCTTCACGATGGTTTCCGGATCACCAGCTTTGATTAAGCCCTCTTCCAGTCCGAAGGGGCCGACGGCGGAGAGCATGTTGCCACAGTTCGGGTTTGTATCGACAACAGGTTTGTCGAGCGCAACCTGAGCAAACAAATAATCCAAATCCGCATCATCACGCTTTGACTTGCTTATGATGGCAACTTTACTTGTTAGGGGTGTTGCCGCGCCAATCCCATTGGTTTGCAAAATATCCGGTGAGCCCATGGCGGAGAGCAGGACTGCGTCACGGGTTGCTTCGTCGGCCGGTAAGTCTGAGAGATGAAAAAACGGGCCTTTTGATGTACCGCCCCGCATGTGGACGCAGGGAATTCGGGTTTGCATGGTGTGATCCTATGGCTGTGTGGTTTGGTAAGAATATAGTTCTCTTGGTTCGTGCGGGCAATTTCAACTAAGGCATTGTTTCAATTGGAAAAGAGGCGCTTTTATTGCGTGGAAGATTTTCCACAATCATGAGATCGGTGCACAAGGTAAACCGATGGTGATGTTTCAAGATTGACGATTGTTTTGTCCGCGTTATAAAACGGCTGAAAACCAAGTTTAATCCGGGGAAGCTTTTTTCGGTTTCACTTGAATCTTCGCTAATGACTCACGCCCTAGTCTGGGGCGTGTGGATAATATGTAAATCTGACTTTTTGGAGGGATATCTCTAATGGCGGCTAATGTAACAGTTATTAAAGGTGGGCGATTAATTGACGGCAACGGAGGCGAAGTCGTTAAGAACCCTGTCATCGTAATTAAAGGCAAAAAAATTCAAGCTGTTGGTCCCGCCAGCAAAGTCAAGGTGCCGAAAGGTGCTGAGGTTATTAATGTGCCGAAAGCGACATTGATGCCGGGCATGATGGATCTTCATATCCATCTTTGCATGTTTAATAATTTAACTTTTAATAATTACCGCGTTGCGCAATGGGAAATTACACCGCAGCTGCAACAACTTTATGCACTGTTTCATGCTCAACTCTGCTTGGAAATGGGCTTTACGACGTTGCGTGACCTCGGTTTCATCACCCCGTGGGGCCTCGTGACGGAGGAAATGTGCGCGGTTCGCGATGCTATTAATAATGGCGTTATGGCTGGTCCCCGTCTCGTGATTGGTGCCTTTGCCGTCGGCACGGGCTCGCACTTGGATCTCATCCTGCCGCGTGCGGCGATTCGCCCGCCGGGAACGACGGCAGACGGTGCCGATGCCTTACGCGGTTTGGCGCGGAAAAATCTGCTCACCGGCTGTGACTGGATCAAAACCTGTGCTTCGGGTGGCGGCGGCACCGATAAAGAAGAGCCGACCGTTCGTAACCATACGCAAGAAGAGCTCGACGCCGTGGTCGATGAAGCGCATGCCGTTGAGCATTTTGCCTCCATTCACTGCTTTACACCGGATGCCCATCGGATGGCTTTGAAAGCCGGCGCCGATACGATTGAGCATATGGTGTTTCATGATGACGACTCGATTGCCCGCATTGTCGATGCACAAGTCCCCGTGACGCCGACCTTGGCACACCGCACGGACCATGCCATCGATATCCGCCGGGAAATCGGTACGGCAGAATTTATCTTGGTGAAGATGAAACGGATTCAACCGGATTGCTTCAACACCTTCCAAGTGATGTACGAAAGCGGCGTCAAAATTGCCATGGGTACGGACATGGGTTACGAACCGGGCTTCGGTACTAATGCTTATGAGCTTGAAATTTATACCGATCTTGGCATGAAACCGATGGACGCGATCATGACGGCAACGAAAAACGCCGCCGAAGCGCTGCATATGGAAGATGAAATCGGCACCCTCGAAAAAGGAAAGCTTGCCGATATCGTCGTTGTGGATGGCGATCCGCTGAAAAACATTAAAATTCTGCAAGACCGCAAAAAGCTTCAAATGGTCTTTAAAGAAGGTCAACTGATGGTTGACCGCCGGCCGGGCAAGGATGTCCGGGTCATTCAGAAAGATTATCTCGATTGGAAGATCGCGGATAAATAGGTCTTCTGACTTTATCGTTTCATTCACAGCCCGGCTTTGCCGGGCTGTGGTGTTTTAGGCTAAAGTTAAAAAATGGCGAAGTTTACCAACCGTTTTAAAGAACGACTGATTAAGGGCGAGCAGCAAATCGGCCTGTGGAGCACGCTCTGCAGTAATTGGGTCGCCGATGTTCTTTCCGATGCAGGCTTCGATTGGGTCTGTGTGGATATGGAACATTCGCCCAACGATATTGCTTCCGTTCTCGGTCAGCTTCAGGCCTTAGCGCAAAATGACTGCTCAGCCTTAGTGCGCCCGCCATGGCGGGAGCCCGTGATTGTGAAAAGGCTCCTGGATGCTGGCGCACAGTCGCTTGTTTTTCCGATGGTTGAAACGGCCGATGATGCGCGTGAATGTGTTGCAGCAACCCGGTATCCGCCGGAAGGGATCCGCGGCGTCTCATTAATGCAGCGGGGCAACCGGTTTGGAAAGAACCCAAACTATGTTCATGAGGCCGATGAAGCCATCTGCCGGTTAATGCAGATTGAGTCGAAGAAAGGATTGGCCAATATTGAAGAAATTGCTGCCGTCGACGGTGTTGACGGATTCTTTTTTGGTCCCGCTGATTTATCCGCCGAGATGGGCATGATCGGCCAAATGACCCATCCGGATGTATTAGCGCTACTGGATGAGGGGTTTGCCAAATGCCAGGCCGTGAATAAGCCCGCAGGCACATTATGGCCTTCAGAGGACCTTATTCGGGCATGTCTCGAAAAAGGGTATGCTTATATCGGTGTTGGTGCGGACCTTGCCATACTCTCCCGGGAAACAGCGGCCTTGGCTAAAAAATATAAAGCGTGACAAAAGCAAACCCGGTTTGATTTTTGCCTGTAGCAGCGTGAAAGTAGCGATATCGGAAAAAATAATTTATTGTTATAAAAAAAGAACAATTAAAAGGGAGGCCAATGGCGGATAAAGAAAAAATCAACCAAAATTCCTATAAGGCCGGCGACGGCAATTGTTTTTTCGATTTATTTAATCTTAAAGAATTCGGGATCGGCGAGAATTATTCGTCGGGCCGTGGCGGGATTGTCGAAGGCGATAAGGTCCAAGTCGCGATCGTTCGGAAAAAACCGGGAACAGGTTCGCGGCTTCATACGCATGCGAATGAACAATTCAATTATGTTCTCAAGGGAACGCTCAAGGTAAAGATCGGTGACGTCGAAGGGTTAGCCCGGGCGGGGACGCTGGTATATATCCCGGCGAATATTCCTCATTACACGGTCGCGACACAAGACGGCGATGTTGAATACTACGCAATTAAAGATACGTCTTATTTGATGCATGGCGAAGCGGTCGACGGCAAGAACACGGGTGCTTATATCGAGCCCAAAGACGGTTAGTGCTAAGTCAACGACCATTTTAATGATTGAGGTAAGTAATCAATGGCTGAAGATAAAAAAATTAATCAACATTCTCACAAAGCCGGGAATGGCAACTGTTTCTTCGATCTCTTCAATCTTGAAGAGTTCGGGATCGGAGAACACTACTCATCCGCCCGCGGCGGCATCGTCGAAGGCAACAAAGTGCAAGTTGCAGTTGTGCGTAAAAAACCGGGAACCGGTTCGAGACTGCATACCCATCCGAATGAGCAGTTTAATTACGTATTAAAAGGAAAACTGAAGGTTCGCGTCGGTGATGTGGAATCTGTCGCGACGCCTGGTACCTTAATTTATATTCCGGCCGATACGCCTCATTACACGGTCGCGGCGGAAGATAACGATGTTGAATATTACGCCGTGAAGGATACGTCGCATTTAATGTATGGCGATCCCGTTGACGGCAAGAACACCGGTGCGTATGTCGCACCCGGTGTTAAATCGGATTAAATTGGGAGGCAAACAATGAGTGACGAAGAAAAATATGAAAACATTCACGAAGAAACTGACAAGCTGGTAACTCGGGCCAGTGCCGATAATTGCCTGTTCAATATGGGCGACATGGATCAGTTTATGATTGGTCCTCATTATTCTTCTTCAATCGGTGCAGCCGTTCGCGGCAAGAAGCTTCAAGTCGTTCTTGTTAATAAACCGAAAGGAACGGGATCTCGTTTGCATACCCATGCTAATGAGCAATTCAATCTCGTATTGAAGGGAAAAGTAAAATACAAGGTCGGCGATAAGGAAGGAATCGCGGGTCCCGGTCAGCTGATCCATATCCCGGCGAATGAAGAGCATTACGTCGTGACAACCGATGAAGAAGATGCGGTGTATTTTGCAGCTAAAGATGTTGGTTATTACGTTGCCGGCGATGCCGTCGAC
>Ga0181593_10001739_pt1 | contig 19876 bp, 17 predicted proteins | sample 071ome_19_FD_133756 | JGI IMG/M metagenome (GOLD analysis project Ga0181593, IMG submission 133756) | Coastal salt marsh microbial communities from the Groves Creek Marsh, Skidaway Island, Georgia - 071413AT metaG (megahit assembly) | ecosystem: Environmental > Aquatic > Marine > Intertidal...
CAAGGCGATCGTTCTTCCAATCAACGGCTTGTCATTCATATTATTCTCCAATCTCGGGTTTCAACGGTCTCGCCGAACCCACTCGGTTACGCGCCGATCGGAAAAGCTCCGATCCAGGCGAGATCACCGAGAGGCGCCCCATGTCACGGACATTTCCAACAACCCCGGCGCGCAACGGCCCGACCTGCGAGGTCGGGGCCAATGGGCGCGCTGTGATTTCGAGGAATCCGGCCAACAGGCTCGGCAAATTCTTTGGGCGCGGAAAGCGGATTTGGTCAGTTACAATGACCTAACCCGTGACGACTTGAATTTCAAGCCCCAGACGAAAACAATTGAAAACAATCATGCAATTCCAAGCGCGACCCGTTGTCGCGCCGACGATGGAAACTATCTCACGGGAATGGAGCGGGTGAGGGGAATCGAACCCCCGTATTCAGCTTGGGAAGCTGATGTTCTACCATTGAACTACACCCGCGCCGATGACGCTTCGGTCGGGCGGACACTAGCGGCAAGCGCGAGGGTGGGCAAGATTGGATTTGCGCCGGCCACCGCCAACGCCACGGCTCGATTTCAAGAGAATCCGGGCCAGCGGCAATCTCCGGTCACGCGGTAACCAGAAGGCGTTCAACCGCGGAAGCCCGAAACTGGTATGATACTTGCTTAATCGATTTTGGCACGGACCAGAAATGAGAATGCGGGACAATGTCGATAACCACCAGCGCCGATAGCATCGATAGCGCCACGGAAGCTCCGGGCTCGACCCTGACCTCGGACGGCGGAACCTTGACGATTACCTCCGGGACACTTTCGTCAGGGAATCTGGCGGGTATCGAGGGTCGCGGATATACCAACATCACGGTGTCCTCCAATGCCGCTCATGTGCTGGATTTCGACGGCGCCTACGCGATCAGTAACTCCTCGACGGTATCAATCGTTTTCACGAGCACCGTGGGTGTAAGCGTGGACGGAGCCGGCCTGCTGGGTTCGGCGAACAAGCTATCGGTTATCGGCACCTCCACCAGCGATACCTTAAGCGGCAGTCCGGACGCCGACACCTTGTCGGGCGGAGAGGGCAATGACAGCCTGTTCGGCGGCTCCGGTATCGGTGCCGACAGTTTGTTCGCCGGCGGCGGCGAGGACATCGCGTACGGTAACCAGGGCGCTGATGCCATCAGCGGAGGGTCCGGCAACGATACCCTGTTCGGCGGCCAGGGCATGGATCTCCTCAACGGCGGCGACGACAACGACCTGCTCTACGCGGGCATCGGAAACGACACCCTGATCGGCGGCAACGGATTTGACACGTTGTACGGCGCCGAGGGCGATGATCTGCTGACCGGTGGTGACGGAAACGACATTATCTATGGAAACGCCGGCGCGGACACGTTGAGCGGCCAGAATGGCCAAGACTCGCTTTATGGCGGTGCGTCGAATGACTCCCTTTTCGGCGGCGCGGGAGAGGATGCGCTCTATGGAAACTTGGGGGACGACACGCTGGATGGAGGCGCGTCCACGGATACGCTTCTCGGCGGCAATGGCAACGACGTCTTGTCCGGCGGCGCCTTCGGCGACGTGATCTACGGCAATCAGGGGGCGGATACGATTTCCGGCGGGGACGATGGAGATCGCCTCTATGGTGGCGCCTCGACGGATCTGATTTCAGGTCAGGACGGCGCGGACATGTTGTTCGGCAACGCCGGCGCCGACACCCTGAGCGGTGGTTCGAACTCGGATACGCTGTTCGGCCATGACGGAGCCGATCTGATCTACGGCAATTTCGGCGCTGATACGCTCTCCGGTGGCGCTGGCGCGGACCTGCTCTATGGCGGCGGCGACAATGACCTAATCAGTGGCGGCGCGGGCAACGATACGATCTGGGGTAATCTTGGGAATGATGCCCTGTTAGGCGGGACCGGCACGGACCAGTTCAATCTGCGTGGGAACTTCGGAGCCGATACCATCGTGGATTTCAGCTCAAGCGAAGGCGATAGGATCGCGGTTGACTCTGGCGTGACCCTGTCCTACACGGACGAGACCTCAAGCACGCGGGTGGATTTCAGTAGTGGCGACTCCGTTGTCGTGGTTCACACGGATTTCACCTCCGCGAATGTCAGTAGCGGCGACTTCTTCGACTTCATCTGAGCATCCGACGCGTTCAAGGCGTCCCTCCCGGCACGCTCAACCGTAATCACCATGGCGTGATAGAGCCCGGATATCCTGTCCGATTTCCGCCTGTCTGGAAGGAGATACATCGGTTTACTATGGACATTGCGTCCCCCACCCTTACATAACGTGACACGCCGCCCAATGGGGATCGGCGGCACGACAAAAAGGCCTAATGGGAGGGGCGCGGGTGTATCACCAGATCACGAATTCCATCAAGGTGACGGTCAATCCCGTTTATCTTGAGGATCAATCTTCACCCTCCGAGGAACATTACGTGTGGGCCTATCAGGTAACGATCGAAAATCTCGGAGACGAGACGGTCCAATTGCGCAACCGGGCCTGGTCGATCACCGACGCGAGCGGGCATACCCAGGAAGTGCGGGGGCCCGGCGTGGTCGGCGAGCAACCGATCCTCGGCCCCGGCGATAGTTTCGAATACACCAGCGGTACGCCGCTAAAAACACCCTCCGGTCTGATGGTCGGCTCATACGAGATGGAAAGCGAGGCGGGCGCTCGGTTTAATGTCCCGGTCCCCGCCTTCTCGTTGGACAGCCCCCACCAACCGGTACGTCTGAACTGACAAGGTCGAGAGCGCCCCGTGCCATCGCGCGGCCCAGGCGACCCCAAGGCAGCGGTCTGGATTTGCCTAAGACGGCCCAGGCTGCGAAGATGAACAAGCGACTTATTACGCGAAGAGGAACAAATCATGGCGCCAGATGACCACGGCTCCGCCGAAAACAACGCGCGCGCCCGGTTCGAGGCGTTGACCGCCACGCGTCCCAGTCGGGACGACGCCGAGGCTGCGGTTCGTACCTTGATCCAGTGGATTGGCGACGACCCGGACCGCGAAGGTCTGGTCGACACGCCGAAACGCGTGGTCAAGGCCTATGAGGAATTGTTCGGCGGCTATTGGGAAGAGCCGACGGCGATCCTGGAGCGGACTTTCGAGGAAACCGAGCAATACGAGGAGATGGTCCTGCTGCGCGATATCCGGCTTGAATCGTTCTGCGAGCACCATATTCTGCCAATAATCGGTAAGGTTCACATTGCCTATGTCCCGGATGGCCGGGTGGTCGGCGTGAGCAAGCTCGCGCGGGTTCTCGAGGTTTACGCGAAGCGCATGCAGATCCAGGAAAAGCTGACCGCGCAAGTCGCCAACACGATTAACGACGTGCTTCGCCCCAAGGGCGTGGCGGTGGTTATCGAGGCGGCGCATGAGTGCATGACAACGCGCGGGGTTCACAAGCCCGGCGTGACGATGGTCACCAAGACGTTGCTCGGCTGTTTTCGCGACGATCCCGATGCGCGCAGGGATTTCATGAGCTTCATCGGCAATCCCGGCTGATTCTCGGCCCATCACGATTTCGGCGCAATTGGGACCGCGTCGGCGCCAAGACCTCCGATCGGGTGGACTTGAACGGCGTTTTATCCAATGATCACAAAGTTTTGAACGGCACGGATCGGAGCCACCTTGGTCGCGATCGGCCCAGTCCTCTTTATCATCGGTTTGCTCATGTCGTTGCTCGCGGTGGCCATGGGCTTGCCGGCGATCGCCGACTTGGCGACCGGAAACCCCGACTGGCAGGTTTTCGCGGGTTCCGCCGCCGTGTCGCTTTTCGTCGGCGTCGGGCTGATGCTGACGACTCGAACCGGCATGCATACCCATCTCAATTTGCGACAGGCCTTTTTGCTGACCACCATGAGTTGGGTCGCGGTCGCCATGGTGGGCGCCCTGCCCTTTGCCTTCTCCGAACTGAACCTCAGTGTTTCGGATGCGTTTTTCGAGTCCATGTCGGGTATCACGACCACCGGTTCGACGGTGATCGTCGGGCTGGATTTCGCGCCACCGGGCATTCTGTTGTGGCGGGCTTTGCTGCAATGGCTCGGCGGGGTGGGCATCATTGTCATGGCGCTGGCAATGTTGCCGATGCTCAGCGTTGGCGGCATGCAGCTGTTCTAAACCGAGGCCGGCGATACCCCGGACAAGGTTCTGCCGAGGGCGGCCCAGTTGGCCGGCGGCATATTCGCCATTTATCTTCTGTTGACCGGTATCTGCGCGCTGGCGCTCTGGATGGCGGGCATGCCGGGTTTCGACGCGGTCGCCCACGCCATGACAACCATCGCCACCGGCGGCTATTCAACCAAGGACGGCTCGATCGGGCACTTTTTAAACCCCACGGTCGAATGGATCATCGTCGTCGGCATGATCGTCGGCTCGCTGCCTTTCGTTTACTACCTGAGGGTAGTGCGCGGAGATCTGCGCCCGATCCTGCGGGATAGCCAGGTCCGATGGTTCCTCATGGTCGTGCTGCTTTCGGTCGCCAGCGTAACGTCCTGGATATGGTTGAAGCAGGACTTTGATCCCGAGAGCGCGATCCGCCTTGGCGCCTTTAATGTCATATCGGTATTGACCGGAACGGGTTACGCGACCTCTAATTTCGCGGTTTGGGGCGGCTTCCCGGTCATGCTGATGCTATGTCTCATGTTCGTCGGTGGCTGCGCCGGTTCAACGACCTGCGGCATCAAGATCTTCCGGTTTCAAGTCCTCTACGCGACCGCCAAGGCCCAGCTACAGCGCCTGCTGTTGCCGCACGGGGTTTTCATGCCGCACTTCAACAAGGCGCCGATACCCGACAGCGTGTCCGACGCGGTCATGGGCTTCTTCTTTTTATATATCATCTGTTTCGGAGCGCTGTCCGCCGGCTTGGCGGCCCTGGGTTTGGATTTCACCACGGCGATTTCCGGCGCCGCCACCGCGATCAGCAATGTAGGTCCCGGCCTGGGCGAGATCATCGGCCCGAACGGCAACTTCAAAAGCCTTCCGGAAGCAGCAAAATGGCTTCTCTCGGCGGGCATGTTGCTTGGCCGGCTAGAGCTGTTTACCGTGTTGATCTTGTTCTCGCCGGCCTTCTGGACGCGGTGACGTCCAATCCACAGAATTCTTGCGGTTCCGCTGTTCCCTTGCCTGGAGTTTTAAAGATATGACCGATGCCCTGACCAGCTCAATCGAATGGCTGGACCGACTGGTCGCTTTCGACACGACGTCCCGGTTGAGCAATCTCGAGCTTATCGATGATGTTCAGAAATATCTCGACGGCCTAGGTGTTCCGACACGACTGACCCGGAACGAGGAAGGCACCAAGGCCAATCTCTGGGCGACCATCGGCCCCGAGGATCGGGGCGGCGTGGTGCTTTCCGGCCATACGGACGTGGTCCCGGTCGACGGTCAGGATTGGAGCCGCGACCCCTTCAAAATGCATGAGGCGGACGGCAAGCTCTACGCCCGCGGCACCTCGGACATGAAGGGTTTTTGCGCGATCGCCCTGGCGCTAGCGCCCGAGATGAAGCGTCGGAATCTTAAGACCCCGATCCATTTCGCGTTTTCCTATGACGAGGAAGTCGGCTGTCTCGGCGTGCGCGGGCTGATCAAGGATGTCGTGGAGAACCTGCCGCTTCCCCGGGCCGTCGTGGTTGGTGAGCCGACCTCGATGAAGATCATCGGCGGCAACAAGGGCGGCCGGTCCTTCCGTACCACCGTGCGCGGCGTGCCCGGCCATTCCAGCGAGCCGCATCGCGGCGCCAATTCGATCATGGCGGCGGCCCGGATCATCAGCTTTATCGAGGATCTTCAGCAAGAAGTGGCGGATAACGCCGATCCCGAATGTCCGTTTGACCCGCCCTATACGACCTTTGATCTCGGCGTGATCGAGGGCGGAACCGCGAACAACATCATTCCGGAATTCACCCATTTCAACTGGGGTTATCGCGGCCTTCCGAACGAGGTTCCCGACGCCCTGGAGAACCGCGTCCGCGCCTTCATCACCGAAACCATTGAGCCCAAGCTGAAAGCCGTCGCCGGTCACGCGGGCGTTAAGACAGAACTCAGAAACGTCACCCCGCCGCTGATGCCGGACACCGAATCCGCGGCCGAACAGCTCATCCGGCATCTGACCGGGCTGAACGAGTCCGGCACCGTGGCGTTCGGCACCGAGGCCGGACTGTTTCAGCAGGCTGGCATCCCGGGCGTCATCTTCGGCCCCGGCTCGATCCAGCAGGCCCATCAGCCCGACGAGTTCATCGAGATCAGTCAGATGGCCGAGTGCGTGACCTTTGTCGGCAAGCTGATCGATTGGGCGGAAACCGGCGCGTGATCAACGGCCACGCACCTGGTTGCCAGCCCTCGCGGTGCTCTCTATCCCGCGGCCACGGAGTAGATGTCCTTCACATCGCCGGGCAGTGACATCTCGGCCCAGGTTTCCCCGCCATCGGTGGTGCCGAAGATCTCGCCATTGTAGCGGGCGCCGATATAGACCTGATTTGGATCGGAGTTATGCAAGCCGATCGACATGATCGTGCCGTGCACTTGCACCTTGTCGAAGCGGCTCCAAGTCTCGCCGTTGTCGGTGCTCCTGTAGACACCACCATCATGGCTCGCCGCCGCCACCGACAGGGCCGAGTAGAGTGTGTTCGGGTCATGCGGGGAGGCCTTGACGTCACGGCCATAGGTGGTCGGCGAGAACCGCTTGAGTTCCATGTCCTCCCAGGTCTTGCCGCCGTTTCGCGTGCGGAACAATCCCATGCGGCACGCGATAATCGGAGAGTCCGGGTCGCCTTCGCTGATGGTGATCGCGTGACCGTCCAGCATCCCCTCGGCATTGGTTTCCTTCTGGACAATCTGGCTGCGCAGATGCGGAAGATCCGACAAGCGGATCAGATCGTCGGTCAGATCCTCCCAGCTTTCGCCGCCATCGGTGGTCCGCATGGCACCCGCGATCTCCAGCGCGGCATAGATCTCGTTCGGATTGCTAGGCCGCTGGGCCAAGCGCATGACACGGGGTTCGAACGGGCCCTTGCAACGCTCGGGAATGCCCGGATTCGGCAGCTTGCGCCAACTCTCGCCACGATCATCGGAGCGATAGACATTGATCGGCGAGGCACCGGCATACATGCGGTCGGGATTGTCACTGGAAACCAGGAAGCTCCAGATCTGCATGCCGCCGTCGGGGAAGGCGGCGCGGGTGAAGGTAGCGCCGTGATCCTTGCTGCGGAACACTCCATCCGAGGTGCCGGCGAAAACGATGCTCGAATCCTTGGGGTGAACGAAGACCGAATAGGTTTCGAGATCGCCGAAGACATGAGTCCACTCGCCACCCTCCGTCGACCGACGGAACACGCCAACCTTTCCGGTATCCTCGCGCCGGCCAACATATCCGGCGAGGCCGGCAAAAACATAAGAATCGGACATTGGTCCTCCAGAGATGATTACCGATGCGGCATCAACCCGCCGGCATGATGAACGTCAGGAATTCTTGTATTTCTCGGGCACGTCCACGCCAAGGAAACGGGCGGCGTTCAGGCCCAGGATCTTGGCTCGTTGCTCGTCGTTCAGCATCGGCATGGTACGCTCGATCGCCTCGGCGGAATGCGGCCAGGTGCCCTCGTGATGCGGGTAGTCATTGGCCCACATGAAGTGATCATCCAAGCCATAACGCTCGGCCAGATGCAGGCCGGCGGGGTCTTCCTGGAAGGTCGAGAAGCCATGCGCGCGGTAATAGTCGCTCGGAAGGCCCTGAAGTTTCGGGCGCACCCACATATGGTGCTTGCGATAGGCCTCGTCCATGGCGTCGAGTAGCCAGGGCACCCAACCGATACCCGCCTCGACCGTGGCGAAGCGCAGTCCCTTGAAGCGCTCCAGCACGCCGGAGGCACAGAGATTGGCCACCGGCTCGATGGTCGGCGAGAGCGAGTGGCTGACATAGTTGATCACCGCCCCGCCATTGCCGCGCGCCGCGCGTGGATCGCGCCCCGTCGAGACATGGAAGGTGAACGGCAGGTCGGCTTCCTCGATCAGCGCCCACATCGGGTCGAAATGCGGCAGGTTGTAGTTCACATGGTCGACGTCGTGACCGCCCCAGATCGGCTTGCAGGGCAGGCTCAGCACCCGGAAACCCATCTTGGCGACCCGCTCGATCTCGGCCATCGCGCTATCGAGATCCCCGGTCGCGATCGAGGCCACCGGAACCATGCTTTCCTTGTAGGGCCCGAACTGCTCCCACGCCCAATCGTTCCATACTGCGCATTGGGCATTGGCGAATACCGGATCGGGAGTGGCCCACATGGCCAGACCCTTGTTCGGGAAGATGATTTCGACATCGATCCCGTCGCGGGTGTTGTCGCGCAAGCGGTCCTCCGGGTCGGCGCCGGCCTTGGAGCGTACCCAGTCCTCGCCCTCGAAGCTCATCACCCGGACGCGATCGGGGCGATAGCCCTCGCAATAGCGCCATTGGACGCCCTTCTCGTCGGTGATGATCCGCGGCACCCGTTCCTTGTATTTGGGATTGATCCGCTTTTCCCAGAGATCCGGCGGCTCGTTGGCGTGGCAGTCGGTGGAGACCATGAAATACTTGTTCGCGTCGCCGGCGCGCGGCGTGCGGGTCCAGCCCTCGTGGCCGGGGGTTTCCAGGCGCCAGAGATTGGGCTCGTTGATCGGGACGTCGGCGAGATCGTTCATGATACTGCCTCCTCGCTTTTGCGGTTCGCGGATTCAGGCACGCCGCCATTGCACGAGAGTATATGGCGGATCGGCGTCATCATGGGACTCGAAAACCGCCTCGACATCGGCGCCGATTGGAACATCTTGCATGGGATCGCCGAGCAAGTTGCCGATCATGCGGATGTTGTCGGCGCCGGGCAATTCCACCAGCACGACGATATAGGGTCCGAGGTCCTTCAAGGCGGGATGCACCGGGTGCCAGACCCGTTCCCAACTGTAGATCCGTCCCTTGCCCTCGACCGCGCGCCAGTCAAGATCGAAGGAATGACACTGGTGACAGATCCATTCCGGACCCCAGACCCAGGTTTGACAGTCCCGACAACGCTGAACCATGAGTTCGCCGCGCCGGGTGCCCTCCCAATAGGGCGCGGAGAGTCCGTCGCTTTCGGGCGCCGGGGCGGGCAGGCCTTTCGGCAGATAGCTGCTCATAGGGTCGCCTCCGATCCGAGGATGAGACTGGAAACCGGCGTGACCATCGGGCCTGCAATGACCATGGAGACATCGACCGAGGGTACCTGACGGGTCGAGTCGCCGCGCAGTTGCCGCACCGCCTCGATCTGAAGCTCCAAGCCGTGCATATAGCATTCCGCGAGATTGCCACCACTGGTGTTGAGCGGCAGCTTGCCGTCCGGAGCCATGAGGTTTTCCGGCACCAGGAATTCATTGGATTCCTCGGGTTTGAAAAAGCCATGCTCGACTAGGCTCATCAATACCCCACCGGTGAAGTTCTCATAACTCTGCAGCACATCCACGTCGCCGGGCTTGACCTCGGCCATGTCATAGAGATGCGGCGCCACGCTGGCGAAACTCGAACTAGCGTAGTTCGGCGCGTTATGGCTCGGCGCGGCGCAACGGTTATCGGAGCCCGCCGCCACCCCCAGCAGATAGCTCGGCTTGTGCGGCAAATCGCGAGCCCGATACGACGGCACCACGATCAAGGCGGCGGCGCCGTCATTCTCCATGCAGCAATCGAACAACCGCCACGGCTCCACGATCCAGCGGGAGTTATCGTAAGTTTCCGCGTCCAGAGGCCGGCCGTGCATCACCGCGCGCGGGTTGAACTGCGCATGATGATAAGAAGCCAGCGAGATCGCCCGGAGCGCTTCCTGACGCACGCCGTGATCCTTTATGAAGCGCATACACTTCATGGCATAGCGCTGACCGGGTGACATCAACCCGTAGGGTGCCTGCATCGCCATGTCGCCGGTGATCGTCGCCGTGGTCGGGCCTTGGCCGAACCGCGCGAATTGTCCTTGGGCGAGGGCACGGAAAACCACCACGCAATCGGCCATGCCGGTGGCCACCGCCGCCGCCGCGTTGCCGACCGCCGCCGCTCCGCCGCCACCGCCGCCACCCCATTGCATATTGGAGAAGCGCAACTCCTTGGTCCCCAACGCGGCGGCGATCCGCGAGGGATCGCTCCGGTCATTGCTGTAGGAGGCGAAACCGTCGATATCTCGAGGGTCGATCCCGGCATCCCTGGCGGCGTTGAGGATCGCCGTCAAAGCGAGCTTGAACTCGGAATCCGGCGCCTGACCGTGCTTGTAATACGTGGTCTCGCCGATCCCGGCGATCGCGACGCTGCCTCGCAAACTGCGTTTCGCCATGTTTTTCCCCAAAGCGCCCATAGGCCGTGATTTTCCGCCCGGCTTCCCCGGGAGGTCAAATGGTTCCGGGTTTCATCACATGGGGGGACGAACGGTGGCGGGCGCGACTGGACGCCTGGACCCGGGCGCGGTCACAATGGATAGGTCGAAAGACCGGAGGAGGCGCGTCATGAGCATCACGATCGAACCCATCACCGAGCATTTCGCCGCCCGTATCAGCGGCGTCGATCTGGTGAACGGCCTGAATGACGCCCTATTCGGGACGATCCGCCAGGCATTCGAGGAACACGGGATCCTGGTGTTTAATGACCAGCCGATGACCGATGACGAGCAGATCGCGTTTTCCGAACGCTTCGGCCCGCTGGAACGCACTATCAGCGCCAGCCCGACCGGCGGAACGCCATTCGCGAGACAGTCCAATATCGACATTAAGTCAGGCGGGATCATCGACAAGAGCGACCGGCGCATGGACTATCAGCGCGGCAACTATCTCTGGCACGCCGACAGCACTTTCAAGGAAACCCCGTCCCTCTGCTCTATTCTAAGCGCACGCGAAGTCCCTCCGGTTGGCGGCGCGACCGAGTTTGTTTCGACCCGCGCCGCTTACGACGCCCTACCATCCGAGCGACAGGTGGAGTTGGACGATTTGGTGGTCGAGCATGATCTCCTGCATTCCCGGCGCGAGATCGGTTTTCACTTCACCGACGAGGAAGCGGCCCAGACCCCCCCGGTGCGCCACCCCCTGGTGCAGGTCAATCCGGCCACGGGACACAAGTCGATGATGATCGGTGCCCATGCCTCGCACATCGTCGGTTGGCCTGTGGAAACCGGTCGGGCATTGCTCGCCGAGTTGCTGGAGCGGGCGACCCGGCCCGAGGCCATTTACCGCCACGAATGGCGCACCGGCGATTTGATCATCTGGGACAACCGCGCCGCCCTGCACCGCGCCACGCCCTACGACACCACCAAGCACCGCCGCCTGATGCAGCGCACGACAATCTCCAACCCAAACGCACCCAGGGCTTAGGTCGACGAAACCTCTATCGTCGCAAACCAACACATCTCGTCATTCCGCCGCCACGTCTACACTCCGTGATAGCCGCGATACCACTCGACGAAGCGGGGAATGCCCTCTTCAATGGAGGTCGTGGGCGCAAAGCCGAGATCCTTGGTGGTGGCCTCTATGTCGGCGTAGGTCTCCAGCACGTCGCCGGGTTGAAGCGGGCGGAAGTCGATCACCGCCTTCTTGCCGCAAGCCCGCTCTATCACGCCGACATAGTCCATCAGCGGCACCGGCCGGTTGTTGCCTAGATTATAGACCCGGTGCGGGGCGCCCGCCTCACCCGTCTCTGGCGGGGTATCCAGCGCCGCGACCACGCCGGTGACGATATCATCCACATAGGTGAAATCGCGGCTCATCTCGCCGTTGTTGAACACCTGGATGGTCTCGCCGTTCATGATCTTGCTGGTGAAGATATAGGGAGACATGTCCGGGCGTCCCCAAGGGCCGTAGACCGTGAAGAAGCGCAGCCCGATCGAGGGAATCGCATAGAGATGGGCGTAACTTTGCGCCATCACCTCACCCGCCTTCTTGGTCGCGCCGTAGAAAGACATGGGTTGGTCGGTGCGCTGATCGATCGAGAACGGCATCTCTCGGTTGGCGCCGTAAACCGAGGAGGAGCTGGCGTAGACGAAACTCCGACAGCCGGCCTCGCGGCCCGTCATCGCCCGGCACGCCTCCATGAGAACCAGCTGGCCGGTCAGGTTCGATGACAGATAGTCGAAAGGCTCCTCCAGCGAGTATCGCACGCCCGCCTGGGCGCCGAGATGCACGACCCGGTCGATGTCCGGGTTGCGGGCGACCAGATCCAGCACCGCGTCCCGGTCGGAAAAATCCATCTTCTCGAAGCTGAAGGCGTTTGACCCCTCCAGGGTGGCGAGCCGCGCGTGTTTCAGCGCCGGGTCATAATAGCTGTTCAGCACGTCAATCCCGATCACCCGCTCGCCCCGGTCGAGCAAGCGGCGCGCGGTATGCATGCCGATAAATCCGGCAACCCCGGTCAACAGAATGGACATGGATCACTCCTGGCGGGTCGATGCGCCGGTTATGCCGGATCGCGCCGGTTTGGCCAAGAGATTGGTTGGGTGGGTGACGGTAGCGCCGCGCCGGAGAAAGATTTCTCCACCTGGATAAATCGCGACAGGGATTTACGCTTCCGCGGTCGTATCTCGGATCAAGCTTGCGTTTTCGGTCTGAAACACATCGCTCCGATTGTCTCACCCGGCCCTTCGGCGTACCCTGGCGTCACGCGAAAATCACCACGCGCGATTGTTCGGGCACGGAGATCCAACGATGACCCTCGCCGCCGTCTCGCTTGACGACAAGTATTCCCTTGAACAGGGCCGGGTCTATCTCACCGGCGTGCAGGCCCTGGTTCGACTGCCGATGCTGCAACGCCAGCGTGATGTGAAGGCGGGTCTCAACACCGGTGGCTTCATCTCCGGTTATCGCGGCTCGCCGGTCGGCGGCTACGACCAGCAGCTTTGGCGGGCGCGGCACTTTCTCAAGAACAATCACATCCATTTTCAACCCGGCGTGAACGAGGATCTCGCGGCCACCGCGATCTGGGGAAGCCAGCAGAGCAACCTGTTCCCGGACGGCAAGTATGACGGCGTCTTCGCCTATTGGTACGGCAAGGGGCCGGGGGTCGATCGCTGCGGCGACGTGTTCAAGCATGGCAACATGGCGGGGCCGGCCAAGCATGGCGGCGTGTTGCTGATCGCCGGCGATGATCATGCCGCCAAATCCTCGACCGTGCCGCATCAGAGCGAATTCGCTTTCGTTGACGCCAATATCCCGGTGCTGAACCCCGCCGGCATTCAGGAGATCCTGGACTACGGCATCCTCGGCATAGAGATGTCGCGTTTTTCCGGCTGTTGGGTCGCTTTCAAGACCACCGCCGAGAATATGGACAGCTCGGCCTCCATTGATATCGATCCCGAGCGCGTCAAGGTTACCCTGCCGGATATCGAGATGCCCGAGGGCGGCTTGAACATCCGCTGGCCCGACGACTGGATGGAGCAGGAGCGCCGCCTGCATCGCTATAAGATCTACGCGGCCCGCGCCTTCGCCAAGGCCAACAAGCTCGACCGGATCGTCATCGACGCGCCGGAGCCGAAACTCGGCATCGTGACCACCGGCAAGTCCTATCTCGACGTGCGCCAGGCGATGGACGATCTCGGCATCACCGAGGAGATGGCCGCCGCCATCGGGATACGCCTCTACAAGGTCGGCATGCCCTGGCCGCTGGAGCCCGACGGGGCCCGCGCCTTCGCCGACGGGGTCGAGGAAATCCTGGTCATCGAGGAAAAGCGCGCGCTGATCGAAAACCAACTGAAGGAACAACTTTATCAGGCGGACATTCCCAACCGGCCCCGCGTGGTCGGCAAGTTCGACGAGAATGGCGAGTGGGTGCTGCCCTCCGCCGGAGAGCTCAATCCCGGTCTGATCGCCCGGGTGATCGCCGCCCGGCTGGCGCGCTTTCACACCAGCGCCGCGATCGAGGATCGCCTGAAGTTCCTCGCCGCCAAGGAAGCCCAACTCGTCAAACAGAAAACCGATTTCGCACGCACCCCGTATTTCTGCTCCGGCTGTCCGCACAACACCTCGACCCGGGTGCCCGAGGGGAGCCGCGCCACCGCCGGCATCGGCTGTCATTTCATGTCGGTGTGGATGGACCGCAACACCTCGACCTATACCCATATGGGAGCCGAGGGCACGCCCTGGATCGGCCAGGCGCCGTTCACGGACACCAAGCATGTCTTCGCCAATCTCGGCGACGGCACCTACACCCATTCCGGTCTGCTGGCGATCCGAGCGGCGGGCGCGGCGGGCGTCAACATCACCTATAAGATCCTCTACAACGACGCGGTGGCGATGACCGGCGGCCAGCCCGCCGACGGCGGTTTCACCGTGCCGCAGATCGCCGCTCAGGTCGCCGCCGAGGGCGCGAACGAAGTGCGTATCGTCACCGACGAGCCCGACAAATATCCGATCGGGACGAAATGGCCCGACGGCACCCTGATCCATCACCGCGACGAGCTTGACGCGGTGCAGAAGGAGCTTCGCGAGGTCGAGGGACTGACCGTGCTGATCTATGATCAGACCTGTGCCGCCGAAAAACGCCGCCGCCGCAAGCGTGGCACCATGATCGACCCGCCCAAGCGGATCTTCATCAACGAGTTGGTCTGCGAGGGTTGCGGCGATTGCGGCGTCGCCTCGAACTGTGTCTCGGTCGCGCCGGTCGAGACCGAATACGGGCGCAAGCGGATGATCGACCAGTCCGCCTGCAACAAGGATTATTCCTGCACCAAGGGCTTCTGCCCCAGCTTCGTCAACGTGATCGGCGGCAAGGTCCGCAAATCAAAGGCGGTCGGTGGCGCCGGCGCGCCTGACCTGTTCGAGGTACTGCCCGCCCCGGCTCAACCCAAGCTGGACGAGCCCTATGGCGTCATGGTGACCGGCATCGGCGGCACCGGCGTGGTGACCATCGGGGCGCTAATGGGCATGGCAGCGCATATCGAGGGCAAGGGCGTCTCGGTACTCGACATGACCGGCCTCGCGCAGAAGGGCGGCGCGGTGATCAGCCATATCCGCATCGCCAAGAGCCCCGAGGACCTGCACGCCGTGCGTATCGCCGCCGGAAGCGCCAAACTGATGCTAGCCTGCGACATGGTCACCGCCGCAAGCGTCGAGGGTCTGTCCAAGGTCTCCAAGGAAGAGACCACGGCGATCGTCAACACCCAGCGCACGATGACCGGCGCCTTCACCCGCGACCCGGATCTGGCCTTCCCCAGCAAGGCCTTCGAGGACGCGATCAGGGCCTCGGCGGGCGAGAATTCCACCGATTTCGTGGACGCCACGCGGATCGCCACCCAACTTCTTGGCGACAGCATCGCGGCCAATCTCTTCATGCTCGGCTATGCGCTGCAAAAGGGACATATCCCCCTGTCGCTCGAGGCGGTGGAGCGGGCGATCGAGCTCAACGCCGTCGCCGTGGACTTCAACAAGCAAGCCCTGCTCTGGGGCCGCCGGGCCGCCCATGACCTGGCCACGGTCGAGAAGATCGCCACCCCGCCGACGCCGAAGCCGGTACACCGCGAGATCGCCGACGATATCGAGGAAATGATCGAGAAACGCGCCGCCTATCTCACCGCGTATCAGGACAAGGCCTACGCCGATCGGTATGTGGCGCTGGTCCGCGAGGTGGAGACGGCGGAAAGCAACAAGACCCCGGGCCTGGACGGCCTCACCGAGGCGGTGGCGCGATATGCCTTCAAGCTGATGGCCTTCAAGGACGAGTACGAGGTCGCCCGGCTCTATACCGACGGGGCCTTCCGGCGTCAGCTCGAGGATCAGTTCGAGGGCGACTACAAGATCGAGTTCAACCTCGCCCCGCCACTGTTCTCCCAGCGTGATCCCGAGACCGGACATCTGAAGAAAAAGACCTACGGGGCCTGGATGTTGCCGGCCTTCAAACTGCTGGCCAAGATGAAGGGCCTGCGCGGCACCGCTTGGGATATCTTCGGCAAGACCGAGGAACGGCGGACCGAGCGCCGCCTGATCGAGGAATACTTCGCCCAGATGAAGGAAGTCGTCGGCGCGCTCGACCGCGAGAACCACGCGGCGGCGGTCGACCTCGCCAAGATCCCCGAACTGATCCGCGGCTTCGGCCACGTCAAGGATCGCCACCTGATGACCGCGAAGGCCCGTCAGGCCCAGGCTCTAACGGCCTTCCGCGACCCGGAAGCGACCAAACGGGCGGCGGAGTAGACCCAGGGAAACAACACTTCCGCGAGGACAAACGCCCAGGACAGGCCCTGGGTTCCACGCCACGTCCCCACCCGCTACTCCAACAGCGACTGATGCTGGGAGATCATTTGCCAGCCACCGTCGCGATGGGCGTAGACGGTGGTGGAGCGGGTCATGCCCGCAATGGTGACCTCGCCGTGGCTGGTCTTGCCGTCGGCGGTGTAGATCAGAATGCCTATATCACCGTAGAGCCGGGTGGAGATGTCGCTCGCGTCCATCCGGTGGATCTTCATGGTTCCGGCCTTGTAGGCGGCGATGACATCGGCCCGCGTCGTGGTCTTGCCGTACGGGGATATGAACACCATGTCCTCGCCGACAACCGTGCTCAAGAGATCGAGATCACCTTCAAGCAATGCCTTCAAGCGCGTCTCATGCGCCGCGATCAGCGATTTTTCCCGTTCCACCTCGCTCATGGCCGCCTCGCCCATGGTCAAGCTCCCCTAATCAGCCATCGTCAGCCCGCCGCTGACGCTGAGCACTTGGCCGGTGATGTAATCGGACATGTTGGAGGCGAAGAACAGCACCGCGTCGGCGATCTCCTCCGGCTCGCCGATCCGGCGGAACGGAACCGCGCGCGCCAACTTCTCACGCATGCTTTCGGGCTGCGACATCAGAAGCGGCGTGTTGGTCGGGCCGGGGCAGACACAATTGACGTTGATCCTGTGCCGCGCGGTCTCGCGGGCCAGCGACTTGGTAAAGGCGATGACCCCGCCCTTGGCGCCGGCATAGATGGTCTCGCCCATGGAGCCGACCCGACCGGCATCGCTGGAAATGCTGACGATCTTGCCGGCATTGGCCGCGACCATATCCGGCAGAAAGGCCTTCACCACGTTCATCGGGCCCTTCAGGTTGATGTCCAGCACCTTGTCCATGAATTCCGGCGTGGCGTCGAGGAAGGGCTGGATGCGGTCCCAGCCGGCGACATTGACGATGATGTCCACGGTCTTGGCGCCGCTGTCCGTCGCGGTGGCGGCGAAAGCGGCCACGCTGTCGCGATCGGAGATGTCCAACGTAACCGCGGTCGCCGAACCACCGGCGGCCCGCGCCATCTCGGCGGTTTCCGCGTTGCCGCTCTCGTCCATGTCGCCGGAGAAGACCACCGCCCCCGCCGCCGCCATTTTCAGCACCGTTGCCCGTCCGATGCCAGAGGCCCCGCCCGTCACCACCGTCAATTTACCCGTCAGATCAACCACGTCTCGTCTCTCCGTTTCGCCGCCCTAGATCGGATCCGCTCTGGAAGCGACCCCTTGGGATCGCGCCCGTTGGGCGGCCCGTTTGATTAAACATGCGCGGCGGGAACCAGGGTGCCTTGAATTGATCGGATCGATACCTTGGTACGCCTACGCGTGAACAAGGCGACTGTCGTTCATGGCTTGGTCAAGGTCAACCACCGCCGGAGTCGACCTTCGCCACCAACTCCCGCACCCGCGGAATCAGTTCGGCGCCATATTGCTCGGCATCCGGTAGTGGATCGTAGCCGCGGATCAGCAGGCTCGTCGCGCCGAGCTTGTAATACTCGACCATCGCTTGCGCCACCGTGTCCGGCGTGCCGACGAGGGCGGTGGAGTTGCCGCGCGCGCCGGTCGCCACCGCGAGCTTGGTCCACAGACAACCGTCATGCACCTCGCCCTCCTCGGCGGCGGCGAGCAAGCGTTGCGAGCCAACATTCTCCGGACGGGGCGCTGGTGTTCCGCCACGTCTCTCCAGGACCCTGTCGAGAATATCCCGCGCCCGGTCCCAGGCCTTGTCCTCGGTATCGGCCAGGATCGGACGGGTCGACAGACTGAAGGTCGGACTGCGGCCCTTGGAACCGTCGGTGACCCGCTTCATGAAGGCGGCGGTCTCGGCGAGCGGCTCCCCCCACAGCATGAAGACGTCCAATTCCGGCGCCAGCGCCGCGATCGCCGCGTCGGACCCACCACCGCCATAGATCGGGATATGCGGCTCTTGGGCACAGCGGATCGCCGAATAGGTACCCTCGGTTCGAAAAAACTCTCCGTCATGGTCGAAGGGCGCGTCCGCCGTCCAGGTCCGGCGCAGCAACTGGATGTACTCGGTCGACCGGCGATAGCGCATGGCGTGATCGGAATGGTCGGCGTCCTTGGCCTGGTCGGCGTCGCTTCCACCGGCGATGATGTGCACGGCGAGGCGACCGCCGGAAAGCTGATCCAGGGTCGCGAGTTTCCGGGCAGCCAATGGCGGGGCCACGAAGCCCGGACGATGCGCCAATAGAAACGCCAGTTTCTCGGTCACCATGGCCGCTTGGGCGCCGATCATGAATCCGTCCGGCGCGTCGCTGAAATAGCCGATCAGGACGCGGTCGAAATCGCCCCGCTCATGAATGCACGCGGTCTCGGCCACGGTCGCGGCGTCAAAGACCGGCCCCTGGGGCGGGATCATCTCGGAAGAGACCTGGGGCGCGATCCAACCGATCATTTCAACGGGCATGGAGATGTCCTCAAAGCGAGATAAATGACATGGTTCGGCCTCACCATACCAAGCCCGGACGTCCATGAGCCATGGACTCTCGCGCAAGCGCCCAGGGATTCACCCTTCGCTTGACATCGAAACCCCGGTAGATCCACCGTACACACATTGGACTCCGTCCCGCACCGTGATAGCGTCCCGTCAATACGAGTCCAGCCCATGGATGTCACCATCAACATGGGCCATTCGGACAGACAACCGGGAGACGAATTCATGCGGACATTTCTTGGGCGGATCGCCGTGGCGCTGTTGGGAGGCCTGTTCCTTGCGACCAATGTCGCCGCCGAAACGCCGAAGCGCGGCGGCACCCTGATCTGGGCGATCCAGGGCACGCCCCGCCATCTCAATCCGGCGGTTCAATCGGGCATCGCCACCGGTCAGCCGGGCACTCAGCTTTTCGCCGCTCCGCTGCGCTATGACGAGAACTGGGACCCGCAACCCTATCTCGCCGAGAGCTGGGACGTTTCCGAGGACGGCCTGACGGTGACCTTGAATCTGGTCAAGGGCGCGACCTTCCACGACGGCAAGCCGATCACCTCCAAGGACGTCGCCTTCTCGATCAAGACGGTGCAGGAAAACCATCCCTTCAAGACCATGTTCGCGCCGGTTACCAGCGTCGACACCTCGGCCCCGCATGTCGCGGTGCTGAAGCTCTCCAAGCCACACCCGGCGCTGCTCCTGGCGATGTCCTCGCAGCTGCTGCCGATCATTCCGGAGCACATCTACGGTGACGGCCAGGATCCCAAGAAGCATCCGCGCAACGCCGAAAACGTTGTCGGCTCCGGACCGTTCAAGCTAGTTGAGTTCAAGCGCGATCAGCACATCATCCTGGAGCGCAACGAGAACTTCTTCATCAAGGATCGTCCGTATCTCGACAAGATCGTTATGCGGATCATCAAGGACGGCTCGGCCCGGACCATCGCGCTGGAAAACGGCGAGGTTCAGCTGTCGGCTTTCGAACAGAACCCCCGCGATATCGCTCGTTTGAAAAATGGCCGTCGTCAGATTAATTGGGACATGGGCGAGGGTTCCGCAACGGAGGCTCTGGCTCCTTTTGGTTGATGTTATGCGGCTTGACGGGTGTGGGCCAAGCGCCGTTTTCTCATAGTGTCTTGCTTGATGCGTCTCCTCCTCTCGATGATGGCTTGGTCTCTGCCGAAGTAGACATCGGCTGGCGTGAGGTTGCCGAGG
>Ga0181593_10001742_pt1 | contig 19868 bp, 48 predicted proteins | sample 071ome_19_FD_133756 | JGI IMG/M metagenome (GOLD analysis project Ga0181593, IMG submission 133756) | Coastal salt marsh microbial communities from the Groves Creek Marsh, Skidaway Island, Georgia - 071413AT metaG (megahit assembly) | ecosystem: Environmental > Aquatic > Marine > Intertidal...
ACTATCCATCAGCGTGACCTAGATCACACCACTATAAGTTGATTCATTGATTTTTATGGTGTATCATATTTTACATGGTTATAGAACATTACGAAGCGTACAGCGTAGAGATTGGTGATACCTTGCGTATTGAGGATCACGATTGGGTAGTTGTACGAATAGTGACAGACGAAGAACTGTTTGGGGATTTACTGTATATGGTATTGCAAGATGAAGAAGGGGAATTAAAAGCAATCAAGGCAGAAGAAACTGCAAAACTTCCAGTTCTCTGTATGCAGGTAGAGGACTGACATAGACCCGTGGTGGGGTTGAAGCGAATCCCCAAACCCTTGCACGCTCCCCCACCACGGCTAAGCCCCTGTAACTCAGAGGACAGAGTAGTGGACTTCTAATCCATTTGTCGCAGGTTCGACTCCTGCCAGGGGCGCAAAAAAAATACAAAATCTCCTTGACTTTACAAAAGAATGTGGGGTATAATAGAACAGTAAGCAAGGGAATACTACAGAAGGAGCAAGAGATGTTGGACGTAGACGAGAAGTTTGATACAAGTGAAGAGTTTGACGAGGCTGCTCAAGAGTACATGATGGATCATGGTGACCGCTGTGACCGTTGTGGAGCGCAGGCTTTTGTGTGGGCAGAGGGCATCTCTGGGGATTTGATGTTCTGCCGTCACCACTTCCTTAAGTGGGAAGACAGCATCCGTGCATGGGCTTTCGATATCGTTGATGAGACGGCAAAGATTAACGAGAAGGCTGGTGCGTCAGCGTGACTTGTGCATCATGTGGTCCTAGGCGCGAGCGTGGAGACGCTCGCCCTATCGACCTCGCACGACCCAATCTTTATATTAGTAAATATCTTAGGAACAAGAGAATGGATATTTGCAAGTCTTGTGAGTTCTTTGTCAAGGCAGGCTCACGCTGTCAGAAGTGTGGTTGCTTTATGAAGGCCAAGACTTACCTAGGAAATGCAAGTTGCCCTGTTGGAAAGTGGGGGCAAGAGGAACCAACGACAAGGAATAAAGATGACAAATGATCTACAGAAAGCAATTAATTTAGCAGACGCAGGGCAAAATGTATTATCAATTAATCGTGCATTGATTTCTATTGCAATCACATTGAAGGAAATCAGAGATCAACTGGAGGCAAATAGTGTACAGCGATAAAGATGTTTTGATTGCTTCTGGCATAGTCATATGTATAATCATAGCCGCAGGCATTCTAAGTGAAATATTCTGATTGACATTGGCTACCCCTTACGCTATAATATTCTTGTAAGCAAAGGGAACTAACTAAGGAGCAAGATATGATTAAGAAAGTTGTTGCGGGGATTGCAACTATGGGTATCGCTTTCACAGCCATACCGCCTGTCGTACAAGAGCAGCACAATGAGGTTGTTGACTTGCACGCTGGTCACGACCATGAGGAAGTTCACTACATGGCTGCCATGCTTACCAATGGCTTTGTGGGTGACCCTGTTCATGGCAGCGAACTGCTGGGGGTCATCAACTTTAAGCCATGCAGCACAGTCAATTGGCACTTTGATCGTAGTGCTGAGCAGCCAGGTTGGGGAGGGCAACGCAAGGATGGTGTCCTCACCGCTATGCGTGCCTCCTTGGATCACATCTCACAGGAATCTGGGCTGACCTTTGTTGAGTCACCCACGCTTCCCTACGGCTCACAGTCATTGCGCTTTCATTGGAAGACACTAGAAGGAAACATCTTGGGTCTTGGCGGTGGAACTCCAGGCGGTGGCGGCAGCGTTTACCTTTCCCATGTGCTTGGGGCTGATCGCTCTGATGCCAGTACATACTCTAATCGGACTAAGGGACTGATCATGCACGAGATCATGCACGCAATGGGCTTTGCTCATCAGAAGTCTCAAGGCTCCATCATGTACCGATCCATCAGTCGCGCCTCGCTAGGCGAAACTGACAAGGCCCTGCTCGCTAGGTACTACCCTCGTACCAACTGCCCTGCGACTGTTGCAGAGCCTGAGCCGCAGCCTGAGGTCGCTCCTACGCCACCTCCTCCCCCGCCCACCCCTGTTGACGAAACTGGTTGGGAAATGCGTGAGACCGTTTCTCCTAGCCTGTTGACCAAGGGCAAGGCCAAGTCGTTCACCTTTAAGGACGGCTACTACAAGGACAACATGCAGGGCTACAACTGGACGGTGAAGAAGGGCAACAAGGTCACTCTTGACTGCACCATTCCTGAGGGAACGCCTCACGGCAACCGCAAGGGCTGCTCAGCGGATCACACGCTGCATGTCTTTGAACTGACAGGCCCCAAGAAGGGCAAGTTGGTTGACAAGGGCAAGACTGTCAAGGTTCCTAGCAATGGCAAGTACGTTGTGGTTATCGCACCTGAGGAATCAACCAAGCAGAACAAGAACGCAGGCCGCATCGTGTGGATGGTGAAGAATTAATGCCAGTCTACACTTACAAATGCGATATCTGTGGTATATTTGACTATCGACAGAGTATGGACGATGCTAACCTGGAGCATTGTCCTACCTGTCTGTCAAAGGTATGGAAGACTTTTTCTGTAGTAAACGTTTCCTTTGTTGGAGATGGTTTCTACAGCAACGATAAGAGAAAGGGTAATAAATGAAAGAAAAGCAAGCAATATGTTTTGATGACATTCTGCTCGTCCCTCAAGATAGTGATGTGCAGTCTCGTCATGATGTTGACTTGCAGATGCTTATTGGAAACATGATGCTAAGGCTTCCTGTTATCTCTGCCCCCATGGATACTGTCACAGGAGTTGACATGGCTGTGGCGATGGAAATGCAGGGCGGCATGGGAATTGTTCATAGATACACCTCAGAAGAAGATCAGTTGACTAATATTATGACTCTTGAGGCAATGAACTGTAAAACATATGGCGTTGCTATTCCTTCTAATAATGGGTATCTCAAGACAGCAGAGAGGTATTACGAGGCAGGAGCCAGAGTTTTCTGTGTTGATACCGCAAATGGTCATGGCACATACGCAGTAGAGGCAATCAAGAAACTCTCTGCAATGTTTTCTAATTCTAAAGTTCATTTAATGGCAGGCAATGTTGCTACAGGCAAAGGCTATGCCATGCTCGCAGACGCAGGAGCGCATTCTGTCAGGGTAGGCATTGGTGGTGGCTCTGTTTGTACCACAAGATCAGTAAGTGGTCATGGAGTTCCAACGCTACAGTCTATCTTTGATGTTGCTACTGCCAAAGACTCATTGGGCATGGGCACAGGCATTGTTGCAGATGGTGGAATTAGAACATCAGGGGATATGGTCAAGGCATTTGCAGCAGGTGCTGACGCAGTAATGGTTGGCAGTATGTTCGCAGGAACCGATCAGGCTCCAGGTGATCTCATCCACAGCAGCAACGATTCGTATAAATCATTTCGTGGAATGGCCTCTAGAGGGGCTCAGGAGGACGCTACAGGGACTTTTAGTGTTGAGGAGGGTATTGAGACCCTTGTAAAATATAAGGGCTCTGTGTATCCAATTCTTAATCAGATCCGTGGAGGGCTAGGAAGTGGCTGTTCATACTCAGGAGTCAGTTCTTTAAGCCAACTGTCAAACTTTGCGGAATATGTCAAGGTGTCGTCATTGTCTATGCACGAGACACAAACACAACATGAGGTGTATAATGGAAACTAAGCATGTAACATGCTGGAACTGTGGAAACGATATGGAGGTGTATTTAGGTGATGAAAAAATTGCAAAATCTCCTGAAAAAGAAAAATCACAAACCTCTGACTGATGCTGATATAGAAGATAATATTAGATTTGTTCAGATAATGAAAAACCTAGGCATCTGGAATCAAGATCGTGAGCCTACTTATCGTGACATTGCCAACTTGTGGTATGAACGTGGCAGGGAAGACGCTAAGTACAATGATCAATGATGCAAAGGACAAGGTACATGACATATTCTGCTTTTATGCAGAGTGGCCTGTCAATACTTTTATTTGTATCTGCAAAAGAATCGAAAAAATAAGAATGCACGAACGCCGCATGGCAGACAAGGAATGGAATGACGTATCAGTTTTTACAGAAGAACTCTCATACAATCAAGGATATGAGGCTGGATACCTGAAAGGGGTAGAGAATAGAGATGAATAATTTCCAATTTGATGAAACAACAGGCACAGGCTACATTGAGATTATTAAAACTAAAAAAGATGATACAATTGTAGAAATGAAATCAATGCCTTGTGACCTCGTATTTGATGAGATCGGCAACCTAGCAGGGATTCGCATTCTGGGTCCAGCAGGGTCAGCGGTAGAAGGCTCAGAGGCCCAAAGCGCAGCAGGGTATCAACAAGGAAGAGCAGAAGCAGCACAAGACATTAGATCGTCACAGCCACTAGAACTGGTCAATCTAAATCTTGGCATCATGAATGCGATTGGCAAGTTGCAAGAAGAATTCGCAAAAATTGCGGGAGGCAAGTAGTGAAACACGACTCTGGAATATATACTCAATCAAGAGGTGGCAAGATCTGGATAGATTCTCAAAGCCTCATTGATCATATGAATACTGTTCTAGATTCGATTGTTGAAAACATGGAAAGTACCGTCAAGGAAATGGCAGTCGTCACCTCAGAGGACGAGATGGAAAGCCTCATGGTCGGTATGGATATCCTGCGAGGGTCGGCGGTAGCCGCAAGGCGATTCACAGACTTCGTAGAAATGCTACAAAACATACACGAACTACACCAATGGGAGACACCAGAAGAAATGCTCAAAATATTTGAGGAAAATCCCGTGGAAGATGATGATCCCACCTTTGGTGTCAAAAAAATTGGAGACAAGGACGAGTGAATGATTTGCAACATCTGTGATACATTCTATGAGGGACACAAAAACACAAGATACTGCTCCAAAGACTGTAAGATGGAGTTTGAAAGGCGCAGGAAAAGAAAAGAGTATCATGATGCTAAAAATGGTATTACAAGGAAAAACAAGCGTCAGAGTACAGGGGAGCGTCAGCCTTGGGGAACTTGGCGTTCAATCCTTGAGCGTAGGGTCTGGAATACCTACGGACTATACCTTGATGAGTATAAGGCTATGATGGAATTGGGCTGTGCAATCTGCGGGGAAGAGGCAAAGCACATGGATCACGACCATAAGACAGGGCGAGTAAGAGAAGCCCTATGTGTAAAGCACAATATAGCAGTAGGATACTTTGAGTTAGAAGAAGCAGAAAAAGTACAGGAATATCTCGTGAAATGGAGTTGAAAAAAAATTTCAAAATCTCCTGGTGAGAAAAAATTCTCAAAATCTCCTAGCGTGAGCAGTCGAAAAAAATTTACAAAATCTCCTGATAATCTCAACAGGCAGAGATCATACAAATCTCCTGATTTGAAGCGTCGGCGCGGGTGGAGAAATAACCCCCCCAAACCCTACAATGTCATGAAACATGACCCCGTAGCAAAAAGGGGAGGGTATGAGGAAACAGAAGCACCACTCCCCATAGAAGAATATATAGAACATATAGAAGAAAACACTCTATAAGCCCATAGTCTTATAAGCCCAACACTCTGTTATAGATATATAATATATAACCCTTCTATGGCTCTTACAGACCTTTATTTATACCTTCTATAGACCTTTTTATATATATGTATTATGTTACTGAAATTCCAGCGAGTGGAAGGAAAGGGAGCCAAGGGGAGGGAAATGGGGGATGGTGTATATATAATAAGACAATTTCTCTTAAAAAAATATGCATTCTGGGCCTAAAATGCCTATAAATAAGGGGTTTTTATATAAAAATAGGCAAAAATGTTTAAAAAAGGCTTAAACCTTGACTTTTATGTGTATTTAGTATATCTATAGGGCCAATGCAGGAAGGACTATGATATATAGATGATTGTAGAGCCATGGAGACTCTATCTTTACCGCCCAGATCGTACTGGTCGGTGGTATGCAATGATCCTAGGGCTATAGCAGACCCTGTACCTATGGCAGTATAGTCAAAAGCACTATAAGACCAATCACTAGTATCTACTTCATATAAATAATTACTAAAACATACTAAAAACTGTGTATTGTTTTCTTCTTCTATAGGGGATAATCCACAATCTTCTAATTTCTTGATCATGTTATTAATAAATACCCCTTCAACCCACCAGTTAGGTTCTTCATCTATATATTCTGGTAATAACATGGTAAATGCTCTTTGCCCAATACCCTGACTGCCGCAGTAGCCAACGATAGTATTATTTATCTTTTTAATCTTGGGTAGGCTTAATTGTAGAATAACATCTTCATTAGACATACTTCTATCACCAGCGATCCAAACACCGCTATCATCTTTAACTGCTGCTATGATTGTCATATTTAATAATCTCCACCATATCTTTGTATATATTTATATGAGGTCGGGGTACATAGCCTTGAGAAGTCTTCACCAAACACCATATAGTAAAGTACATAGGTAGTATTATACTCCAACTTTGGCAAAATTTTATTCCCTTCGTAATCTTTATTTTGGCAAAATATATTGCATATCGTAAAGGTCCAACTTTGGCAAAATTTGTTGCATATCGTAAAGAAGTACCTTATTTATATTTTATATATATATGTCCGATTTGTCTGTTTACCGGGCCGTTTTCACGGCTTATTTTATTTTTGTTCTACCTTTGTCTCTACTACTTCATTAACCATCCAAGCAGGCGCACCCTTGTCATGAATCATGAACTCACGAGCAAGCCTAAGTGCTGCACGATTGTTATCAGCAAACACATAGCACTTCAGCAAGAAGTCTTCATGAATAAAACTAATCTCATAGTCATTCATTAGATCAATCCAACTGTGTAGAGAAACCCTGTAGTGAGGGCAATGATACTTGCTGCAAAAATCCCCAATTGCGGCATGATTACTCCTGTTCTTCTACGATAATGTCATTTACATATTGATAGGCATTGTCAGCAATGGGCATGGACTCCTTGACCCAATCCCACGCAACCCCTTCCGCTTCTGTTACGTCCTTGACTGTGGCGTTAGCCTGAATGGTACAGAAGTCAAAAACAAAAGTAACATTGTAAGTGTTCTCGTTTCCATCAAACATGATTATACTTCCTTTACCTGAATTTGTCCATACAATGGATCATTTGGTGAAGCCTCAAAGCAGGCACCTAGATCAGCGTACTCAGCGTCTGAGTCAATCAATAACATGGAGCAAAGAGATTCCCATGCCTCCTCAATGTAGGTGGCAGCGAGATCGCTAATGTTGTTTTGATCTACTACATCAAAAGCAAACATGTAGGCCAGGGGTAGTGAGATATCATAGTATTGTAAATACTCAGACCACGTTGGATCGTTTTGCATATCTTCCTTGTAATCTACCCAGAGAAAAGCCAGGATGTATGCCTTATCAAGCGTCTTCATCGTCTTCTCCTAGTCTCCGTAGTTGTACCCAATGATACACGAAACTGCTTAGGTTGTCAAACTGCAATGGGTTTGCATGTGTGTAAGAATAAACAGTTATCGCTTCCATCTCCTCTGTACTAAAATATTTGTCAAAAGGTTTTAGAAATTTCTCCCCACTTTTCATCAACGGACCTCCTTGCATAGGTTTGCTGGGGGAGCCGTGCCTCTACACGACCCCCCACAGCCATTGTACCAGGATCGTTAGCGACTGGCAACAGCAGGGGCCTTGCGAAGACCTGTCAAGTTGACAGAATCAACGAAGCGACCTGACGCATCACGAATAACGACGCGCTCTTGCTGACCATAGCGGGTATCCCACTTTTCTAGATATGTGTACTTTGTTTGTGCCATTATCTTTCCTTTCTGTTTACAGGTAAATTATACCAGAGCGACGGAGAATTTGCTTAGGAACTTTTCGAACCCCATAACAAACTTAGGATTAGTAAAGTCAATCCCATCAGACCAAGTGTGCTCATACAAAGATACAGTCTGATCCTGCCAATTCACAACAGGAATGGAATGTTCGTTGTCCCCAATGTGTGTGGCAATGCCCCAACCTGTGGTCTGGAAGTGGTCATCCCCAATCATGTGAGACATAGCGATACGAGTCGCATACATCTCATCATGCCAACGTGGCCTAGCCTCTTCAATGGCGGCGGCTAGTTGCCCCATCATCTGATAGCCAGCCCAATGTCCGTACAGATAAATAATAGATTCATCTAACTGACGGAATCCGAAATTAGCGCGGTCACCCATAGTTACTCCTTATGTGTTCCACAGTCAGAGCAAGCCTGACTGCATGGCGTTGGACATTCGGCGCAATTATCCCAGCAATCTACGCCTGTCTCTGTTATCTCGTCACATTCATAGCACAACAGCATTGTTGCCTCCTTGTATTTTAGCATCAAATTTGTCCCAGCACAAGGGGGAAGCCCAAGTCATAGACATAAGTTTCCACCTCTGACCAAGCAGACTCACCGTAGAAATACTTAGGCCTGCCAGCCTTACCCTCGCCCTTAGGACGGAAGGTCACCTTGTAAAAGTCAGGGAAGGGATACCCACGGTACACCCTGACCTCACCTGCGAAGTCATCGCCACGCCAATGCGTATAGTTATAGTCTGAATATATTTCCTGCCAAGTATCAACCTGCTTAACGCTAGGCTTCTTGCTCGGACGGTACTGCCAGTAATCTGTACTCATACTAGTTCTTCTCCATTCTCATCTTTATAGACAACATCATGACGGGAGATAGGCATACGCATATCTTCCTCTACCCAATCACTAATGAATTCAATAATCTCATCAACAGACTTAGGCTCAAACTCACCATGGTCTAGGTTCATGTCCTGAATAATCGACGGTACATGATAAGTAACAGTCCTAGTAACGTGAATCTCCTTTGGCATACGCATATTATCTCCTAGAGTGCGATATTGTAGGTCATATGGTCAAGGGTAATCATAACATAGTCATGACCATTACAACGAAGGGCATGGGTGTATTTATCTAATTCAGTCTCATTAGTGATAACACCAACGGTCTGGCCTTCTTCTGTCTCAATGACATACTCTGTGTGATCTGTTTCTATCTTGTATATCTTCCTAAACATCTGCAATATCCTCAATCTTAGTCCAATTGGTCACCTTGTCCACACGGGTTCCCTCGGTAGGTACATAGGTGCGATAACCTAGGGGGCGGTACATAACGTCGTAGTCATATGCTGCAATGTCCAGCACCTGACCAACAATGTCCTCACCGTCATAGGCTGAAATTAAGACTGTCACATCTTTAGCAATACGAACCGTGACCGCGTACATCTCAGACTTGTCATTCATGGTGTTTCCTTTCTGTTGGTGTTAACCTATCACACTTCCACGGTAGAGTCAACATATTCGGGGTGGTAATAATTAATTTCCCCCACACATGCACTACCAATAGCAAAGATAAGCCCAACAACGATCATTAAAATTATATATTTTAGATCCACAATTTCTCCTAGTGTTGGCAACTGCAAAGATCCTATCATAATCTCCTGAAAATTGCAAGGCTTTCTTAAACCTTCTTAAAGGGTTTTTTATAACAATTTGATAACGGCGCGACCGGGCCGATTTTTTGGGGAAGGTGGGCAGTTTAGACTCATGCCCAGGAGGGGAGGCTATGCGAACGCAACCTCTTTGACCGCTGCAAGCATCTTGTTTTTAGCAGCGTTAGTAGCAGCATCGAAGCCACTAGCAGCAGCGAGGACACCAGTAGCATCGCCACCGCGAGGGTTGCGGTGCCAGTCCAGGCGTTCCGTCAGAGTGTTGTACGCACCCCACGCAGTACCCTTGATGTTCTCAACGGTAGGCGAGGTGTAGATCGTGTTGAGAACGTCGATCTTGTTCTCCCACTTAGTAACGGAACCCTTAGCATCCTTCTCAGGCTTGGGGTAGACAGCAGTCACGATATCGAAAAACTGCTTGTCGTTGATCTCCTTGGCGATCATCTCTTGAGCCATTTTGTCGAACTGATCCAAGTAGATGGTAGCGAGACCAAGAGCCTCACGGGCAGCCTGCACGCGACCCTCTGCGGTCTGCGTGTGACGGATGCGGAACGACTGCTTTGCACCACGACCACGGGCACCGACAGCAGCGTTAAGCGTGTTCTGGCAAACAACACGGACAGGGGTAACGCTAGCCTGAATGGCAAGCGAGCCGTCATGTGAAGTGTGAACCAGAAGGTAGGAGTTCACCTTGTCGGCAGAGCCGTTGGGGTCAAGGAGAATTTCCTTGTCAAGAGCGAGGCTGCCGAACACAACCTTGCCGTCACGGATGCTGCCAGCAGTCTCCCAGCGACCGCCACCATGAAGGATGTTGTCACCGAAGGCGAACAGATCCTCGTTTTGGAAGGTCTGGTAACGCTCACCAACAACGCCCAGAACATCGACACCGCCGTCGAAGGGGTTGTCGCGCACAGTCGCAAAGTAGGAATTCTTGCTGCGACCAGGAAGGTCAATGTCCTCAAGACGGACATTCCAGTTGTCAAGGTTAGCGAGACCAAGCATCTCACGGGTTGTGACAGGGTTGTCGAACACGGTACCCAGACCATGCCATGCAGGCTGACGGAGGCTTGCGAAGGAAGCCATGTCGCCGTACTGTTCAATCATGTGTCCCATTTGGAACCACCTTTCGTTTGTTTGTTAGGTATATTGTACTCACATTATCTAAATAAAGTCAAGTCAAAATGACAAATTTTTTGAGAAATTTTCCTCGTTTCTTAAAGGGTATCTTAAAAGGGGCAAAACGGACATAGCGGGCAGCGGGCCGGGCCGATTTGCACGGGGACTAGGAATCGAACCTAGCAAGGTCGGGTTTGGAGTCCGACCACCGCCCAGCGGCCCCCGCCTAGGACTATGACGCGCTGCCGCGTATCACAATCCAGATGAGTGCTTGACAGGTGCGAGGGGTAAGACCGCGCAGAGTTGCAACCTCACGAACCGCGTCTGCTAATTCACGGTATTGAGTTTTGTTGACACCCTTTTTATGGTCTAGGCCTGCTGCCTTGATCATCCATACGTCAATAACTACCGCATCATGGTCACCCGCAATGGCACGAGCGAAGGCGTTAGTCTTGTCACCCTTGAGGGCAGAGAACCCTAGGACGGTAGACTCGCGTGCCATTTTGAGATTGTTGCCTAGTCCCTTAGGCGTGCCACCTAGAGAGAATTCGATAGCCTTTGCAACGTTAGTTGACCAACGCTCACGGGGAGAGAATGCACTAACAACAGACGCGCCAACCTCTAGACTAGAATCTAGATTCTCTGCTACGTCTTCTGCAATCTCTTCTGCATCACGATACCAGACGGAAGCCTGTTCAATGTCAGACGGGGTAGCCCTGTCAACATAGGCCAGGAAAGACATAGCGGTGGTGGACAATTCTACGGTGTTTTGTGTTTGCGTTATCATGGTGTAAACCTATCAGAGTTAGGATGGAATGTCAAGTCTAGTAGTCTTGACGATTACGGTGTTTTGTCTTGCGGGTGTAGGCCTTCTTGGAACGATGCTTTGCAGACGCATTGCTACGGCGAAGGTCTTGAATGTATTGAATCTCTTCTCGTGTCTTTCTACGTTGTTTAATCATAGGATAACCTTATCATAATTCTTAAAATAGGTCAAGTTCTTAACCTTTCTTAAGGTAACGAAATGATAACAAATGGGGCCGGGCCGATTTTTGAAGAAGAGCAGTTTACCCTCATGCTCAGGAGAAAGGGGGAGGCCAACACCAAAGCCTCTACCCCAGCCTAGACGGTGGTGTAGCGGGTGTCACCGTTGGGGAGAGAGAGACGGAGAACAGTCCCGAAAGACTTTTCGAAAATCTCCTCAACAACTCCCGTCACCTTAGACTTGGTGGTGGTGTAGGTATCTCCAATGTTGATGTTCATGTTTTTCCTTTCTACTTCTTGCCCACGAGGACAACGGACGGCAGGATAGCCGCAGTCTGATTGGTTGCACCAACGAACGTGCCATTCTCATCACGAGCAACAGCCTTGACAACCTTGCCAGCGTCCTTGGTGTTCCAGATTTCTGTGCGAACGATAACCTTCATTTTTTCTCCTAGTGTTGTTGTGTTGTTGGTTTTATCTTAGCATAGTTGGGGCGCAGAGTCAAGTCATACGCCCCAACAAGTTTAGCCGACTTCTTCCACCCCAGCGATAGAGGTGTGGTCCCAAGAGTCTCCACCCATGTTGGAAACCACATCATAGTCAGACTCAAAGACGCTGATAGCCTCTTCCTCAGCCTGATGGTCAGTTTCGGCCTCCACCTCAATAACGGCGGTATAGTGACCGATGACCTCAACCTCAAACATTGGCATTGTTTTTCCTTTCGTTTGTTGTTAGTGACACCCTAGCATAGGGGTCTGACATTTACCAACTAGCCTGATAGTGAATGGTGTATTCTTCAGGTAGAGCCAGAACATGATTGCAAATCTCAACAGTTCGTTCTAGGTCTTGTTGGTACCACTCGTCATAGTCGGTAGAACCAAAGAAGAAACCTGAGGTAGTTTCTAGTTCTACTTCTTTTGCCATTTCTTCCATGTTGTCAGCCTTGAGAACATCAAGACAACGTGAACGCAGGTCTACGATAGTGTCACGATCTACCCACATTTGTCGGCAGTCATCAACTTCTTCGCCAACGTTTGCAACAAAGAACCTGTGAATAGCGTTGGCCTTACGCCAATAACCTACAGGATACTCAACACTAATACCAGCGAACTCACCGTAGCGGGTAATGTCGGGGGTATCCATCGGAAGCAAGTCCTGAAACTCCTGTGTGACAGTCTTGTCAGCGTAGTCATTGGTGTAGTTCCACTTGGATACATACTTCTTTGCAGACAGATATTGATCTAGTCCCATGGTGTTTCCTTTCGTTGTTTCCTGTATTATATAACAGGGGTCTGACATTCGACAACAGAGGTGATTGTGATTTGGTTTAGAATTTCTTCGGCTGTTTCACGAGCCTCATCTTCGCTTACCCCGAACACGCCAAACGCGATACCGCTGTCGGTGTTGATCAGATATTCTTTCATTTCTTGCCTTTCGTTGGTGTGAACCAACCGTATCATAATGGGGGTCATAAAGTCAAGGTCGTAAATGTAACGATTTGGTAACGGGGGGCCGGGGCTTTGCTAGTCGTAGTACGCTAGCATCGCCTCCGCGTAGTAGGCCTCCACATCATAGGGGTCACAGTCGAACCCCGCCTCGTGATCAACAAGGGCCGCGAACTCGTCGGCCTCCTCAATGGCGTACTCGTCCTCGTCCATGAAGAAATCGAACTCGTCCATTTTGGTTCCTTTCGTTGTTTCGATAGCATGACCATATCATATAGGGCAGACATTTGTCAATCTTAAAAGACATTCTTAAATAACGAAATGATAACGAAAACGGGCCGGGGCTTTTTTTAGAAAACCAATCCAATAAAGCCAATGACAACTCCCAAACCGATTACTCCTAGGAGAATCAAAAATGGAACTAAGCAACAACTGAGCAACCAGGGGTGCTTTACGTCTTGTAGTCTTTCTTCTACTTTATCAGCGGCAATTTCGAACAACAGCGAACGAGCCATTACACAATTCCTTTCTTCATCAGATCAAATTCGATATCTAGTGCAGCCTCTTCCCAAGTTTCCTCAACGAGAACGGCAACAGGCTCATCAGCGTCCACATAGAACGGGTCGCACCAAGAGATGTTGGGGAAAGAGAAGTAGATCCTGCCATTAAAGTCAGCGTCATAGTCACGACGCATGGTCACGTTGGCAGAACCAATGCGCGTCTCAAACTCATAGGGCGTGTCCTCTGCACGCATTTCCTCTATGCGGAAGATACCGTCAATCATTTAGTCCAACTCCTCAATCTCAACAATCTCGTCAATGCGAACAAAGGATGTAGTACCCTCATAGCCGTAGCCCAGGGGGTTCTCAGAAGCGAGGTAGAGCGTGCCCTTGCCACCAACGGTGTAGGGATCGAACATGATGGTCGGTGCCATACCAAGTTCTACGTCAAGTTGGGTTTTGACTGCGTACTTCACGGTGTTTCCTTTCGTTGTCATGGCTTCACCTTAGCATGGGGGTCTGACACTTGTCAACTTAAAACATCATTCTTAAGGTAACAAAATGGTAACAAAACGGGCCGGGGATTTTTATGCGTCCCCTCCGCATTCGACACAGACAATGACAGGACAGGTCTCCCCCATTTTACGGCAGGCAGCACAGTCAAGCCAACGGGTTTCCGAATCGCAGCATGACGAAAGTAAATCTGAAACTAACATTAACACCTCCCCTGAACGGTCTTGACGGCTTGGGCGGTGGCAACATCAGAGGGTATACCCTTTGCCTCCAAATTTTTACTAAGTGTCTCAACAGACCATGCACGATCTGTGCAAGCATCAAAGTCTTCAGAGTTATTAGCCTGAAACAATAGAACGCTTGCAACAATCAAAGATAGTCCTACTACAAATCCAAGAAATTTCATGTTCTGTCCTGATTAAAAATAATTTCCAAAATCTCATGGCATTGCATTTCTACGTCATAGAGGTTTCCATCCTGTACCGCCATGGCTGCCCTCTTTATTCTATTCATGATTAAAAATTCTGGTGTCGTTAATTCTTTATTGGATCGCATTAGAAAGGAACCTCCGCATAGGTAATCATCTTGGAACCGTTCCACAGTTGGATAGTTCCATCGTTGTCGTTGTAGAACGGCGCACCCACATAGTCGAATGCATTGTCCTGAAATGTAGAATAGACAGACAGCCAAGTATCGGTGAGACTCATTAGCCCATCTCCATCATTCGCTCGTAGTTGCACTCACCACAGAGGGGCTGCCCTGCGGTAGAAACTGACCATGCCTTGCGGCCTTCCGCTGCCATACGCACGCGCATGTCACACACGATGCAGTCATTGACGAGCACCGTATCGGTGGTGAGAGTGTCAGCCATTTTAGCCATTTTGTCTTTCCTTTGTTCGTTGTTGGTACAACTGTACCATGGGGGTCTGACAGTCAGCCCTTGTGGGGGCACATGATGGGGTCATGACGGTTGCCACAACCTGAGCAGCCTGGGGTGTCGAAGACTTCCTCAACAACCTTGGCGTACTCACGGATAGCGAGAGCGAGAGGGTTAGACCGCATGAAGTTCAGCCTCCCCCAACGTCTCAACTGAGAGAACACGACCCGCAAAGGTGGGGTGTTCTGTGGGGTCACCGTCTGTGGTGACACGGGCGGTGTACCCGTCTGTTGTGGTAACCAGATAAACGAACATTTTTTCCTACTTTCTTTCACTTACTAAGAGTATCGGCTCAATCTCAAAAGAATTTACCAAATCTCCTGATGTTTTTTTATTTTTTTGTATGTCTACAGACTAGCATGGGGGTCTGACAATTAGGGGTCTAGAAATGGGGTAAATCGGACATGTTTTATAACGAAATGATAACGGTACCTTATACCCCAAATGTCCGAATTTTTCCGGTCAATAGTGTGGGGGCTTGCGCCCCCAACACCATTAGATCCAAGTCTCTCCTGACATTGCTTCCCATTCTGCTTTTGCTAGCAGATGTTCATTCGACAAACAATCTGGGCAGTACCCGTCATCAGTAGACACATCACATTGCCAGCAAATCATTGCCTCACCACAAAGAACAGTACTAGTACACAATTTCATCAGCCTCCTCAAATTCCTCAGACTCGTCAGTAAGTACCCTGAAACGTTGTGAACCTACCCACCATTCCAAGTTACCGTCTTCCCACTCAACCTGCGTATCGCGGTCAAACTCAACTAGAACAGACAAAGTTTCGTTGTGGTCGGGGGCAGCATCAAAGGGAACAAAGCCAATCAATCCTGCATCTACAGGCAGTAACTCTTGAGATTCCCAAGATGACCAATGTCCACCACTTTGCTTTTGATAAGGGTAGCAACCATCACCGAAAGCAGTTGAGAAACCAACAGCGTAGTCCTCGCGTCCTGGGACCTTGGCTAACAGGTTTACCTCTTGAGTATAGTTAGCCGCTTCCAGCCATTCGTGCCAATCCTGGTCGGGAATGGTGTAGCAGGGGTCACCCAGCCAATACTTTCCAGCAGGCAGAGTGACTCGCGTCTTCACTTCTTCTTTATGCATAGTTGCCAACCTTTTCTTTCTTGTAGTAGTCGCCATAGGTCTTGTTCTTTGCCCACTTCTCAAATTGCTGGCAACCTTCACACAGGTACTCAAGTTGCTCTCGTGGATCGTGAATGGCAGGGCAGTCATCAACATGGTAGTCATCACGACCCCACCACTTATCCATCTCAAGGTGAATGTGATACATGGCGGTGTATGGCTCCTGAGGGTAGACACGAATATCTTTGTCTTTATTCTGACTAATGTAGTCGCCTACCTCGTCATCATCCAAACTAAACAGATATGAGTTGGTGTAATCAGAGTAGCCTTCCCAATAGGTAATGCCACCGTCAATCTGGTACAGGTGAATCGTTTCCACTTTGTTTCCAATCGTTGTCGTTGGTCCGACCTTAGCATCTACCCCTGACAATTGTCAAGCCATTTCGTAGAAATTTTTGGGAATTCTTAAGGTTCTTCGTAATCGTAAACCAATTCGGACATATAGGACATTTCGGACGCGGGCCGGGTTATCCACAGGTTATCCACAGTCTGGGGAAAAGGTTGTGGATAAGTCGCTATCCACAGGTTATCCACACCCAGTTATCCACAGGTTATCAACAAGTTATCCACAAGTTATGCACAGGTTATCCCCAGGGCAAATGTCCGAAACTTCCCATTACGATTAGGCCTATGCCTATGAGAATGATCTTCACGGGGTCTCTCCACGGCGGTCGGTCGGTACCCAATAGGGATCAGAGTCGGTAGCAGTTTCCATCTGTTGCAAGTTACCCTGACCTGGCAACGCCTCAACATATCCCGCAACGCCCCACGAGAGGAGCAGGAACAGAACAAAGAATGTATGGACTACGAAACGTCCTCGCTTTGTCAGAGTCATGATTAGCCACCCACCAATTCGGGAGCCATATCGGGAACGCTGCCAACGACAACGGCGCGGCCTGTGGGGTAGGCAGCCTCCATAGCCATTTGCCAGAGGTGGGCGTTCTCAAGCCTGTCGAAATGCATCGTGTGCATATCGTTGCCGTTCTGGAAGATTACTTTCCACATGGGTTTTGCCTTTCTCTGTGTGTCTATGTCTAGACTCTAGCACAGGGGTCTGACAGTCCTACTACTTGCCCCACCCGATGGGGAGGGTAAGTGCAGGACGATGGGGACAATCTGTATTGTCATGAGTCATGAAACAATCAGAGCAGAAGCAGAAGTCTGCATAGCGATCAAGGATCGCCTGTGCCCTAAGGGCTTCGGCAGCCTGTGAGGCTATCTTGTATTCCGCAATGACTGCGGCCTTCTCTACATCAGAGAGGGTACGGGTGGTGGGCTTCTTGCCACCATGGTCAATGGTCATGCTATCCAACATTCTGACCACTTCCTTTCTTTCTTTCGTTCTATGCTAAGTGTATCGGACGGATTGCTTGGTGTGTGACCGAAACTTAGAAAGTTTCTTGCTTTATTTTGATATGAGGGCCGCAGAGCATACGGACACCATCCACGGTCTGACCCGCGTCCTGCAAGCACCACGCGCAGGGGAGTTGGTAGGTCTTGCCGTCAGTACCAACGAACGGAACGGTGTTGATTGTGCCTACGGTCTTCATGTCTTGCTCTCTTTCTATCTTGTTTGTTATCTTCACTCTACAGGAGGTATCGGCTCAATGCAAGCCAGACAGACCCTTTTTAGGTAACAGTTTGGTAACAGTAGATCTAGACATATCTGGGCGTACTATGACAAATCGGACATTTGTCACATATCGCGCATCGTACACATAAAAAAAATATTAAACTTAGGCCAAAAGGGAAAAGGGTTATAAAAAGTGGAACGCTTATATAAAAAGGGTTATTTATAAAAAAGGTTATTATATATAAAAGGGGGTATATAAATCAGCGACAGCAAATCGGGGGCCTCATTCCTTGGCTCCATATAAACTTAAAACAGCATAATCACACTATATATAACATACATTATTATAAAAAGGGCTATTGCGGAATATATGCCTGTCATGGGTTTACCATATGTCTATTGCCCCGCCCTTTTTTGCCATGCTTGTAGCACATGGGGATATTTGTTTTCTAGTATTGTGCTAAGTGCATTTGCGTAGGCGGTTATTTCCCCCTGAGCATCACTACCTTGTCTAAGAGTGAGAAAGTTAAGGAGGGCATTGAGAGATGCCGTCCACCTCCATCGCACATATAGGCCATAGGCAGGTAGAAAGAGTCGTGCTTGTTCAGGTGCAAGTCCAGAGGCAAGGGCTTCTCTATATATTTCTTCCGACTTTTCTGTGTGTTTTTCCATGAGTCTGGTCAGTTGCACCCCCAGTTCTTTGCTGACAGGCCCTGAGGAGCCCTGTTTGCTATTCTCTGGGGATTTTCTCCATTCATCGTATGCGGGAAGGTAGTATTCATTGTTTTCCGTTATATAGCGACGAGAGGACTCATTCCAGCCATTTGAGTCTTCTACATGTGTAGACGATACATGGTGCTTCCACCATTGTCGCGCCACGAGTAAAGGCGCATATACTTCAAAGGTCATGGTATTGTGTCTGAGTACGGAGTCGTGATAATGCTCAATAAGATAGTTTAATAGTTTGATATCTTTGTCTGAGAGTTCTGTGCTTTCCTTGTCATAGGATACTCTGGCGGCATTTACGATAGAGAGTTCGTCTCCCATAGAATCTACCAGGCGAATATAGCCCTTGTCTAATACATCAATTTTCATGCATATATTGTATCATTAAAGAGTGGGTCGGGTTAGCAGAGTTTGTACTTCTGCGTCAGTCATTTCAAAGGCCCATGCGCCCATACTGTGAACTAGTACTTGAGAGGCACCATTAGTGTCATCAATCAACACTTCCTCTATGGTTCGTGATGGTTGCGCTGCGTTTGAAAGAGTCCAGGTCATTGCTGGGGAAGCAACATCAAATGTCTTAAGTGGGTTTACTAGATCAGTATCTCGCCAAATTTGTAGCGTAAGGTTCATTGCAGCGTCAGATCGGTAAACAACTGTGTTCCATTCACCTGGGGTTGCCATGGGTGTGCCTGACACGTTAGCAACAATTCTGGAACCAGGATCATGTCCTGTGTATATAGTGCCATTTGCTGAGTTATGCATTAGATATGAGTCCCAAGCCCCCATTGTAAACAGCATTCCATAGTCATTATAGGCAGACTCATACTTATATCTAACCATAAAGGTAAAGCCAGCAGACAAAGCAGTTGAATCAGTAACGGAGCCAGATGTAGCACCAGCGACAGCAACATCCTGACTTCCTCCAACTCTAAGAGAGTTTACTCCATCGGTAGTGTCCCAAGAAGTGGAAGATCCTACTGTTAAGTCTGCGCCAGTTACAGATCCTTGATTTGGCACAGTTGTTCCTGAATCATAATCAAAATCGTAGTATACAAGTGCGCTAGTCCTTGTAGGCATTTGAATTACTTCACCAGCATATTCCTGCCTGTAGTCTGATTCTGTAGCAGGACCGCCGCCAGTATCTCCACCGCCGTCACCACCACTACCGTCACCTAGGCTCAGATACAATGGGTAAGGATAGCCTGAGGGCCACAACTGACCTTCTGTGGGTAGTTCTGGTGTACTACCACCGCCGTCGCCGCCACCGCTGCCCCCAAGTCCTTGTCCCTGCGCGGCGTAGGAGTATACTTCATGGTGTCCTATAACAGGCCATGTGTACTCAACCTCATCAGCATCAAACATGAACTGTGTTACTTTGATAGGTCCTGCGTATTCATATGTAGGATAATATTTACTTAAATCATATTCTCTGGAACCTACTACTTTGTAGACAGCCACTCTA
>Ga0181593_10001744_pt1 | contig 19862 bp, 18 predicted proteins | sample 071ome_19_FD_133756 | JGI IMG/M metagenome (GOLD analysis project Ga0181593, IMG submission 133756) | Coastal salt marsh microbial communities from the Groves Creek Marsh, Skidaway Island, Georgia - 071413AT metaG (megahit assembly) | ecosystem: Environmental > Aquatic > Marine > Intertidal...
GCAAAAGCTGGTGACAAGTACAAATTCATGATTTTAGGAGCAGATGCTGTCCAGCGTGAAAAAACCGACCCATTTGGGTGGTGTTTTGAGCCCCCTCCGGGAAATGCATCCATTGTTGCAAATCGTTACTCTAGGCGATCTTCAATAATGAGTGGAAAAGAAAAATGTGTCAGGGAGTCCCCCTTGTCAATTTACGAAATTCACTTAGGGTCATGGAGGAAAGAAAATGCAGAAGGTAGACCACTTTCTTATCTTGAATTAGCCAGGGAACTTCCACCGTATGTTAAAGATACTGGCTTCACTCATGTAGAATTTTTGCCACCCAGTGAATATCCCTATGGTGCGTCTTGGGGATATCAGGTCACTGGCTATTATGCACCTACAAACCGTTATGGGACTCCCGAAGAATTTTGCATACTCCTCGATTCCCTTCAGCAGGCTGGCATTGGAGTTATTATTGATTGGGTTCCTGCTCATTTTCCTGCTGATGAATTTTCTTTAGGGGAATTTGATGGTACATGTCTCTTTGAGCATGAAGACCCTCGTAAAGGAAGGCATGCGGAGTGGGGCACTCTTTGTTTTAATTATGGGAGAGCGGAGGTAAGAAGCTTTTTAATCGGTAGTGCAGTTGCGTGGCTCGATCGATTTGGAGTGGATGGTTTCCGGGTAGATGCAGTCGCCTCTATGATCTACTTGGACTACGCTCGGAAAGAAGGAGAGTGGTGCCCAAACCAAGACGGTGGAAATGAAAATTACGAAGCAACTGATTTTATTAAGCAATTTAATCAGGTTATCCATGAGGAGTACCCCGGGGTTGTGAGCATTGCCGAGGAATCAACCTCGTTTCCACAAATTACAAAGCCACCATACATGGGGGGCTTAGGCTTTGATTTCAAATGGAATATGGGTTGGATGCATGATGTTTTAGGTTATTTCTCCGCTTCTCCCGCAGAAAGAATTCATCACCATAATCAATTAACTTTTGGAGCAATGTATCAATATTCAGAGAATTTTGTTCAGGCATTTTCTCATGATGAAGTTGTTCATGGAAAAGGGTCTTTGGTGAATAAAATGAACCTCGCATACCAAGAAGATAGAATTGCTAATTTGCGTGCACTACTTGCCTTGCAGTGGACATGGCCTGGGAAGAAAACGCTTTTTATGGGATGCGAGATTGGACAGTGGTCAGAATGGGACTTTGATAGTTCACTTGACTGGGCACTTCTAGATTTCCCGCTCCACCAAGGAATCAAGAAATTAGTATCTGATTTGAATTCATTGTATGTTTCACATCCTTCTTGGTCAAAGTATGATCACCATTCAGATAAGTTTCAATGGATTGATTGCCAGGATGCCGAAAGGCAGACGCTGTCATTTTTGAGGTATGGGGAATATCCCGAGAATACACTCTTAATTGCCTGTAATTTTTCCCAAAATCATATTCACCGTGATTGGGGTTGCCCTCATTCTGGAACTTGGGATGTCATTATCGATACAGACTCCCCAGATTATTCGGGGGATGGAAATGCAGGAGCAACAAGGTTTTCAACGATAAATGAACCAATGCATGGATTTCCGTTATCTCTATCTTTTTCTGTTAGTCGTTGGAGTGTTCGGGTTTTGAAACTTTCTGACGATTAAATTAATCCCTCATCAGAGAAGCTGAAATACCCGATCTTCTTCGGGCAATTTTCAACTTCTCCAATTATAACATGATCTAGAAAGTCGATTCCAATGTGGTCTGATGCATTGGAGATTTTTTGAGTAACAGCTAAATCCGAGGCACTTGGCGTGGGGTCCCCGCTTGGATGATTATGTGCTAGGATAATTGCGGACGATCCGTGTCTGATGGCTGGTCGGAAAACTTCCCTTGGGTGAACAGTGGAGTTAGTCGCAGTCCCAGAAGTTATATTCTCCACGCGGATGAGTCGGTTTTTACGATTAAGACAAAGAACCCACACTTTTTCTACCGTTTCCACTTTTGACTCTGTAAAAAGAAGTTTCCAAACTTTCGACGGTTCGTCAATTGGGCTGAGGGGAATGCACGGGTCTTTCATCATTCTTTTTGATACTTCAACCTGTACCGCAAGTTGTAGGGATTTAATTTTTCCAATCCCGCAAATTTTTTGAAAATCCGAGGGGTCCCAACGAAGTAGACCGGAAAGAGAGCCTGCCCGACTGATTATATCTTCGGCAAGTTCCATAACATCTCTCCGGGAAGTGCCAGACCGAATCAGCATCGCGAGCAATTCGCGGTCAGATAGTGCTTTAACACCAAATTTTTCTATACGTTCCTGAGGCCTTTCTTCAATGGGAAGGTCCTTGAGTTTGCGACGATGATAATGATTTTTTTCCAAAGCTTAATTCTCGGAGTGCGATACCGAGGGTTAATCTTCGGGTAAGTCGATAATTACATAAGCATCGCGTTTTCTTTTATTGAACCACTTAGCTTGCTCCTCAGACTCGATCTGAGAAGCTAATATTTTTTCAATTTCAAAACGAACCTCATCAACAGGTTGAAGTCTTTCAGGTTTTTCTTCAGTGACCATTAAAATGTAGATTTCGGCGTTATTATCATCGATGCTTTCCTGTCCATTTAAAGAGAAAGGTTCAGAGATTTCTCCTACATTCAATGCAAAAGCTTTATCCCGAATGACGGCATTCTTTAATTCTGAAGCCTTGACCATAACTCCCCAGTCACCTCCCTTGTCCTTGAAGTAACTCGTGCCAGCAGTTTTAGCAATTTCATAAAAATCATTTGGTGATTTTATATCTTTTCTTATTGCATTGGCGTGCTGGGCAAGAGATCGAGAATCCGGAAAGTCTTTATTTGGAGAAAAGACAATTTCACTCAAGCGAATCTGTCGTTCCAATTTGAATTTATCATGATTTTGATTGTAGAACATTTCAACTTTTTCAGGACTGATCTCCTCGCGGGATCGCTTCCTTTTAGCGAGCATGTGCATATGAATTATATCTTCCTTGATTTGCTCACGGTACTCGAGTTGAGATTGACCATTGCTTTGAAGAGCATTCCTAAATAATTTCCTGTCGCCGTTGAAATTATTGAGTAGTTTTTTGTTATACTCCTGTTCTACGTAAGAGTCGGGGATTGCCATTCCGAGTTCATTAAAGGCTTCCAATGAAAGAAATTTATCAATTTCTCCATCAACAAATTCTTCAGCCCGTTTTTTCTTTTCTTGGTTGGAGAAATTCAATTGATCCATTTTTCGCTCAATTTCGCCCCAAGTGATGATGCGGTCGTTAACCTTGGCAACGACGCGGTTTATTTCAATAAGCTGGGTTTCCCCGAGTAGGCTTGTGGTCAAGCCTAACCAGAGAAGAATCACAACATATTTATAACTTAGCTTTTGTTTTCCCATGGATGTAAATCTTTAAAAAGGTGATGATTTCCTTCAACTTCAAAAATCCATCTTTGGACATTAAGTTAGGAACCTTTCCTGCTTTTTTTAAAAATTCCATCTCTTGATTAAGCCCCTTTTTGACATGTCTTAAGTACAATTTTTGATCCACCGTCTCTACTCTGTCAAATCCGGCCTCTTCAGCTAAGCATCTTACTTGATTTTGCATGAGCAGGGCTTGTACCGCTTTAGGGGGGGGGCCGAAACGGTCTTTAAGTTCCAATTCGTATTGGCTGACTTCGCTAGCATCTAGGAATGTGGCAAGCTTCCGGTAAGCTTCAATTCGCAACCTAGCTTCAGATATGTATTCTTCTGGAATGAATGTTTCAATCTCGCCTTGGTTGAATACATTGGTTCTTTCCGAAGGGATTCTAAAATCTTTGGTGAAGTCTAGTCTCACGGTAGCGGACGGCCTAAGGGTTTGTTCCTCACCTTTCAGGCGTGAAACACTTTCCCTTAGTAACCGGCAATAGAGTTCAAACCCAACTCCAGCAACGTGGCCACTTTGCTCACTACCTAATAAATTACCCGCTCCACGCAGTTCGAGGTCTCTCAGGGCAATGCTGAAGCCGGCTCCCATACTTTTGCTCTGCTTGAGTGCACTGAGACGTTTTCTTGCTTTATCCGAAACGGTAGTGGCTTGATTAATCATTAGATATGCATAAGCCTGCCGGGTAAAACGACCAACCCTTCCACGAAGTTGGTATAGTTGCGATAGTCCGAATTTGTCAGCTCCATCAATTATGATGGTGTTGCAATTGGGAATATCCAAGCCTGATTCTATAATTGTTGTACATACGAGAATGTCTATTTCTCCTGCTACAAAATTTGTCATTACATCCTCAAGCTGGTGTTCTGCCATTTGGCCATGACCGATGCAGATCTTTAATTTTGGGTATAACCTGCAGAGTTTTTTAGCGACAGAATCAATTGTTTTTACTCGGTTATGCAGGTAGAAAACCTGACCTCCTCTTCGAATTTCGTTATCGATGGCTCGCTTGATCGTATCCTGGTTGTTTTTTACAACTTCCGTGCGGATTGGTCTCCGTTCTGACGGTGCGGTTTCAATAGTACTAAAAGACCTAGCTCCTACCATGGCAAAATAGAGCGTTCTTGGTATGGGGGTAGCACTCAGGGTTAACACATCAACCTTTGCTCGTACTCGCTTAAGGTTTTCTTTGTGCTCAACTCCAAATCGTTGTTCCTCATCAATGATGATTAATCCGATGTCTTTGAAATCTACATCCTTTCCGAGTAATCGATGCGTTCCAATTAATATATCTATGGAGCCATTTTTAACCCCTTGAAGGATTTTGGCTTGATGGGTTTTTGATCTAAAGCGGCTAAGCATTTCCACAGTTACCGGGAAGTCATTCATTCTATCGATAAATGATTGATAATGCTGTTGGCATAGGATGGTTGTAGGGGAGAGCAAGGCAACTTGCTTTCCGTCCATTACTGCCTTGAAAGCTGCGCGTATCGCCACCTCGGTTTTACCGTATCCGACATCTCCGCAGACCAGTCTGTCCATTGGCTTATCAGATTCCATATCCTTCTTCACATCGCTAATTGCATGTAATTGGTCAGCGGTCTCTGTGTACGGAAATAAATCTTCGAATTCCTTTTGCCACTGATTATCTGTGGAGTACTTGTGCCCTTTTTCTGCGTCTCTCGTTGCTTGTAAGCGAAGAAGGTCGGCAGCTAAATCCAAGGCAGCAATTTCAGCATTACGTTTGGCGTTGGACCAGGACTTGCCCCCCAGTTTTGCAAGCCTCGGTTTGGTTTTGCTTAGTCCCACATACCGAGTGAGCAGATGAGATTCCTGCAATGGGATATGAAGTCGCACGCCATCGGCAAATTCAACGCTTATTGCTTCTTCGGTGGTGCCGTCTTGCTCGATCTTACCCAAGTTCTCAAAAAGGCAAATGCCGTGCTGTAAGTGAACGAGGTGATCGCCCTGTACCAGTTCGGAGAAATCAAGAGCATGATCGACTTCCCGGCGATAAACTTTAGATCTTTTTGATCTGATGGCACGGCGGCTTCGGTATCTTCCCAGAATCTCCTTTGCAGTTGCGAGGGCAAAACCTTTTGAATGATTTTTAAACCAGCTGCTAAAATATAATCCTTCTTTTTTTCTGCGAAAAACGAATCCATTTCGCAATCCAGCATTTATAATTTTAAAATTTCTAAGTTGAATGGCGTGATCTTCAATAAGGTTGAGGATCCGCTCTTTTTCCGCATGTGCACCAACTGCAATTATTATATCAAGACCGGATTTTTGAAGTGTTCTTAATTTAGCAAGAATTTTATCAGCACTAGTCTTAGATTTGAAAACTGCCTCGTGGCAAGTATCTGAAATGTTATGCTGAAGTGGGTCAATTAAAGGTGAAATCCCCAATTCAGCACTCGGTGATTGTTCAAATATACCGCAACCAGCGTCTAGTTCGCTGTAAGCTAAAAAAAAATCTTGGGAAGAGCCAGTTCGGCTCCAAGAGAGTGAGAAATTTGCTTTATTGGCAGCAGGGTTGCTTGCTTCATGGAAAGTAAGCGGGGAAGATTGTAATGCATTTTCGGGTTCAGGGATCAACCAAAATGCCGATCCACTTATGTGCCTAAAAAATTCGCCCTCTCGTTCAGACGAATTATCATGCTGGATCGATGAGATACGTATTTCGCTAATGGTTCCCAATGTTCTTTGGCTAGTGGGGTCGAATATACGGATATCTTCAATTTCATCGCCAAAGAAATCAACTCTGACTGGCTGGGTGGAATTAACAGGAAATATGTCAATAATTCCTCCTCTTACTGCGAATTGACCAGGTTCTTCGCATACAATCTCGGATGAGTAATCAAGCTCGCGTGCGAGTTTTTTGCTTAGATCATTGAAGGAGTGTGACATTCCCTGCTGAAGGAAGATCTCGGCACTAACATGTTTTTCTAATATTGGGCAGCGGCTCATGACTGCCTCCAATGTGGACGAGATTACATATTTCTTCTTATTACTAGTGGCTAATCCTCTTAGGCAGGAGAGAGCAGATAATCGGTCGCAGGCACGATCGTGAAAATCTGGGTTTTCAGAAGTTGGAGGGGAGTCGAATAAGTGGAACTCATATTCGAATCCGGGCATAAATTCCTCCGCGATAGAGACAACATCCTCGCCGAGTTCCTCAGCATCGCTTATCGTTTCTCCAATAATGATGCATACAGGGATATCTCGATTTAACCACTGATCTACAATGATAGGGCCAACCGCCTGACTGGGGAAATTACGTAAAAATAAAGATGACGCGGTTGTAGGTAACTCAATTCTTCTCACTGAAGTGGCTAAAATTGAAGTTAAATTGAGTTTATTTTGGCAAGTACAATTTGGGCGGCATTTTCTTCGGCTAATCTTTTGCTCGTCCCAACGCCCTTGCCCATATTTTTACCATTGTAAATTAATTCGACTGTGAAATTTTTTTTATGGTCAGGTCCAGTCTCACTAATTATGCGGTAAGCAATTCTACAGTTTTTAGATTTTGCCTGAAGAGACTCCTGCAATTGTCCCTTGGGATTAAATTTAGAAGATGCACCCTCAATAGTTTCTTGAAAAAGAGGGATCCAGTTTGAAATGACTTTGCGAGCATTTTCGTATCCTCCATCTAAATAAACTGCCCCAATAATTGCCTCAATTGCGTCTTCCAGAAGAGAGTCGCGAAATCCCGTTTCTAGGCAAAATTCAGAACGGGAAGCTTTGATGAATTCTTCTAGCCTGATTTTTCTGGCAATTCTCGCAAGATTGCCACCCCTAGCAAGCATTGCTTTTTTTTTACTCATTTCACCTTCTTTATCTTTGGGGAATTCAGAAAAGATCCAACTTGCCAGCACAGACCCAAGCACAGAATCACCAAGGAATTCGAGCCTTTGGTAATGTGAATTGATTGATTTCCCAGAACCTAATGATGGATGGGTAACAGCTTGTGTGAGGAGGGCTTTATCTGAAAATTGATAGCCAATCAGGTTTTCAAGGTTTATAATATCATTAATCTCCATGATGCTGGTACCTAAGAAGAATTTTCTTGATATTAAGCACTCAGGAAGCGACTGATGAATTCGCGGGCGAAAGCCCGATAGGCTAGGGCACCGGGACTATCAGGGTCATATTCAAAAATGGTTTGCCCAAAACTTGGCGCTTCACTGAGTTTCACATTTCTCGGAATTGCGGTGCGAAATGTTTTTTGATTATAATATTTGTTAACTTCCTGCCAAACTTCAAAGGATAGCCTAGTGCGTGGGTCGTACATTGTCATAACGATTCCTCCAAGTTCAAGCTCAGGATTGATTTTGTTTTCTTTAATGTCTTTTACGACTCCAGTGATCTGACCCAATCCCTCCAATGCGAGGTATTCAGATTGAAGCGTAACGACGAGGAAATCGGCTGCACACAATGCATTCATTGAAAGTAGCCCGAGTGTGGGTGGGCAATCAATTAAGATCACCTGTAGTCCGTAGTCTTTCTTTAATGAGAGTAAAGAAGTCCGCAATTTCAAAAGGTATTCCTGCTGGGCACTTAACTCAAGTTCTGCAGCTGCTAAGTCTAGTTCTGATGGAATAATCCATAGATTCTTCCTTTTGGTAGAAAGGACGCGACCCGCTAAATCACTTCCTCCAAGCAATGGTTCGTATACTCCAAAGCCGGGTTTTTTCACCAAGCCTAGGCAACTGGTGGCATTGCCCTGAGGGTCCATGTCAACGATAAGAGTGGGAATTCCCATCAAGGCAAGAGCATGCCCTAAGCTTACGGTGGTAGTGGTTTTACCCACGCCTCCCTTTTGATTGGCAATAGCAATGGTTATAGCGGACATGAATGGATTAAAATAAGAAGGAATTAAGGAGAGTTCATGCAAGCATTTTAAGATTTTATTATTTGCATATCATTGGATTTAATTAGTCGCATACCTTGATGGATTTTGGGGTCAACCGGTATCAATTTATCTTTTCCATAATCCTCCAATAAACTCCAGTTAATCGATTTGATTCCCGCATTAAGGGATAAAGAGCTTGCCCCGCCTAACCTTGGATTAATTTCGATAAGGTGAAGATTTTGATCATGATCAACCATCACCTGAGCCAGTAGATGTCCTCTGCCTCCTGCAATATGGGTGAAAACACTTTCAAGTTTATTAGACCAATTCTTATTAATGAAAATCTCGCTCTCATGTGACTCGCCGTTAATTACGCGAATACGCCAACGCAATGAAACTCCTCGGCAACTGTTATTTTTATCCACCCAGGTTTCTGCTGTGAATTCTTTGCCTTTAATAAAGGGTTGAAAGACGGGATTTTGCAAATCACGGCTTAATGCAATGGCATTCTTTGCATCTAAATTAAGTCCGATGTTTTTTGAGCCACTGCCATACCTTTCTTTAACGACCCATCTTCCCGCCATTTCCCCCTCGATCGTAAGTTGAGTTTCAATTGGACAGATTTCACTGTCTTTGAAGATTTTGGAGAATGTAAATTTATCGATACAAGATTGGAGAAAACTTTGATCTGAAACCCATACACTAATTTGCTGATCATTGAGTAATTCACTTCTTCTTGACCAATAAGTAAGTTCTTCGTCACGCGTTGGCAAAACATGAGTAATATTAAGTTTTTTTAATAATATAACCAGTTCGCGGTCTGATAACTCGCTAAGCAATGGGAAGACAGCAAATTCCTCTACCTTTTCAGCAGATGAACATCTAATATTTGAATCTGCACCAACTACAGTTGCCTCATCGTTAAATGAGCGTGCCTGTCTCAACACCTCTTTATAAAGTCCCAGCTTTGTAGAAAGAGAAGAAAAGAGAATTCTTGGAGCCGTATTCATTTCTCCTTTTTTTCATTTGGTAAATATTCAGATTTAAGTAGTGAGCATACAACAGCATCAACCCATTCCCCGTTTACTCTAGTATGCTGACGCAGCAAGCCTTCTCGGGTAAAATCAGCATTCTCAATCGTCTGAATATGATGACGGCGGTGGTTGTAAGCTTCAGTTGTAAGTTTATTAAAACCGAGGTAATTAAAAGCCAGTTGTTTTAATAATTTTAAGAATATGGCAAATTCTTTACAATATTGACTGATGTCCTTGGCTCGCTCTGTAGCCAATAAAAAGGATACTTCTCCTTTCAGATGAAGCCAATCAATATGAACGACTCCCCCATATCCAATTAATTTTCCTTTTAAGCAGAATCTTAAAAGGATTTGAGCGGGTTCTTTTTTAATAAACTCATTCAGGACGAAATCATTAAAGTATTTTTTTTGATGCGAAGCAGAAAGCGGGGAGGACTGTCTTAGGCCATCCATTTGTTCATTTCTCCATATTCTTATTTTTTCTGAATCTTCCATGCGAACAGATGAAATATTGTAGTCTCCATCTTCCCATAGTTTGTCGCCGAGAAGCGTATATCCTTTAGTGGACCCTGTAGGCATCAGCTAAAGAAGGAAGTCATTGTTTCAATTACCCTGTCCTGATCGCTGTGGCTCATACTTGGGAAGAGGGGAATACTAAGGCAACCTTTGTAGTATTCTTCGGCACCCGGTAATTTTATATCGCCCACTATTCTTTTAAAAAAAGGATGCTTGTATAATGGAATGTAGTGAACCTGGGTCATGATGCCTTTGCTCTTAAGAAATTTGTGCAATTCATCACGCAACTTCGAGCTACTCAAGTGAATAACATAGAGATGCAATGAGTGCCCATCGTCATGAAGAGGAAGACTCAGGTTTCCCTTGAAGGGCTTTTGCTTTAGAGCCACATTATAGCGTTTTGCTAACTCTTTTCTTCTTTTCACCCCGGTTCGAATTCTTCTGATTTGTGCACAGCCAAGAGCAGCTTGCATTTCATTTAACCTGTAGTTCCACCCAAGTTCAATTTGTTCATAATACCATGGAGTGGAGTGACTGGGTGGGTTGGGCCGTATCATCCCATGTGAGCGCATTCTTGTGATCTTATCAGCAAGATTTTTTGAGTTGGTTAGTACCGCACCGCCTTCTCCGCAGCATAGTTGCTTAACGGGATGAAAACTTAGGCAAGCTGATTCAGTGTATTTGCAAGACGCACTAAAAATCTTGTTCCCGCTTGTATTAACACCGTAGGAAACTATGGAGTGGGAAGCATCCTCAATAAGTTTGTAGCCAAATCTCTTGGCAATTTCAGAGCAATGATCAAGTGGTGCAGTAGCTCCGCTTAGCGAAACGGGTGCAATAAAGCGTTGGGCTTTTGAATTATTTTGTTTTTGATTTCGAATTGTTGATTGAAGTGATGCTGGGCAAATAAGCCCATTTTTAGGATCTACATCACAAAAATGGATATCTCCACCACAGTAGAGCATGGCATTGGCTGTAGCCGAAAAGGTAACGGCGGGAACTATAGAAAGGGATCCTTGGCGAGCCCCAGAGCCAGCATAGGCGAGATGGAGTGCTGCAGTTCCACTAGAGCAGGCAATCGCGTATTTTACATTGATTAATTCACATAACAATTTTTCGAACTGAATGAGGCGGGGACCTTGAGTAAGTAAGTCCGAACTCAGCACATCAGAAACTGATTTGATATCACTTTGTGTGATTTCTTGCCTGGAGTAGGGTATTATATCCTTCACTTTGAAGCATTAGATAAAAACAGAAGGTTTTAAGCGAGCACAGATTGGTGCAAACAGCCTTGATCGTTATGTTCTGTAAAGGTAACAAATGGTTATGAGAATAATTGGTTCGGTAATTGCACGCATAGGAAGCAAAAGATTAGCCTATAAAAACTTACTGCCCTATAAAGGGGTTCCATTAGTCCGCCATGCTTTAATTAAATTGATTGATGCAAGTTTATTCGACGAAGTTGTCCTATCAACCGACAGTGAATTAATTGCTCGTACTTGTACGGACTTGAAAAATGTATCGATACTAAAGAGACCAGATCAGTTAGCCTCTGATTCTGTTGCTTCCATACCTGTGTTTCAACATATCGTGCAAAATTTTCCGTGCGATTTACATCTCAATTATAATTGTAACTTCACAGAATGCCCTAATGAAGTCTTTGAACAGGCAATCGAATTAGCTCAAAAATCGGGCGAATCTCTTTCTGTGCCTTACGCCGTTTGGGCTCAAACAAATAGCTGTTTGATGAATTATGGAGATCCGTTCAAAATTACCGCAAAAACCTTTGTTTCGAAAAATATTTCACCTCTCGATATTCACACGATGGATGATTTAATTGAAATGCATCGTGCAAATCAGGCACCCTTTAATTGGTAATTTTAAAAGTTTTCGCTAAAGATTTTTGCAGTTGGATCGATTATTATACCTGAACCTAATCATTCCATGGATAAAATTACCTATATTAAGATCATTCGCCCAACTGCGGTTCTCGTTTCTCTGCTATTTCAGATGAGTGCATTTGGCTTTTTTAAAAAAGATTCTGAGATTGATTCTTCTACAAGTGCGGGTGGTTATCTTGCTTTTCACGCACCTCCAAGATTGAGCTTTTCTGATAAACCTACGACAGCAGATCGTGGTTTTCTGCTTTTGCTGGGTAAACCTGTAAACTCTCTTGAAGTTATTTCTGATATTGAAGATAATGTGACGAGTGAGAATGATTTCCCTTTAATTTCCTATGATGAATCAGATTCTAATCAGTCTGGGATTTATCAAATCCCTCAAAATATAAATCCTCCTGTTTTGAGTCTTGATGGAGATGAAAATATTTTACCTCCGGCTGATCCTTTTGTTTCTTCTGAAGACAGTACATTTCAGTCGGTTAATAATACCGATGAATTAATGAGGCTTTTTGAAAATGGTGTCGACAGGCAGTCCAGTCGAGTTGCAGGAGGATTTCAGTTTCTTCCACCCTTCACCATTGAGCGAGGTAATATGCTTATGCAATCAAAAGCTACTTACACTAGAAAAATGAGAAACTAATCATGAAAAGTAAAAGACTCACTTTAATTTTCGTTTTCTGTACAAATTTTATTTTTGCCCAGCAATCAGGCCTCAAGTCGATTGATGAAGTCATCCAGGGTATCGACTCCTTGCTTGAACAAATTGATCAGCAAACAGCCGTTACTCAACCGGTTAACTCTCCTGCGAATTTACCCACCCGCTCAAATGAACTTGACCGTTCGTTCAGGGTTGAAAATGAACTTTTCCCAGAATCTCTTAGAGGTTCTGATGATCTCTCATTGGATAATCAGCAACCTGAAAGCACAATCTTGCCTGAAGTTAAAAGTACTCCTTTATCTTCGCCTGATCGCAGTATTAGCGTAACCAATCCTTCTCCAAACTATGCAAGTATGACACTGGAGGAATTGCTTAAAGAAGTTGATTTGCTAAACACTCCAGATTTTAACGAAATACAAAATGTTGATACTCTTGGACCAGTGGACTCTCTTCCAGCATTGCCTGCTGCCACACTAATGGATGATCCAACCAAACTCCTAGCACCATCAAAAGCAATTAGTAATGTTTCGACTGAAGTCCCGCAGGAATCAGATTTTTCACCTGTAGTCTCTAATCAGTTCGAAGATGTAATTGTGGAAGATTATGTTGTTCTGGGTGAGGATATTGACCTTGAGTTGAAGGAGAAGATCCGCGAGGCGATCATGGCGACTCGATTGGCTTCGGGGGGGAGTGGGAATCCATTTGTTACTCGGTCCGTACATAAAGCTGCATCTTATTGCAATAGGGTGCTCGGGCGCCTTAATGCACCATTCCACAAAAGATACCGTAGGGATATATTGCTTTCACTAATCAATATGCATGATAAAAACCAAGCGTGGGTAGATTCTGCCAAAACATATGAGCGATTTCTTGAAGAATTTTCATCCGATGACAATTACCCGTTCGAAGAGCACGAAGATTCCCCTGGTATTCCGGACCTTCAGGCTTCGGTTGGTGATACTGGAGAATTAATTCGTGGTTTTAAGAGAGGTGCTCCTACAATTCCTGAAACTCACATCCGACTGGGTAAAATTTATCGAGAAATTGGTGCTACCCGCATGGCATTGAATAAGTTTTATGATGCAATTAATGCAACTCTCACCCTTCCATACAACGATTCATTTACCAAAGCGGAGAAGAGAAAAGGTAGGGATTTTGAGTCGCGCAAGGATGAGGAGTCAAATCAGGCGATGTTTGAGATCGCAGAAACTTTTCTGCAGTCTGAAGATTTTAATAACGCAATAAAATTTTATGACAGGCTTAACCGACTTGAGCAACTTGATGACACCGATCGCTCCATAGTACTCTATAAAAAGGCGTCTGCTCACTTTCGTCGGGCAACACATAATCTGAAAAAACAGGCAAAGGATTCATCTTCTACCGATGCAACCGAAACGGTTGCCTTTGATCAGACTCCTCGTGCTGACTTTGCCAGAGTTAAAGAAATTCTTAGAGGTTATGGGACATTATTCCCTTCGAGTGCTTACATTCCAGAAACTCATTATTTATTAGCCCTTGCGTATGAGCATCTAAATCAAGATGAGGAGTCGATCGCAGAATTGCTAAACTTGCTTCGGGAGGCTGAATTCAATCCCGAGGCTTTTGTAGCGGATGAATCGCTTAAGCCTGAGAGGGACCGTGATAGTCAAAAGGTCGAGCGGATGAAAAAGGTTTGGGACTTCTGGAAAAAGAAAACCGGTAATTATTTAGCTAATAAATACTTTGAAGATGGTGAATATTTTAATGCCTATCGTATATACTCTGCGTTAAGACCTGTGGATGAAAGTCCATTTTGGCAGGTGCCACTTCTCTATCAAATTGCATTGTGTGAAGAAAAGTTGGGTAATTTTGTACAGGCTACTGAAACTTATTTGTCAATCGAGGATTATGTTGAAACGGCTAAGGATGCCAGGGAAGACTTAGCAAGTAGCAAGTATCTAAATTTTGTCTTTGGTATGGCCAAGTGGAGAAGAGATCAACTAGAGGATACTCGGGAAATACGACAAGCAGTGAATCGATTTGGAATATATTCATCTCCTGCCCGCTCTGCAGAGCTTTAATTCTATATTCAATAAACGGATAGCTAAATTTCATTGTAGATGGAACCAGAAAAGATTCTGACATCCCACCTTTCATTGTGTGAAGAGGTTCACTCTCTTTTGCTCGAAGAAAACACTTGGCTAAAAGTACAGAAGAAAGTTCCAGAAATGGAGTTTTTAAACCGTAAAAAAGCAATAGTGGGCAGGCTAGAGTCTTCTTTGTCTAATCTTAAAAAATTAAAACCTGAGTTCTTTTCTCCCTTTGATGAATCAAAAAGGTTGGTTGGGGAGTCACACTCAAAATTGCTTCAGATTTTCTACCTCGATCGTGAGAACGAGGATATGCTTTTAAAGCTCAATCAACCCGATGATAGACAAGCTTTTCATCGTTTTGCTCCTAGCAAGAAGGAAATTGATGATGCACATGAGGGGCATACTCGCTCCTGATTTTCCCTAGATTAATTTTTAGTCCTTTGGGTTTTTACTTCTTGGGATAATCCGATCGGCAGTTTCGTGCCATCTTCATGATGGATAATAATGCCTGATCCCTTCTCGACTTTAGTGTGCGGACACTTTCTGCCATTTGCGTACCAGCCAGTAGCTTCAATTAGCTTTCCCGATTCAAAAAGCAAACGTAGGCGTATTTGGCCATTATCATACCAAAAGTAATTCCACCCATCGAGGCGTCCGCTTGCGTATTCTTTTTCGTATATTCTTATGCCTTCATTGCTCCACCCCGTAAAGACTCCATGCTTTTTACCGGCAAGATATGCTCCCCTGAGAATTAAGTTACCTTCACCATTCCATTGTGCGACAGGTCCCTCCCTGATTCCTTCAAAAAAAGAGCAAAGCAGTCTGGCGGTTTTGTTGCTATCATGCTGTGCGTACCATCCAGTGTAGGGGGCATTTTTCCCCTCGATCCACTGACGTCCATTTTTTTGAATAAAGCCCTCATAAGGAAGTGCTTTATTTTCCATTAAATACCACTTACCTGAATACGCATCTGAGATCAATGAGCGATAAAACAATGACTCTTGTTGAACATCTGCCCAAGTAAAAGATCCGAGGTAGAGTAAAAAATGAATATAAGATAGAGGAACTATCCAGTTGTGGCAGAAATTGGTCACTCAATAGTTATCTTAAGAAAACCAAACCAAGAAAAGACAATAATTCTAAGTAATTTTAGAGAAAAAGGATGGCGGAAGGAGAGGGATTCGAACCCCCGGAACCGTTTCCGGTTCAGCGGTTTTCAAGACCGCCGCATTAGACCACTCTGCCATCCTTCCGAAGACACAACGGTATTACATTGTCATCTAAGTATCAAGCATCCTAATAAAGGAAATTTACTTTTTTCTGAAATCCAGAATGAATCTTGATACCTCATCCAAGGTAACCGATGCGTCAAAAGTAAAAGTAATCAATTTTGCATCATCTTTTCCAAGGTTTAGCATCTGCTTGGCTCGCCCAATTTCTTTCCCCTTCGAGTTTAATGCCTTGGCCAATAATTCCCCCTCAACCGCGTCGTAAGATACCAAGTATACCTCAACCTTGGATTGGATACAGTTGTATGTGGTCATTGAGATTTTTTTGTCCACCACCGAACCGCCAAGCGTCACTGTTTTTTCTTCTTCCATGCAGGATGCTGCCAAAAGTGAAAACGCAATTGGTATGATGATACCGAGCAAATGTTTGAAAAGATTCATGGGTCAATGGTTAAGGATGCATCGCGAAATTTCAAGATGCAACATTTCTACTTTTTTGTAGATCTAATTTGAAAAGTGGTCATTCCCCAGTTTTCAGGGTGCAAAGAACTACCAAGTTTAAAAGAACAAACTTTGGGGTTTCCGGATAAACAATTGTGAACTAATTCACGAATTGTCCCAGTTCCTTTGCCATGAATTATAGTTCCATGAGATCTTCCGTCTTGCTCGCATGCCCAAACAAATTCTTCAACAAGGGACGGAACATCAATATCTTTGAAATGATGAAGATCAAGAGGAGTATCTCCCTTGGTTTTTACGAAATCATCTTTCAATTGGTACTATTTTCGAAATGTTAGTTGTCTCCAAGGGGTATAGCTAGAACAAATCGGGATTTATTTACATCAAATGATTTGTCTAAATTCTGCTTAAAGAAAACCACGCTTTTTTCACTCTCATCGCTTTTATGAGGTTTAAAAAGTTTTTTGATGGGGGGTTCCGCCGAAGTACTGACGTTCCGATTTTCACATGAAGTCAAAATGAATGAGGAATAAATGAATAGAAACAAAACATGCCATTTCAGGTAATATTCTGCTAAAATGTTGCTTCTTGAATTGTGCCAAAAATGTTTCATTCTCATTTAGATTATGCCACTTTTACAATTTCAGTCGAATATACAAAATATTTCTGAAGAATCCTCAGACGAATTGCATCACCTTTATGGGCAAATATTGTCTGAAGAACTCGGGAAGTCGATCCAGTATGTGATGGTATCATTAGAATTTGAAAAGAATCTCAGCTTCTCGGCTGATGTAGCTCAACCATGTGCATATATTGAGGTGAAGAATGTTGGAGCTTTATCGCCCGACACAACCTCTAAAATAAGCAAGCGATTGTCTGACTTATGCACACGCTTTTTAAAGATCGAATCTTCGAGAGTATACATAGAGTTTCAGGACTCAGAGCGACACATGTGGGGATGGAATGGATCCACTTTTGCGTAATGCTGGATATCCATTACAGAAAAAAGTACAAAGGGGAGCACTCAAAACTCCTTTGAATTATTTTCAAAAATAGAAGGGAGAAATTAATCAATCTCTTCAGCCAGCTCAAGATATGGCTGGGGAGGCAATTCTCCTAAATTTTCCATTTGCTTCTCTATTTCATCGAGGTTTGATTTCATTACCCCGGTACGGTTTCCTAATCCTGCAATCCTGTGTTTAAGGGAGCGCTGCTGAGTTTCAATGGCAAGGTTTGATCTCGGGCCATCGTCTGTCGCAGTGGCTTTTTTGAGTTCCACATTGGGCCAGAAAAAACCAAATAAAGTAACGGCCAATCCGCATGCGGCGTGATAAGTACCAAGCGATTCAAACATTACACTTGCTCCGCATGTGGTTAAACCAAGAAAGATTAAAGCTTTCGATGTAGAGAAAGAGTATTCTTTCTCCCTTTTGAATCTTTTCGGGCTTTTAAACTCATCAAGTAATTTATCTTTTAATTCCTTTAATTTAACAATTTGTTGGAGGGTATCTTCTATTTCTAGGTTTAAATTTTTCTTTTCCTCGTCCAACTTTGATTTTTTCCTGGAAAAAAGCTCCTGGTCTTCTAACCAAATTTCACGGACCCTATCAAGCAGTCCTGGGAGAGGAACTCGCTCGCTAATCTCCATGTACCTGCGAGTTACTAATTTGGCATCGTTTGAAAGAACAAAATTCTTCCCATCCTGAAGGATCGAAGCCTCATTTCGTTTAGTAAACACCTCAATCTCACTCTGCTCGTCATTATTGAACAACTGATTTAGTAATTTTTGATTAAATAGGCTAAAAGCTTGCAGGTTGATCGCGATCTTGTGGTCTTCCACAAAAGGGAACTGTTCAAAAAATAAGTCCAATACCGATGATATTTCATTCCACTTTACTGCGGACTCAGGATCCTTGGAAGCATGATAAGCACGGGCAAAATTCCGAGCGGGATCGTTCAAAATCAGGTCTCCTGATGCATGGACTGAACATAGGGCAGGGGAGCGCTTAAGCCAGTTGTAGGCTAAAGCTGCAGTTCTTGAATCAACGAAATGCTCAAGGCTGTATCGACTCGCACGCTTTGGGTAGGATAAAGCAGATAAATAATTCTTTTGATCTTCCGTGTAGGAAGACATGAACTTTTTCACATCCTGTTGATCCGTCGACACTTTATTTGCTAATTCTACCTTTAACTTAGGGGAGTTTTTCTCATTTATCAACCTTTTCGATAGAACGGGGTTCTTTTCATTATCCGTAAGGTCCATTTTCGTTGCAGCGCTAGGCTTACTCTCGGGCGCTTGAAGGCGATAAGATCGCAACTTCTCGAAACCAAATTGATTGAAGAAATTGTCGAGCCTTAGATCGTGATTGCTGGCAGTAAATAAAAACCGGGTATTTTTAAATTGTGGAACCGCCCGCATTGCATGGTTCAAGTCCCCGGATATCCAGTCAAGTAGATCATCTGGAAACTTATCAATCTGATCGAAGCAAAGAAGCAACTTTGGTGCGTTCACACTAAGTTTGCCAAATAATTGTGCGAGTGAGTCCGCTAGATCCCTGCGGGACTCTTCATGAGAACGCAGTTCCTTTTCGTCAGGGCTTAGGGAAGATATGGACTTTCCCACATCTCTAGCAAACCTCGCCAGTTTTAAGGGGTCGCCTCTACCTGTCCTTAAATTCCGAGCAAACTGAGAGAGCAAGTCTGTTGGTGACACCAGTTTCCCGACACCAAGTATTGTCTTGTACGAGTGTGGTTCCCCTGCGAGGACCTCAGTACAGAGAGAATCAAGGATGGTTGGTGCATCTCCTGGTTTTTGGTTGAGTATTAGAACCGAACGAATTTTGCCTGATCCGGTTAAGCCGGATAGCACATCCTTCAATTCAAATGGTATAGGTTGTTGTTTCATCTATTTCGGAATCCTTTCCTTGCCGTGCATCTTCCTTGATGCATCTGACCGCCCGCCCTTTTCCGCTCCACAATATCAAGATAGATTATGTGGAACGGAAAAGTATGCTGGGTCATGGCAGATATCTAATCAGTCTCGATTGATTGAACTAATCAAGAGATCGAATACATTTGCGGCACTTACATTTGCTTGTGCTACGGCAGCAGCAGCAGCTTCATATTGCATGCTAAGTGTTGCGTAGTTTGCGGTCTCTTCCGCGAGATCAACATCCATGATTCGACCATGAGCAGTTTCAAGATTTGCTGTCATATTTGATAGGTATTCACTTGTAAACCCAAGGGTCGACTCATCTCCTGCAGCTTCAGCAACTAAACCAGATACATTATCCCCAATTGCTTCAAGATTCGCGTCAGTAACATTGCTTAGGGTTATGGAAGAATGGGTAATATCTTGACCTCCACTCTGCAGGGCAGCATCTAAACCCAGATCATCAAGGGCTACATTCGATACCGTAATCTGACTTTCAGAAGCACCTCGGTCAAATAATTTTCGCCCGTTCAGGGTCTCACCTTTGATTGAATTTAACTGTCCTTGGAGATCCTGGAATTCTGATTCGTAGGCAGTTTGGTCTGCGGCAGTTGCCGTAGGGTCGTCATAATCACTTTTGAGATCCTGCATTTTTGTGACAATCTCAGATGCAGTTTGCAATGCCGTTGATTGTGACTCCACATAAGACTTGGCATTCTCCACACTGTCCTTTTGTGCATCGTAGTTGGATATCTGACTCTTCAGTTTCATGGCTACTGCTAATCCACCTGGATCA
>Ga0181593_10001745_pt1 | contig 19858 bp, 20 predicted proteins | sample 071ome_19_FD_133756 | JGI IMG/M metagenome (GOLD analysis project Ga0181593, IMG submission 133756) | Coastal salt marsh microbial communities from the Groves Creek Marsh, Skidaway Island, Georgia - 071413AT metaG (megahit assembly) | ecosystem: Environmental > Aquatic > Marine > Intertidal...
AGTCTGCGTGATCGTGTGCTTCTTAGGCTATCTGGTGCGGCTGACGGGGCGTAAATCATTGCGCGAAAAGGCACGCCATTCCACCGGGATTTCATTTGCCATTTTGGGCGCGGTCATGATAGTGGGCGGCGCAATCTCGTGGTGACTGGCGGGGATTCCGTCACGGAAAACCTTTTGAATCACTTCCGGCCTTTCGCTATGGTGTAAATTGTATGTAGACCGAACAACTACGTGAGACATAATTTCGCCCTTGTTTGGTCAAATCATAAAGGAATGACCGGGGCGATGTCCCGAACACGGTTCAATTTCGGTAACTAAATCCTTTGATTGGGAGGAACTTATGCATAAACGACTTTTAACGCTAACGGCTGCCGCCACGGTGGCGTTCGCGGCGAACGCGCAGGCTCAGGACACAATTAAGGTTGGGATTGTGACCACCTTGACCACCCCGGCGTCGATCATTGGCAAACAAATGAAAGCCGGTTTTGAGGTCGCTGCGGAGCATCTGGGTCACAAGATGGCCGGTAAGAAACTGGAGCTGATCTTCGAAGACGATGCAATCAAGCCGAATATTGGCAAGCAGAAGACAGAAAAACTGATCAAGAAAGACAAGGTGGATTTCTTGGCGGGTTATATCTGGTCTCACGTGATTGCCGCGTCTGCGCCGGTCGCCTTCCGCGCCAACAAAATAATCGTGAGCGCCAATGCCGGTCACGCCAAGTTCTCCGGCAAGGGCTGTCACAAAAACTTCTTCAACGCCGCCTGGGAAAACAGCCAAACGCCGATGGCGATGGGTGAACTGCTGAACCGCAAAGGCATCAAGACGCTGTACGTGCTGTCCCTGAACTATGCGGCCGGTAAGCAGATGGTGGATGGTGTCGAGCGGACCTTCAAAGGCAAGATCGTCGGCAAGGACCTTGTGCCGCTGAGCCATAAAGACTGGTCCGCGGAACTGGCCAAGGTTAAAGCCGCCAACCCGGATGGTGTGTTTGTTTTCTATCCGGGTAGCTGGGGTCCTGCGTTCTTTACGCAATACGCCCAAGCCGGCATGACCAAGACACCGCTCTTCAACGTGTTTTCCATTGACGGCGCCAATCTGCCGATCTTCCAGTCGCGGAACATGGATCACTTGCTGGGCATGGTGAACACCAGCTACTGGGGCCCCGATCTGGACAATCCCCAGAACAAACGTTTCGTGGCGGACTTCAAGAAGAAGACTAAGCAATACCCGGCGCACTATGCCGCGCAGGCCTATGACGCGCTGATGCTGATCAACGCCGGCGTGAAAGCGGCAGGCGGCAATCACAACGACACCAATAAAGTCCGCGCCGGGATGGAAGCTGCTGACTTCCCATCTCTCCGAGGCAATTTGGTGTTTGGCCGGAATCACTTCCCGATCCAGAACTTCTATGCTCGCGAGGTCGTTAAGGACGCGAATGGCGACTGGGTCCTGTCGGTGAAGGAAACCGTGCTCAAGGATCACGCGCCGGTCAACTCTGGTGAGTGCAAGCTCTAGTTTGAGTTTGTCGATCTAATATAGGCGGCGGGGACGCAGAAGCGTCCCCGTTTCCTTTGATCAGTCGGAATTTATGCATTAAAGAACGGGCGCATGGACTACGCACTTCTCGCCGAACAATTTTTCAACGGGTTCCAACTGGGGATTATCCTGTTCCTGGTGGCCGCCGGCCTGACTCTTGTGTTCGGCATTATGGATTTGGTCAATCTGGCGCACGGCACGCTCTATATGTTCGGCGCGTTCTTTGCGGCCACTTTCAGCATGGTCACCGGCTCGATGTTTTTGGGGATGTTGTTTGCCCTGCCGGTAACGCTTGTCGCCGGGATGCTGATGGAATGGAGTCTGTTGCGCACCCTCTATCAGCGAAATCACCTGGATCAGGTGCAGGTGACTTTCGGACTCATAATATTCTTTAACGAGTTATTCTTGATCGCCTGGGGACCCGAGGGCGCGGCGATCCAGTTGCCCGATTACCTCCAAGGTACGACTCCGCTTTTCGGTGATGTTGTCGTGCCGGACTACCGGTTGGTGATCATCACCAGTGGCTTGTTGGTTGCGCTAGGACTTTACTTCCTGGTGTCGAAAACACGCATCGGCATGTTAATTCGCGCCGGCGCGTCCAACCGTGAAATGGTCGCGGCGTTGGGCGTGAATATCAAGATGCTCTACACCGTGGTGTTCGGCCTCGGTGCGGCGCTCGCCGGGTTCGCCGGCATGATCATTACGCCCATCACCCAAGCGGAGAGCGGCATGGGTGAGGGAATTCTTATCCTGGCGTTCGTGGTCATCGTGATTGGCGGCATCGGTTCCATTCGCGGGGCCTTTATCGCGGCGATCATCACCGGTCTCATCGATACGCTTGGCCGATCATTTATTGATGTTGCGATGCTGGCGGTGATGGACACCGAAGGGGCGGAGACAGCCGGTCCGGCCATCTCGTCTATGTTGATTTATATTATTATGGCGGTGGTGCTGGCGGTTAAGCCGCAGGGCCTGTTCCCGCCGAAGGGCGCGTAGGCTTATGGGGAAAATTCTCAGCCTGATGAAAACGCCGCGAGGCATTTACAACACCATTCTTGTGTTGTTGTGCCTCTCAATGCCTTTCCTCGCGCCGGCGATTGAGCAAGACTTTTACCGGGATGTCATGTTGCGGGCGATTATTTTCGCGATCGCCACAATCAGCCTGAACTTGATCATGGGCTATGGCGGTATGATCAGTTTCGGGCACGCGGTGTATTTAGGCGTGGGCGGATATGCGGTCGGTATTTTGTCCTATCACGGTATTGAAAGCGGCTGGATCCAGTGGTCAGTCGGGATTATCGGCAGCGGGCTTTTGGCTTTGCTCTTTGGCGCAATCTGTCTCAGGACCAAAGGCGTCTATTTCATTATGATCACGCTCGCATTTGCGCAGATGATCTATTTTCTGAGTGTCAGTATCGAGAAGTACGGCAGCGATGACGGGCTGAACATCGACACACGAAGCAATTTCGGCATTGAGGCCTTCGATCTCAATGACCCGATGACCATGTACTACACAGCCTTTGTGCTGCTGATGGCTTGCCTGTATTTCAGTCATCGGATCGTCAATTCCCGGTTTGGCATGGTGATCCGCGGCTCTATGTCCAATGACGACCGGATGGGTTCCATCGGCTACCCGACTTATCCCTATAAGTTAGCTGCGTTTGTTATCGCCGGCATGATGGCCGGATTGTCGGGCATCCTGTCGGCCAATTTCGAATCATTCGTGAGTCCGGACATGATGTTCTGGACGACTTCCGGGGAGATGATTTTCATGGCCGTGCTGGGTGGGCTCGGTACGATCTTCGGACCGTTGGGGGGGACGATGATTTTCCTCATTCTTTCGGAAATGCTGTCCAATATTACCGAGGCATGGCACCTGATATTCGGGCCCTTCCTGATTGTCGTGGTGTTATTTGCCCGCGGCGGCGTGGAAGGGATTATCGGCAAGTTCGAGAAGCGCAATGACTGAGGCGATATTAAAAGTCGATAATCTGGTAAAGAGCTTCGGCGGTCTGGTGGCCACCGATCACTTTAACCTGGAGGTGGAGCAAGGGGAAATCCACGCCATCATCGGCCCCAATGGCGCCGGCAAGACGACTTTGATCAACCAAATCTCCGGCATGATGAAATCCGATGGCGGCAGCATCACGTTCGATGGCCGGGACATCACCCACATGTCTGCGCCCAGCCGCTGCCATACCGGGTTGGTGCGGTCTTTCCAGATCACTTCGATCCTCAAAAATTTCCGGGTGATCGACAACGTGGCTTTGGCGATTCAGGCAAGGCAAGGTCACAGCTTCCGTTTTTGGAAGGCCGCCCAAAAGGATCAGGAACTGCAGGGCGCCGCCCAGGCGGTCCTGGAAGAAATCGGACTGGGAGAGCGCGGCAATGTGTTGGCTGGCAATCTGGCTCATGGCGAACAGCGCCGGCTGGAAATCGCCATGGCGCTGGCGACCTCACCCAAGTTCCTTTTGCTGGACGAGCCCATGGCGGGAATGGATTCCCAGGCATCTGAGGATATGACGACGTATCTCCGGACGCTTAAGGGGAAATACACGATGCTGCTGATTGAGCACGATATGGACGCTGTATTTGCGCTGGCCGACCGGATCACGGTGCTAGTTTATGGACGGGCCATCGCCAGTGGTTCCCCGGATGAAATCCGCAATAACGCGGAAGTCCGTTCCGCTTATTTGGGGGACGACTAATGGCGGAATTCCTGAAAGTCGCGGGTATCGAGAGCTCTTACGGGGAGTCGCAGGTCCTGTTCGGGATGTCCTTGGACATCGGTGAAGGAGAGGTGGTGACGCTCCTGGGCCGGAACGGTATGGGCAAAACCACGACCGTTCGGACCATTATGGGGCAACTCAAGCCCCTCGCCGGTGAGATACATTACCGGGGGCAGGCGATCCATGGCTTGCCGTCCTATCAGGTGGCGCAAGCGGGGCTGGGGCTGGTGCCGGAAGGCCGGCAAATTTTCCCTAATCTCAGCGTCCACGAAAATCTGGTCGCGACCGCCGCCAACCGCAACAACAGCGCCGATCCGTGGACCGCGGACAAGATTTACGAACTTTTTCCCGGCTTGGCCGCCAGGCGTAATAATATGGGTAACCAGCTTTCTGGCGGTGAGCAGCAGATGCTGGCCATTTCCCGGGCGCTGATGACCAATCCGGGTCTGTTGATCCTGGATGAGGCGACAGAGGGCCTGGCGCCATTGATCCGCGCCGAAATCTGGCGGGTGCTGGAACAACTAAAATCCCAAGGGCAGTCTATCCTGGTGATCGACAAGAACATCGACGCGTTGACCCGCATCGCAGAGCGGCACTACATCATCGAAAAGGGTGAAGTGGTGTGGTCGGGTAGTTCGGCCGATCTTAAGGCTGACGAAGAACTTCAGCACCGGTATTTGGGCGTTTAACGGTTTCCAACAGAGGGGCCGTCATCCACGGGCTTGACCCGTGGATCTCTAGCGGCTTCTCCAAGAGGTACGCGGATCACGGCCTATCGGCCGGTCCGCGCATGACGAACTATTGTCTCAACCTGAACCTCTGAATTTTACCCGTTGCCGTCTTGGGCAGATCGTCCACAAAGTTAAACCAACGCGGGTACTTGTACCGCGCCAAGCCAGTCTTACAGTGCTCCAGTAAATCCGCTTCCAGGTCCGAAGACGCGTCGCTGGCATTGTTCAGTACGATAAAGGCTTCCGGCTTAATCAGCTCATCATCGTCGGCGCGGCCGACGACAGCGGCTTCCAGTACGGCGGGGTGCTCGACCAGCTTGTTTTCGATCTCGACCGGTGAACACCAAATGCCGCCGACCTTGAGCATGTCGTCGGAGCGGCCGCAGCAGAAGAAGAAATCATCTTCGTCCCGGTAATAGGTGTCGCCGGTATACATCCAGCCGTCGCGCAGACTCTCCGCCGTTTTTTCCGGATTGCGCCAATAGAGTTTCAAGAGTGAGTCGCCTTTGATCATCAGGCTGCCGGTCTCGCCGGTGGGGACTTCGTTGCCCTCTTCGTCGACGATTTTGGCTTCATAGCCGGGGACAGGCATGCCGCTGGCGCCCTGTTTATAGTTGCCCTCCCGATTAGAGAGGAAGATGTGCAAAATCTCCGTGGTACCGATGCCGTCCAGCAGCGGCAGCTTTGTTTTCTCCGTCCAGCGGGTGTGTAGATCCGGAGGTAGAGCCTCGCCGGCGGAGATGCAGAGCCTGAGGGATGAGAGGTCTGCCGGAATCTCATCCATTGCTTTAAGTTGCGCGGCGTAAAGCGTTGGCACACCGTAATAAATTGTCGGCTTATGGGTCTCGATCACCTCGTGCATGGCCGCTGGTGTGGGCGGGCCGGGGTAGAACACGGCACTGCCGCCGACCCATAGAGGGAAGGTCATGCCGTTGCCGAGGCCATAGGCAAAGAATAACTTGGCGGCCGAAAAATTCACGTCGTCCGCGGTCATATTCAGCGTTTCCACGGCATAGCGCTGGCTGGTGACCACCATATCCTTCTGGGCATGCACCACACCCTTCGGATTGCCGGTGGAGCCCGACGAATAGAGCCAGAAGCAGTCATCATCCGGCGCGGCGGGAGTAGGGGCCAGATCGGCCGAGGCATAGGCCATGTGCTTGGCTAACGTGTCGCCGTCGCCTTCGGTGAGCAACACCACGGCGGGCTTATGTTTGGCCTGTTCGAGGGCCGGATCGACCTCGCCCGCGAATTCGATCGAATAGATGACGCCCTGACATTCCGAATTCTCGATCATGTAGGCGTAGTCTTTGGCGCGGAGCAGAGTGTTCAGCGGCACCGGGATCAGACCGGCTTTGATGGCGCCCCAGAAGGCGTAGAAGAACTCGGGCCCGTCTTTGACCATCATCAGGATACGGTCGCTTTTTTTGAGGCCGAGACCGGTCAGCGCGTTGCCGGCCCGGTTCACCATTTCCGCCAGCGTCGCATAGGTAACCGTCCCGCCGCCATGAACGGTGATGGCGACTTTATCGCCCCGGCCTTCTTCCAGGTGCCGGTCGATAAACGGCACAGCGGCATTGAAACTGTCGGCGAAGGTTAGTTTCGCCGGAGAGACGGACGTGTCTACATGGACGGTGTTTTCCTGCATTTTTGGCCCCCCTATAAGGTCCGGGCCCTGATCCTATCATGAACCAAGGCCCGGTGAATGCTCAATTCACTGCTTAGTGCAGTTTGACGTATTCAAACTCAACGTCTTTGCCATGAATGCCTTTGGCCGGCGGTGCAACCCAGTTGGCCATCTTGCCGGGCTCGGTCACCCGCACCATCATGGATTTGACGAGGGCGCGATCCTCTTCGGTCGGCAGCCAATCGCCTTTTTTGGCCTCGAACTCTTCCTTCGAGATTGGCTGGCCGTCCGGCGTCACGTAAGTGTCGCGGAAGGTGCCAATGTTCCGGTGAAAGGCGGTGTGCGGCAGGGTCAGTTCGAAATCGACGCCCATGTCGCGGATGGTTTTGTTCCAGCGGTCGACGCCGCGCTGGCAATCGTCCCGGTAGTCGTTACGCAACCGTTCATTGATTGCGGTCAAGGCCGAGATTTCCTTCATCACCAGCTTGCCGTTTTCAAATTCTGGGACCGGGAACAGGTCGTTCTCGAGAACATGATCGTCTTTGATCTTGGTTTCATTGAACCGGCCTTTGAGCCCCATGGAGTAGAAATTGGCCGCATTGGTCGATTTTTCCTGGCCGAATAGATCCAAACAGATGGAGAAGTGGAAGTTCATCCATTTCTGGATTAGAGGCAACGGTATTGCCCCATACTTATCGACATCTAGCGTATCATGCTTCGCCGCAAGTTCCGCGGATCGCTTTACGGCTCGGCCAACGCCGGTTTCGCCGATAAACATGTGATGCGCTTCTTCGGTCAGCATGAAGCGGCAGGTGCGCGACAGAGGGTCAAAGCCCGATTCCGCCAACGCGCTCAGTTGGAATTTGCCGTCCCGATCCTGGAAGTAGGTAAACATGAAAAAGGACAACCAGTCCTCGGTTTCAACGTTGAACGCTTCCAGAATACGCGGCTTGTCCGCATCGCCGGCATGACGCATCAGCATTTCTTCGGCTTCTTCACGGCCATCGCGGCCGAAATAGGCGTGCAGTAGATACACCATGGCCCACAAGTGCCGGCCTTCCTCCACATTCACCTGGAACAGACCCCGCATGTCGTAGAGCGATGGGCAACTGAGGCTCAAAAGCCGTTGCTGCTCGACCGAAGCGGGCTCCGTATCGCCCTGAGTGACAATCAGGCGGCGCAGCTCGCCCCGATATTCCCCGGGGACGTCTTGCCATGCGGCCTCGCCCTTGTGGATACCGAAATTGACCTTGCGGTCTTCTTCCTGGTCGGCAAGAAAAATACCCCAACGGTAGTCTGGCATCTTCACCATGTCGAAATGGGCCCACCCTTTGGGACTGACATCGACGGCGGTACGCAAAAAGACTTCATGGTTGTGGCTGCCTTCGGGACCAAGGTCTTTCCACCAGTCGAGGAAGGCGGGCTGCCATTTCTCCAGCGCGCGCTGGAGGCGGCGGTCGTCGGCCAAATTAACGTTGTTGGGAATTTTCTGTGAGTAATCGATACTAGTCATGATCTACACCCGCTTTCTGTCATAGTTGGCTTGTTTGCCGGTTCCAAATAATTTCAATGCGCCTTCATCACCAACGGCGTTGGGCCGCTGGAAGATCCAGTTCTGCCAGGCGCTGAGACGGCCGAAGATTTTGGTCTCCAGGGTCTCGGGGCCAACGAAGCGAAGGCTGGCTTCCATGCCGGTCAGCGCATCACCCGAGAAGCTGGCGCGCTCCTCAATGGCGATGCGAACCTCGTCCTCCCAGTCGATATCGTCCGGGATGAAAGTGACCAGGCCCAGCTCATCCGCATCTTCTGCTTCAAGGTCGTTGCCAATTTGCTCCTCCACGGCGGCCAAGGCGTCATCGTCATCGAGATAACGTGTTGCCGCACGGCTGAGACCATTGCACATGGGTAACGGCCCGAAGTTCATACTGGTCAGACGAACGGTCGCCGCCGGCACGTTTGACCCCTCGAAAACGCCTTCCAGCATGTAGGAGCGGTCGGCGGCAAGGACGAGTTCCAGCAGGGTGCCGGTGAAGCAGCTGCCGGGTTCAACCAGGGTGATGATGCTACGAGACGATACATCCAGGCGCTTGAAAGTGCGCTTGAGGTACAGCGTAATTTCCCGCACCAGCCAGTCGTCCGCATTGTCGAGCAACGCCTTATCGGCGGCTTCAACCATGTCGGCGTTGCCGGTTGTTTTGAAAACCCAGGTGGTGATTTCCGTCTCGTTGGTGCGGAGGTGAAGGATCAAATCGTCGAAATCCCGGGCGAAGGCGAGGGGCCAGAATTCGGCGCCGGCTTCATGAATGGCGGCAGCGTCCTGCGGCGGTTCCTTGTCCGGGGCGCTGATGGTGATTTCGGCCATGTAGTTGGAGCGGTCGATGTTCACTGAAATCGTGTTGTAGGTAATGGTGTCGCCATCGACGGTGCGGTCCAACTTGGGCAAATTGATGCCCTTGGCGTCATCAGGCCGCGTAGACTTGGCGGCAAATTCCTTGGCCCGCTCCATGGCCGTGTCCATCATTTTGGAGCGGGGAACCAGTTCATCCACCAGCTTCCAATCGACGGCGCGCTTGCCCTTGATGCCTTCGGTCAATGTGCAGAAGAAATCCGCCCGGTCCCGGCGTACGTGGCGCTTATCGACCACGCGAGTCAGTCCGCCCGTACCGGGCAGCACTGCCAGTAACGGCACTTCAGGGAGCGACACGGCGGAGGAGCCGTCATCAATCAGCATGATGTAGTCGGCGGCGAGCGCCAATTCGTAACCGCCGCCCGCGGCGGTGCCGTTCACTACACAGATATACTTCTGATCGGAATTGTCGGAGGCGTCTTCCATGCCGTTCCGGGTTTCGTTGGTGAATTTACAGAAGTTCACCTTGTGGGCATGGGTCGACGAGCCGAGCATGGCGATATTTGCACCGGCGCAGAACACCCGGTCCTTGGCCGAGGTAACGATCACGCTTTTGACCTCCGGGTGGGAGAAGCGGAGACGCTGGATCGCGTCGTAAAGTTCAATATCAACACCCAAATCGTAGGAGTTGAGTTTCAGTTCATAGCCTTCGACCAGGCCGCCGTCTTCGGCAACGTCCATGGCAAGTGTGGCCACCGGGCCGTCAAAAGTAACTTTCCAGTGCTTGTATTCGCCGGGGTGAGTGGAAAAATCGATCATCCTGCCTGTTATCCTAACTATTTTTTACTGCGCCAAATTTGAGTTTGGCGCTTGTTCCCGATGGTGTCACGTCTCATCAGAAAATCCGTCCAAATTCGGTTAAATTGTATTTCGGTATCAAATTACCTATTTACATATTTAACGAACCGGCCCATGATGTCAACGTGATTCAGCGTGATCTGATGCTTTTTTGGTAACTGATTGATTTATGGATAAAAAATTGCAGCACGATTCGATCCATGACGCTGCTATCCGGCCTGCGTTGGACGGCGATTTGCACAAAGTTATCGCTTTGGACGCCAGAATCACCGGACTAGAGAAGACAGCTTATTGGACAGAAACCTTTGACCGGTTTGTCGGGAAAGAAGGGCGGTATTTTCTGATCGCCGAAACCGGTGCGGGTGACTTTGCGGGTTTTATCGTGGGCGAGATACGGGCCTGGGAGTTTGGGTCTCAACCCTGCGGATGGATTCTTACTATTTTGGTCAATCCGGAAGTCCAGGGCAGGGGAATCGGCGACCGGCTGTACCAAAAGATTTGTGGATGCCTGAAGGGCGATGGCGTGGATACCATACGCACCATGATTGCCCGGGATGACAACTTGAATATGTCCTTCTTTCGCGCCCAAGGCATGATGGCTGGCCCGTTTATCGAGCTGGAACGGCCGATCGATTGAGGGCCGTGGGATGAAACTGCAAAAAGCGACCATGTTCGGCCTCTACGCGGTTCTGGAACTGGCCCGTGATCCCGAACGGCAATTGTCGGCGACGGACATTGCGGAAAAATACGGTATCTCGTCGAACCATCTGGCCAAGGTGATGCGTGATCTGGGCCGGGCTGGGCTGGTCGAGTCGGTCCGGGGCGCTGGCGGCGGCTATACATTCTCCGGCAATGCGCGGCGGACGACCCTGTTGGATGTCATCACCATCTTCGAGGATATTGGCGGCGAGCCCCGGACCCGAGATGGGAACGGCGGGACCGATATCGGCGAGGCGTTGGCCCTGGTGCAGCAGGAAATCGACGATATCGCGACCGCGACCTATGGGTCGATTACGCTGGAAACGCTGCTCAAGACCATGGAATGGCGAAAGGCGCGGGACGCCAAACAGGCTCTCTCGGAGAATTCAGCGGTTTTAGCCTAACCTTCTGTTGCCCGCGCGTCGTACTCATGGAATCATCTCATCCACCAAGATGATCCACGCGTCTTTCAATATTATACGAAAAACAGGCCCGGTGTTTGCCGTCGTCCTGGCGTTGTTGCTGGGCGGTGAGGCGCGGGCGGCGGAACCCTATCGCATAGGCTCTTTTCTGGCGGTGACGGGGCAGGGGTCCTTCCTGGGGGCGCCGGCGCTGGCCACGTTGCGGCTTTATGTAGATTTGTTGAATGCCCAGGGCGGGGTCCTGGGCCGGCCGGTAAAACTGTTGGACTATGATGTCGGCATTGATCCAAAAACAGCGCAAACCGTCGTGCAGCGCCTGATTGACAAGGACAAGGCGGATATCCTGATCGGCGGTTCCACCACCGGGGTGACCATGGCGGTGCTGCCGATTGTCGAGCGTGCCGGCATTCCGTTTATTTCCCTGGCCGAATCGGCGGCGATCATCGATCCGGTCAAAAAATGGGTGTTCAAGACCGCGCCAACGGGCCGGATGGCCTGCGCGCGGATTCTGCAGGACCTCAAGCACCGGGGCTTGCGGAAGTTTGCGGTGCTGTCCGGCGACGGCGGATTCGGCCGGGCCATGCGCAACCACTGTATCGCCCTCGCCGAACCCTTTGGCTTAGAGGTGGTCGAGGACCAAGTCTACAAGTCGCGCACCCGGCGTTATTTCCTGGGGCTCAAGCGCATCTTCGATAACCCGAACGTGCAGGCGGTGGTGAATGTGGGTTTCGGTTCGATCCCGGCGTTCATCACCAAGACCTACCGGCAACTCAAATTCAGGCAGCCGCTCTATCAGTCCCATGGCGCGGCGACCCAGGATTACTTGGACCTGGCCGGCGAGGCGGCGGAAGGGGTGCGTCTGCCGGTGGCGCCCTTGATTCTGTTCAGCAAGCTGGAGGACAATGACCCCGTCCGGCCGGTGCTGGCCTCCTTCCGGCAGTTCTATGCCAAGCGCTGGGGGGTGCAGCCGTCCATCTATGCCGGCTATACCCACGACGCCGTGCAGTTGGTGATCGCCGCGCTTCGCCGCGGGCGCAGTGTGGCGCCGTCGGACGTGCGCAACATGATCGAAAACAGCCGCGATCTGATCAGCACCAGCGGTCCGGTCAAAATGTCCACCACGGATCATATGGGCCTCGGGATCGAGGCCTTTCGGATGGCGGAAATCAGCAGCGGGACGTGGGAACCGCTGGAGTGAGCAGCCCCCTGCCTTTGGCTATTCATTTAGTGTTTCTTTACCGCCCCAGAGGTACACTTTCCCGATGACAACAAAAACAATTGTGGTGGGTGGCGGCGATGTCGCCGAGGTCAAGATCGGCGGCGCCGAAGAGCTTGCCTTTTTGGGCGGTCCCTGCGCGATTGAATCCCGGCCCCACGCCCTTGAGATGGCGGAGCGGATCGGCGAGATTTGCGACCGCGTGGGCCTGCCCTGGGTCTACAAATCCTGCTACGACAAGGACTGCCGCTCATCGGTGAACTCTTTCCACGGCATCGGCATGGAGGAGGGGCTGGATATCCTGGCCGAGGTGCGCAGCACCTATAAGGTGCCCGTGGTGTGCGATTTTTCGGATGCGGATTGGGCCGCGCCGACGGCCAAGGTGGTCGATTTTCTGCAGATACCGGCCTATCTCTGCCGCCAGACCCACATGCTGAAAGCGGCAGGCGAAACCGGCCGGCCGATCCACCTGAAGAAGGGCCAGTTTATGAGCCCGTGGAATATGAAGAACTCGGTCCGCAAAATTGAATCCACCGGTAACGAGCAAATCCTGCTGACCGACCGGGGTACGTTCTTCGGGTACAATATGCTGATCAACGACTATCGCAATTTCCCGATCATGTCGGAAACCGGCTATCCGGTTTGCTTCGACGCCACCCATTCGGTGCAACTGCCGACGTCCATGGGCAATATCTCCGGCGGTCAGCGGGAATATATTCCGCATCTGGTCCGCGCGGCGGCGGGCTGTGGCATCAACGCGTTGTTCATGGAGGTCCACGATAATCCGGACGAGGCCCTGTCCGACGCCAATACCCAACTTGATATTCAATACCTGGAAAATATTCTGGCCCAGGCGAAGGCCATGCACGCAACCCGGCTGGAACTGCTGGCCCAATGGGGAGAGGATCGTGTCCACCTCGACGACTAACCGCACCGTTCAGGATATTCTGCTGCCGCCGTCGGAAATTCCGGCGATGCCGGCCAAGACCCTGATGAAGGAAGCGCTGGAGATGATGACCGCCAAGCGCTTGGGGCTCGCTTGCGTGACCGACGAGGGTGGCAAACTGGTGGCGATCTTCACCGATGGCGATCTGCGCCGGCTATTGTTGCGCTCGCAAAAGCCGCTGTCGGCGTTGTTTGCCGACGACATTATCGATCACGCGCGGACCGAGTTCACGACCGTCGGCCCCGATCTCACGTTACAGGATGCCCTGGACATGCTGCAGGAGCGCGAGATTTTTGACCTGCCCGTGGTGGACGCCGACGGCAAGCTACTGGGCGTAATCCATCTTCATCCGGCGCTGAAGGCGCTGCTGCACTCGTGAGCGTACAAATATGACTGTCCTGGCGATCATACCGGCCCGCTGGGCCTCCACTCGATTTCCCGGCAAAAGCCTGGTGAAACTGAACGGCCGGGAAATGGTCGCGCGCGTTTGGGACCGGGTGATGGAAACCCCTTCGGTCGACGAGGTGGTGGTCGCCACCGACGACGACCGGATTATGGATTTCTGTGCGGGCGACGGCATCAACGCGATCATGACCCGCAACGATCACCCGACCGGCTCTGACCGGATGGCGGAGGTCGCCTCCAAGATGAAGGCCGATATTTACGTCAATGTGCAGGGCGATGAACCCCTGATCGAGCCCGAGAGCATTGAGGCAGTGACCCGGTGTCTGCTGGACGCGCGGGAGCGCGGCATTGAGATCGCCACCGGCTACATCGAGAAAGCCTCCGACGACCAATTGGACGATCCATCGGTCGTGCATCTGGTGCCGGCGCTGGACGGCACGGTGATCACTTTTTCCCGGCTGCCGGTGCCGTACCCGCAAGGTGAGCCCATGACCCGGACGGTGCATGTGGGCCTCTATGCCTTCACTGGCGCCGCGCTGGCCAAGTTTGCCGCCTGGGAACAGGGGCCGGTGGAAAAAGCCGAAAGCATCGAAATTCTCCGCTTCTTGGAGCACGGCGAACGGATCGCCTGCGTGCCGGTGCCGCCAGGGTCAATCGGGGTTGATACGCCGGAAGATGCGGCCCGGGTCGAAGCCATATTGAAGGAGCAGGGATGATGGCCGTACAGAAACTGTCCAAGGCGGAGATGACTCAACGGCTGGCCGGCATCAAATTGTTGTCTCTGGACACCGACGGCGTGCTGACCGACGGCGGGATTTATTTCACCGATTCCGGTGACGAGCTCCGCAAATTTAACGTCAAAGATGGTATGGGCATGAAGTTGGCCCAAGGCGCGGGTGTGGCCCTGGCCATCATCACGGCGAGTTCTACACCGTCCATCGGTCACCGGGGCAATGCTCTTGGTGTCGACTATGTGTATTTGGATGCGCAGGACAAGCTGGGGACCTTGGTCTCCCTCTGCGACCAGATGGGTATCGATCTGGAGCAGGTGGCTCATGTGGGCGACGATGTGAATGATATCCCCGTGTTGGAAGCGGTTGGCTGCCCGATGAGCGTCAACGACGCCATGGCGGCGGCGCAAGATGCCGCCATCTACATCACCGAAAAGAACGGCGGCGATGGCGCGGTCCGGGAAATCTGTGACATGATCTTGTCCGGCAAGCGGATTGGTTAAGTTACATGCCCGTTACCGATCCCATTCGCATTAAGCAGCTTGATCTGGAGCTCAACGGCGGTTGCAATTTCAAGTGCGAGATGTGTCCACAGGCCGAAGGCCGAGAGAAGGATTTTCTCAAGAAACTGCCAGCGCCCGTCCTGGATAAAATCTTGGATGACGCCCTTCAGTACGGGGTTGAGTCCGTATCCCTCCATGGATCAGGGGAGCCGACCCTCAACGCGAACATGCCTGACGCTGTCCGTGCGGTGAAGGAGCGTGGGCTGAAATGTGTCTCGTTTACCAACGGCTACCGGCTGGATGAAAAGCTGTCCGGCAAGCTGATCGAGTCCGGGCTGGATGTGCTGCGCGTTTCTGCGATCGGTTCCGACCGGGAAAGTTATCACCGCTGGATGAGCATGGATGTATTCCAACCGGTCCGCGACAATGTGCGGCGCTTTCGGGAGCTGAGTGCGGAGATGGGCGGCGGCACGGAGATTCATCTCTACCACCTAATCACCGATGTGAATCGCCAAGCGGAAGAGCTCGCGGCTTATCAGTCAAACTGGATCGATTACACCGGCGCGTTCGCCGAAGTGTGGCTGATGCACAATTGGTCGGGAGAATTCGATTCGCCCTATGACCGCCGAAACATGGCCCGTGCGCCGGAAAAACGGTCCTGCGGGCGGCCTTTTTCAGAGTTGCTGCAGGTGCGCGCCGGCGGGTTGGATGGGCACAATGGTGCTGTGGTCGCCTGTTGCATGGTGCTGGGAAAGGACTCCGAGGCCGTACTCGGCCACCTGGACGGCCAGTCCATCGCAGAGGTGGTCGGCGGGGACGCGTACGAGGAACTCCGCGCTGCCCATAGGGAAGGGCGGTTCGATGATATTTCCTATTGCAAGGACTGTGACCAACTTTACGACCTGCCGGAATCGCTAGTTTGGAGCAACATTCCCGGCCGGGCGTATGGCGAATCCAAAATCGTCGGCGGCCTGGATCATCGCAGCTTCGCCGCCGAATAGGTCTGCCGACTAGTCAAACCGGGCCTGAACCTTTTATTCTTTGCCCATGAACGAGCCCGCTACCCCTGACAACACCGAGTTGATCGAGGCTGAACTGCTTGCGCACAAGGTCATTGCCGCGCAGCCCGGCAATCTGGATGCGATTAATAGTCTGGGCATTATCCTTTTGCAGCAAGGCCGCATCGAAGAAGCGGCGGAGGCTTTCCTGAGGGCGCTTTCCATTGATCCGGAGAGGGAAGACGTCGCGCGGAACCTGGTCCGCGCCGCCTCGGCCTGCGCCAAGACGGTGGTTGAGGCCGGCCAGTTCGACGATGCGCTGGCGGCGCTGCAATATGTGATACGGGTGCTCCCCCGCGAACAGGAAATCCTGTCGCAGATGGCTTTCGTCTTGTCGCAGGCCGGCCGGTTTCACGAGGCGCTGGCCGCCGCGCACAAAGCGATCAACTTGAACAGTGGCTCCGCCCATGCCTATGACGTGCAAGGGCAGGCTCTGATGGGGCTTAACCGGCCGGACGACGCGATCGACAGTTTCAAGCATGCTTTATGGCTGGATCGGGAAAACGTTCCGGCAATTATCAATTTCGGCAGCGCGTTGATGGCGGTGGGGCGGATCGATGACGCGGTGACCTGCTTCGACGAGGCAATCCTTTTGGATCACGCCAATATACAGGCCTATAACAATCTGGGCCTGGCCTATTCGGCCCGGGGTGATTATCTGAGCGCCGAAATGATCCTGCGCCAGGCCGTGGCGATCGCGCCGGACTATGCCGAAGCGCACTTCAACCTAAGCCGGGTGCTGTTGATACAGGGTAACTACCAAGACGGCTGGCGGGAAAATGAATGGCGCTGGAAATGCCGGGAATTTCCCTCGACCTGGCGTAACTTCGACTATCCCATGTGGCAAGGCGAAGAGCTGGCGGGGAAAACCCTCCTGATCTGGAGCGAGCAGGGGATTGGCGACGAGATCATGTTCGCCAATCCTATTCCCGATGTGATGGCGGCCGGCGCCGACGTGGTCATTGAGTGCGGTGAGCGATTGGTTCCGGTGTTTCAGCGGTCATTCGAGAATGCAGTCGTGGTGGCGCGCCAGGACCCGCCGGACACCAGTATTGAGGCGGCGCAGCCTGATTTTCAGACGCCCCTTGCGTCGCTCTGCACCCATTTGCGCAAGAGCCGCGATGACTTTGCCAACATTGAAGGGCGTTATCTGTCGGCTGATCCTGATCTCACGGCCAGGTTGAGAGACAAATACCAAACCTTGGGCGATGGGCCGGTCATCGGCGTCTGTTGGCGGAGCGGTAATCCAACAGCCGGACATGAGCGCAGCGCACCCTTGAAACTGTGGGACAAATTGTTCACCCAAGGTCCATGCACATTCATGTCACTGCAATATGGAGACGTGGCGGATGAATTGGCCGGGGTGCAAGAACGTTTGGGCGTTACCGTACATGATGATCCGGACGTTGATCCCTTCGCCAGCGCGGAAGACTGGTTCGCTCAGGTCGCCACGTGTGATCTCGTAATATCAATCGATAATTCGACAATCCAGGTGTCGGGTTCCCAAGGCATACCAACCTGGACCATGATTAACACGCTGCCTGAATGGCGCTTTGGCGACAATGGGGAAGGTCACGACTGGCACCCGTACCTCCGGGTCTTCCGTCAGGAAACCGCCGGCGATTGGGGGCCGCTATTTGACCGGGTCGCGGAAGAACTCGCCGTCTGGCTAGCACTGAGAAGTGTACCAGCGTAGTGCGCACAATGCTCGGAGGGGCGGTCATCATTAAAAATAACGCTGTGGCGGCGGTGCTGTGGGTTTCTGCATCCATCGCGATATCTACATTTATGTCGGTATTTGCCCGCCAGCTGTCCAGCCGTATCCACGCACTGGAGATAACCTTTTTCGCTATCTTGTTTGGCTTCATTTTTCTTTGGCCAATCATCCTGCGTCACGGGAGCTGGCTGCCGAAATCGGAAGTGGTCAAACTCCATTTTTGCCGATCAATCTGTAATAGCGTTTCCCTGTCGTCCTGGTTCCTGGCGTTGACGCTTTTGCCGTTGGCCGACGCGACGGCGCTCAATCTGCTCTCGCCCCTCTGCGCCAGCCTGGGCGCGGTTTTGTTTTTGGGCGAACGCATGGGGATACGGCGTTGGTCGGCTTTGGCGGTTGGGCTCTTCGGCGCTTTGGTCATCGTCCGGCCAGGGTTCGAGCATATTGGCCTCGGCGTGGGCATGGTTATGTTGACGGTGTTAGGGAGCGCCGGACAACGCATTCTAGGTAAGTCAGTTTCTCGAAGGGATAGCGCCGCGACGTGTGTCTTTTACCTAATGCTGTTCATGATCCCGGTGTCGTTTGTTGGCGCGGTCTTTGTCTGGACCATGCCGGAGCCGACGGACTATTTTTGGCTTATGCTCATCGGCCTCCTCTTGATGCTGGCGCACATTACGTTGATCCGAGGAGTCAGGTTGCTGGATGTCAGCGCCTTGGAGCCGGTCAATTTTCTGCGTCTAGTCTGGGGAGCTTTGCTCGGGTTCCTCTTCTTCGCCGAGATTCCGGATACTTTCACGTGGGTCGGCGGTATCCTGATTATCTCAGGCACATCCTATATCGCATTTCGGGAAGCGCGCCTTCGTTCATCGGCATCTCGACAGAAAGAACATGTGAGTGGCCAGCAAGAGGTGCTTTAAGGGGCGCTCTCTCAGGATTGGTAGTCCTTCACCGGGATGATTTGACCGCGCTCGGCAAGGAAATCGACCAGGGGGCGAACCTCCGGCCTGATGTGCGCCTGTTCAAGATCGACCGGTGGATCCCCGGCATGGTCCGGATAGACATAGGCGTGGGTATTTTCGGGGAAGGTCTGGCCCAGGCCTTCCAATATACCGCCGCTGATTCCGTCGTAGTATTCCTCATGGAAAATTTCGCCGAGCCCCTTTAGGTCGGTGACCAGGGCGACCGGTTCACGTGAATAGCGCGCGAGATATTGGCGGAGCCTGAAATACCGGAAATATTCAGAAATCAGAACGTAATAACCGGCGGCGGAGAGGCGTTCCACCCGCGCCAGGAAGTCTACGGTGTCCACGGATTGGCCATGGTCCAACTGGGCCATGGTGAGTTCCGCAAGCGATAGAATTGCGCCGCCGGCCACCAGATCATCGAACAGTCCTTTCGCGTGGGCGAACCGGTCCACATCTGATTGAGCAACGTCCTGAAACTCGCCGCGCATGACCAGGACACGTTTTTTATAAAACTCATCCGCGGGGATCACCACATGGCCGTCCGGATCAAATAAGACCGCGCGGGTCAAACTGGCTTTCACAAGTTCCAGGGCCATCAGCCGGTTGTCGGTGTTCTCGAAACTGGGGCCGTTGAATTCAACCAGGTCGATCTCCAACCGGCCCCAGCGTAGATTATCAGTGAGGCTGCGCAAAAGTTCGGCCGGCTGGTCGCTCAGCATGTAGGCGCCGTAGATCAGGTTGACGCCCAGAATCCCTAGGGCCTCTTGCTGGTCCAGGTTGGTTTCATCCAACATGCGGACGTGGAGAATAATATTGTCGGGCTCTGCCTTGGGTGAGCGTTGCAATCTTATGCCAAGCCAACCGTGGCACTCGGCTCGTTTGTTAAAGCTTTGCGCGGTGACCGTGTCGGCGAAGGCGAAAAACCGGCTGTCGTCAGGGCGGTGTTCCTCGATACGTTCAACGACCAATTCGAATTCCCGTTCCAACATGCGTTCCAACCGCCCACGAGAGACATAACGGCCATCTGCCGCCGCGCCATAGATTTGATCGCTGAACTGCATGTCATAGGCGGACATGGTCTTGGCGACCGTGCCGGCGGCCGCGCCCGCCTGGAAGAACCAGCGCGCTACTTCCTGGCCCGCACCAATTTCTACGATGGTCCCGTATTTCAACGGGTCCAGGTTTAAGGCGAGGGCTTTTTCAATGGTGCTTGAAATATCTTCAGGCATGGCGGCTCTTTTTCCTCGGGTGGCAGGGTCAAATTTAACAGGCCATCGGCCTAAACCCCAAGGCTAAAGAATATGCTCCGAAGGCGATGGCGAAAGGGTTCTGTGCACACGATAGAACAGGCGTCCGCGGAAACGGAACCC
>Ga0181593_10001746_pt1 | contig 19855 bp, 20 predicted proteins | sample 071ome_19_FD_133756 | JGI IMG/M metagenome (GOLD analysis project Ga0181593, IMG submission 133756) | Coastal salt marsh microbial communities from the Groves Creek Marsh, Skidaway Island, Georgia - 071413AT metaG (megahit assembly) | ecosystem: Environmental > Aquatic > Marine > Intertidal...
AGCAGGCGTCACAGGAATATCATGTTGAACTACCTGTCTGAGAATTTCGGGGCAAACAGCATCCCGTTTCCGCGGGAATATGTGCCGCCCGAAGTCAGTGATTATTTCTCAGATGCTGACGCGCGCGTTTTTATTGATCAAACCTGTACCGAGTGCCATGAAGTTCGGGTGTTCAGCAGGCGAGGTACTGAAGAGCAATGGCGTGACCTGGTGTTTGAAATGCGCGAGAACGGCGCCGAACTTACTGATGAGAACCTGGAGCGCCTGGTGGAATGGCTGGCCAGGGTCAGAGGACCGCAGGCAGCGCTGCAATGAATTCTGAACCGATGAAATCCCGATTGAAAAACGTCTTCATGCCCTGTTTGCTCCTGCTTGGCCTGGTGCATTCAGCAGCTGCCTCCGATATTGCCGATTTCGCCAGCCATGACGATTTAGCTAACGTATCCGCGTTGATTGCCGCAGGGGCTGACGTCAACGAGCCCCAGTTGGACGGTGCTACAGCGCTGCACTGGGCGGTGCGCTGGGATAATCTGGCGATGGCCCGTGAACTGCTTGCGGCAGGAGCCGATCCGAATGCCAGCAATCGAGTCGGTGCTGTCCCGATGCTGCTGGCGTCCATAAATGGCAGCGCAGAAATGATTTCCATGCTTGTGCAAGCCGGTGCAAGTGCAAACCAGTCATTGACCATTACCGGGGATACGCCGCTCATGATTGCCGCGCGCACAGGTAGCAGTGAGTCGGTCCGTGTACTCCTGGATGCCGGTGCTGAAGTGCAGGCACAGGAAACCTGGGGCGGAGGCACCGCTCTCATGTCTGCCGTGGAGGCAGGGCATTCGGTGGTCGCACAGATGCTGATTTCGAGCGGGGCCGATATCAATGCACGAACCTACTTGATACCACGAAATACGGGCAGGGGTCTGCAGTTTGAAGGGTTGCCGCCACGCAAACGCCTGCCTGGGGAAATAGGACCGCAGATGCACGCCAGCGGAGAATTTACTCCCTTGTTGCTGGCGGCGCGCGAAGGATTCACGGATACGGTCGGGTTATTAATCGATGCCGGTGCAGATATTGATGCCAGGGCGGCGGATGGTAAGGATGCATTGAGCCTGGCTATTTATAACGGAAATTTCGCGACGGCATCCTATCTTGTCTCAAGGGGCGCAAACGTCAACCAGGTGGATGCACGGGGATTCACCCCCCTGTTCTGGGCGGTGGACAGGCGCAACATGGAGACAGCGCCTAATTTTCCCTGGACGGTTACCGATGATCCCTTGCCGTTGGTTCGGGAATTGCTGGAAGCCGGTGCCGACCCCGACACGATCATCAACGAAACACCTCAGGCGCTGATGCGGGAAGGCTCCCCGAGGCTGGTTTTCGGCACTGCTTTGATGCGGGCAGCGTTTTCCGGTGACCTGGATCTGGTGCGCCTGCTGCTGGAATACGGTGCTGATCCGTTTATCCGCTCAAGTGATGATGAGACCGCATTGAGTGCCGCGGCTGGAACCGGTTTTATTTACGGGTTTCACAAGGAGCGCCCCCTGAGTGAGCGGCTGGAAGTCATCAAGATACTTGTTGAAGCCGGGCTCGACGTCAACTGGCATGATGATTACGGGATAACGCCATTAATGGCTGCCGCCAACCTGGGAGATGCCGAAATCATCCAGTATCTGGTTGATCAGGGCGCCGATCTTGGCGCTTTTGACCTGGGTGAGAAAAATGACGGCGTGTTCGGTGCGAGTATCGAGCCACTCATGCCAATCGATTATGCCATCGGTGTAGGTACCTTTCGGCCCAATAACGCGATTGTTTTCAACGCAGAGGCCGTTGCCCTGATGGAAAGGTTAATGGAAGAAAAAGGCATTGAACACATCACATCGGAATGCACCTTGCGCGGTTTCACCTGCTCCACCGTGAATATGGATCCAAAATTTGCCACGCCGGCAGATATCGCAAGGGCCAGGGCGTTCCAGACGGGATACCAGGTGGACGATATCAGCAAGGGAACGGGCCTGCAGGTTGGTTCAAGGGACAACGAGTCCGGGCAATAAAAATCCTGACGATCTATTGGCAAAATTCGGCACCCCCGAGGAATGCGGCTGCCATCCGGGAAGAGCGTCCTGCGAGCGCCAATTGAATTGACAGGTTCCTGTAATCATAGTATTCCTAGGCATGGCAGTACTCGCAAGAAGTATAAAAACTCGAATAAATACGCCGTATAACGAAAAGCAGAAGGGGGAAATAATGAAGAGTTTCGGAATGTTCCTGGTGCTCGTGGCTTTCATCGCCGTGTTCGCCATCGTGGTCATGGTGCATGTCCCCAGAAAAGGGATTGCCATGGAGGTCCCGGCCCCAGCTGACGCAGCTTTGGTTGCACAGCAGGTTGTTCCGACCATCGCCAGCCACTATGGCTGATAAGTAAGACAGAATGACCAAAATATCAAAAGGGCGCCAATGGCGCCCTTTTTCTTCTGCGTCAGTTTCTTGTCAGTGTCAGCAGGAAGTCGGCAAACCACGCACAGTTGAGACCTAACGCCTCATCCATTTCCATGTCCCGGGTACCTACATCCAGTCGTGCCGAGTGAATGCCGAGCAGGACCCAGGGCAATTCACTGTCCTTTTGATTGCCGGGACTGGCCGGCATGACCACCGGGGCCCCACTCATGCCGCGATGGGTGCGGGCGTCGGTGAGGAAATAACCGTTGCCCTGGAAACGCATGCTGAACGATGAGGCGTTGATGCCCTGCCTGGCCACCGGCAAGTGATGCAGCGTGTCATGGAAGCTGAGCGGGAAGCCGACAATGAGCAGGCGCGAACCGATGCTGATGCCTTCGATGGAGTCATGCAGGTGATCTGGTGTGAAGGCACAATAAAGGGCGGTTTCTGGCAGCTGATTTTGAAACACTTCAATCGCAGCCACATCCACTTCGCCTGAACTGTCTTTTCCCTGGCGCCAGTTACGTTTGCCGTTGAGATACAGCGGAATCGAATACATGATGGATTCCGCCAGGTTTTCCCGGTTGGTATGAATTTCGATGGCGATGGCATCGGGCTTGTGATTGCTCGGCTTGTCCACCAGCACGTGTCGGCTCGTAATGAGAAAAAGCCGACCTGCATTTTCAAAGAAAAACCCGCTGGCGTTGGTCAAAATGGCGCCGTCGTTGTAGGTGGTGACCTGGACGCAGCTCAGCAACAGGGGTTCAATCATGATGGATTCCGGTTTGCAGCAGTCGTGGTGGTGTAGTAAATGATTTGGACAGTTTGCCAGTATACGCTGTACTGCGTGGGCATGTTTCTGCCTAGTCAGTATTCGGCATTACCAGTCAGAGTGCGGCGACGGCGGCGATGAGACCGTCACGCACGGCCACGGCGACCATGGCGTCGATGGGCTGGCCGGATCGATTACACGTCCGCCGGTAATCAGGAGGTCCGCACCAAACTCCGCACCTGGCAGTCCCAGCAGAGCCGATTTATCGAAGCTGCGACGTGTCATCGTGTTATCCGGATTTTGCAAGCCGCGGCATAGCCCTGACGTGACGCTGAAGTCATCTTGGGCGCGGTTCCCGAAGGGCGGTTCGCTAACGGTCGATTTTCGTCATCTTCGAGCCTTCAAAGGTCAGGTTGTACATCAGACCCTTGTTGGAAAAGATGAAGCCGATGATCGGCTGCTGCGCGGAATTGGACGAGATTTCGCCCCCAGTGCCGAACTCCACGACGGCGACACTGCCGTCGACGCCGGCTTCCCAGCCGTCACTGCTGCGAAATTCATCGAGGGCGTCATCGGTCATGAACATGATGATCTGCGATTTTATCTGGGCACCCAGCTGGAAGCCGATGGAAGCCCCGGCGGTGTTGTAGTACTCCACCTTGTTGTCGCCGATGAGCAGCGCGCCTTCGCCGTACTCACCGCCGATGCCGATGCCGGCCTTCACCACGCGTGGAAATACCAGCATGCCTTTCGCCCGGCCGGCCAGGCGTTTGCCGGCGGCAGATTCTTCGTAAAACTTAACCAGGGCCTCGTCGATATTGGCATCGATTTCCTCTTTCGACGCGGCCTGGGTAAACAGCGGCAGCAGCAGGGCAACCAGGGCGAGAACGAGGGGTAGGCGTGAATAGCGGTTGGTGTGCATGTTGAACTCCGTTGATCAATGGATTGGCCAGATACTCCCGGGGCAGGGCCGGGGTGAAGTCATACGCAATCATAGCAGGAGCCGGGCGCATCCTGTGTGAGGTTTTCTACAGAAATGGAAAAATGGAGCCTGCAGGCAGCAGGCTCCATGTCCGGGCATCAATGCCTGATTTGCGAGGTGATGTCGTCCAGTTCGTACACTTCGCAGTTGCCGCGCTCGGGCAGCAGCCCGGCATCGGGATTAGAGTTGAGAGCCAGCACGCGAGGCGTCATGACCCAGGGTTCCACCAGCACTTCGGGATCGTCCACGATCACTTCGTACACTATCTCGTTGCCCTGGCGTGTGAACTTTTCCGTCACCTTCATCTTGTCGGAATGGAAGAAGCCGCCGCGGGCAAGCCAGGTGTAGTCATTGAAGGCGATGGATTCCAGTACGAGGGTGTCATCTTCCCAGTGACCGACAGTGTAGCCCATGTACCTGGTCTGAAGGGTCTGGCCGGGGTCATGCGGGCGCCCGTCGGTCGGAATGATGCGGTACTCACCATAACCACCGCCGCCGTCGGCATACTGGCCGTAGAAGAAGATAACGTCGTTTTCATTCTGCACGATGCGGCGAGGCGGTCCCTGGCGGGGAATGCCCAGCGGCTGGCAGGTCATGACGGGGTCCTCGCGGTTGGTCCACATGTCCAGTTCCTGCACCTTGTCCCAGTGTTCGGGTTTGTAAAGCGGGCGGTTGGGCCCGAAGCGCGAGGGTGCCTCGAACTCGAAATCGATGTTCTGGTTCCAGATGGTGGAGCAGTCCACCTGTGACGGGCCGCAGCGGCGGAAGCCGTAACGCCAGTTCATGCCGCTGGCACTCCAGTTGCCGGTCAGGTCGGGCTTTTCATTGGCCAGGCGCGGTGTTGGCGCATTGGCATTTTCCCCGGCCACGTTCAACCTGTCCGGGGCCACGACGGGCGGCGGACTGCCGTTTGCGGCAGGGCGAATGGCCGCCACCACGCTGTCGGGTGCCGGCATGACCACGTACACGCTGCCGGTTTCGGTAACCGATGTCGTCAGGTCGCGGTTCAAGGTACCGTTGAGTCTTTCCGTCATCCGGCCGGCGAAGAGTACCTCTACCCGGTTCAGCGGATTATTCCAGTCGCCATAATCGCTGTAAGTGAATTCCCAGCTGTCCTGGCCGTGATTGACCACCACACGTGAAGCCATATAGCTGGCATTCAGCGAGGCCTCGGCGGTGGCGCCGGAAACGCCGGGTACGGGAAAACTGACCACCGGCAGATCGTTTACCCAGGCCACACTGGTGCTGCCGATGACATTGAGGCCGTTGTCCGGCAACTGGCCTGGATCTGGCTGACCGGCACCCGCCAGGGCTGCCTTCACGGCAGCCTGGGGGCTGGCCCAGAGCCGGATGAGCCGCTCGGCGACCTTGCCGGCCATGGGCATGGCATCGCCTTCGCCCTCGATAAGTTCGGCGCCTGCCACGGTTTCATCCCAGGCGTATTGCCAGCTGACTACCTCGATGTTCGAGACGCTGCGGCCGCCGGGAAGTGTACAGGCGTACTGGATGCGCTGGCCGGCATCCTGGTAGTTGGTGCTGGCCCGGTAGCTGTCCAGAGCACAATCCTGGCCGTTGACCCTGATAGTGCCCGTGCCCTGGTATTCCAGGGTGGCGATGAGTTCATGTTCATCGATGCCGCGCAGCATGCCCATGTTCCAGGCCCAGTTGAACAGTACCGCCTTCAGGTCGGTGGCATCCTGCTCCGGTGTGTAGGGCGGGTTGCTCGAACCGAATTGCGCACTGGCTGCCATTGGCAGGCTTGCCAGCAGGACGGCCCCGGTAAGATTTCTGATGAAGCTGATGTTCATGGTTATCCCCTGTGCCCGCGAGCTTACTCGGGTGTGAATTCCACCTGGCGGTCGCCGGGCAGTGTAATGGAGCGGACGAAACCGATCGGTTTGCCGCTGCGGGCGGGGAAGTAAGCGGCGGTGACAGTATCGCCTGCGCTGACATAGTTGGAGCCGCCATCACCAAAGCCCTGGTTGGCCAGGGTATTGGCGGAACCGGTGGTCAGGATCCATTCTGTTTCAGTGCCATCCACATTGGTCACCATGACATGGAAGGCGCCATGCGGATTGGTGAACGCGATCTTGGTCAGCACGCCGGTGAGCTGGCCTTCCTTGCGGATGTCGTATACGCCGGAAAGTGAATGATGGGCGAGCGCTGTGGAACAAAAAAGGATTGCGGCCCAGGCCAATGCGCATTTTGAAACAAATGATTTCATGTGGTATCCCCTGTATGTCGGTTTTTGCCGGCTATTTCGCCTTCCCCAAGCGCGCCAGCCTAGCTGAGCCTACTATATGCCGCATTGGAAAAGCAAAGCAGTTACTGGAATAAACCGCTACAACACCCGGAATCACTGGCCTGGACATAATCTGAAGTTTACCTATCGACCTGATAGGGATTTTCAATTTATTGCCGTTAAAGGGAATGCGTACCATGGCAGGCACTATCAAAATGAGGCAAATTCCCATGTTCAAGAAAACAGCACCCCTTATGTCTGCCCTGGCGCTCGGCATATCCGCCGCCGTCTCCGCGCAGACTTCCATGCCCGACAACGAATACTGGTGGCCCAATGCACTCGACCTCGAGCCGCTGCGCCAGCACGCCATCGAATCCAACCCCCTGGGAGCGGACTTCGATTATGCCGAGGCTTACGCACAGCTCGACATGGACGCCCTCAAAGCCGACCTGGCCGAACTGATGACCACGTCCCAGGACTGGTGGCCGGCTGACTACGGTCACTATGGCCCGTTCTTCATCCGCATGGCCTGGCACGCTGCCGGCACCTACCGCGTCATGGACGGTCGTGGCGGCTCGGATGGCGGCATGCAGCGTTTCGCGCCGCTGAACAGCTGGCCCGACAATGCCAACCTCGACAAGGCCCGTCGCCTGCTGCTGCCGATCAAGCAGAAATACGGCAACAACATTTCCTGGGCCGACCTCATCATCCTGGCGGGGACCGTCGCCATGGAAGACATGGGTTTTGAAACCCTGGGCTTCGCCGGCGGCCGTGTCGACGAGTGGGAACCGGAAATCGTCAACTGGGGCCCGGAAGGTGAATGGCTGGCCTCCGCGCGTTTCGAAGGCGGCCAGTTGCAGCGCCCGTTGGGCGCCGTCCAGATGGGCCTGATCTACGTAAATCCGGAAGGCCCGGGCGGCAACCCCGACCCCCTGGCATCCGCCCAGCGCATTCGCCAGACCTTTGGCAACATGGCCATGACCGATGAGGAAACCCTGGCGCTGATCGCCGGCGGCCACACCTTCGGCAAGGCCCATGGTGCCCGTCCCGCTGCCGATTGTGTCGGTCCGGAACCGGAAGCGGCCGCGATGGAAGAGCAGGGTTTCGGCTGGACCAGCAGCTGCGGTACCGGCAAGGCCGGTGACACCGTGACCAGCGGCCTGGAAGGCGCCTGGACGGTCAGCCCGGCGCAGTGGACCCACAACTACCTGCAGAACCTGTACAACTTCGAATGGGAGCAGACCCGCAGCCCGTCCGGCGCCATCCAGTGGAAACCGGTCAACAACGGCGGCGCCAACCTGGTCCCCGATGCGCATGATCCGAACGTGCGTCATGCGCCGATGATGTTCACCACTGACCTGGCCCTGAGAGAGGATCCCGGATTCCGTGAAATCACCACCCGCTGGCTGAATAACCCGGAAGAGTTCGAGGATGCCTTTGCCAAGGCCTGGTTCAAGCTGACCCACCGTGATCTCGGCCCGACTTCCCGCTACCTGGGCACCCTGGTGCCGGGCGAGGAATTCCTCTGGCAGGATCCAATCCCTGCCGTGGACTACCCGCTGGTCAACGCGCGCGACATCGCGCGTTTGAAGAGTGACATCCTGGCTTCCGGCCTGACCGTGCAGCAGCTGGTTAACACGGCGTGGGCATCTGCATCGACTTACCGCGGCACCGACATGCGCGGTGGCGCCAACGGTGCACGTATCCGCCTGGCCCCGATGAAGGACTGGGAAGCCAACAACCCGGCCGAACTGGCTGAAGTCCTCGGCGTGCTGGAAGGCATCCAGACGGCCTTCAACGACAGGGGCCGCCGCCAGATATCCATGGCCGACCTGATCGTCCTGGGTGGTGCTGCAGCCATTGAAAAAGCCGCAGCCGATGCCGGTTTCGACGTCGAAGTACCATTCGTACCGGGCCGCGCCGATACCACGCAGGAGCTGACCGACGTCAACGGCGTTGCAGTGCTCGAGCCCAAGGCTGACGGTTTCCGCAACTACTTCAGCGCGGACAGCAGGCTGTCACCTGCCGTCGCCCTAGTGGACAAGGCCGATATGCTCGAACTTACAGTACCGGAAATGACCGTGCTAGTCGGCGGCATGCGAGTCCTCGGCGCCAACGCTGATGGCTCTTCCCACGGTGTGTTTACCGACACCCCGGGTGTCCTGAACAACGACTTTTTCGTCAACCTGGTGGACATGTCCGTTGCCTGGACGCCGTCCAGCACGGCAGGCATCTACGAAGGTCGCAGTCGTGACACCGGCGCACTGGTCTGGACCGGTACCCCGGTCGACCTGATCTTCGGCTCAAACTCAGAGCTGAGGGTGGTCGCCGAGTTGTATGCACAGGACGATGCGAGGGAGAAATTCGTCAGGGATTTCGTGGCAGCCTGGACCAAGGTCATGCAACTTGACCGTTTCGACATCAAGTCATGATTGCAAGAGTGGGAGTAGGACGCGGGCGGTAGCAGTACCCGTTGCCCACGAAAAACGGCGGCATGAAAATGCCGCCGTTTTTTTTGTCTTTTCGGATTGGCCTGACACTGCATACAATAGGCACGATAGTTATCAGGGAGGCAGGTAATGGCCGGTGGCTGGTCCCGCGACGGGGCCGTACAGGATCAGATCGATGCCAGCATCGAGGACGCGGTGAAGCGCGCGCGCAGCAGTCTTGCCAAAGGCGAGAGCCTGAAACACTGCGAGGAATGCGCTGCGAAGATTCCGGAAGCCCGGCGCATTGCGGTGCCCGGTGTACGCCTGTGCGTGCAATGCCAGTCGGCTCATGACGAGGATGATGCTTATACCTCCTCCATCAACCGCCGCGGCAGCAAGGACAGCCAGCTGCGCTGAAAGACGTATTGTTTTGCCCTTTGCAGGCAATCCACGTACCCTGACTGTTCCTCCCTATCCCACACTAGGCAATTTCATGCCAGACTTGCGTTATCGTTTTCACACCCATGACTTTGGTCAGCATGACATACATGTACGCACTCTCCGCGACAGGCAGCAGTTCTTTGACGGTGATGGTGAAGCGGCAAAACTGGAAATCAATTCCGCAAGTTGGTCCCACTTCGGGGTGATCTGGTCATCCTCCGAGGTACTGGCGCACCTGATGGCAGACTACGATGTTGCCGGAAAACGCGTGCTGGAAGTGGGGTGTGGGATCGGATTGCCCAGCATGGTGCTGAACCATCGCCATGCTGACATCACAGCCTCCGATTATCATCCGCGGGCGGAATCATTCCTGAGATTCAATACAACCCTGAATGGTGAGAAAACCATTCCATTCTTTCGTGCAGACTGGAAGCATGATGATTGCCGAATGGGGAGGTTCGACCTGCTGGTTGGCAGTGACATTCTTTACGAGCAGGATCATGTGGAACAGGTATCCGGTTTCATCGACAGGCATGCCAGACCAACATGCGAAATAATTCTGGTGGACCCGGGTAGGAGCCAGCATGCGCGCTTCAGCAAGAAGATGCTGAGCCTTGGCTATTCACACAGCCAGAGCAGGCCGCAGTCGACGGCTTTCCTGGAGAGCCCGTACAAGGGGCAGATATTGCGGTATGCGCGCGGCTAGCCCGGTGCTCGCGCATCCGCCGGAATGATGGGGGGTGCACAATTGAGCGTTTCGATGGCAAAGCCGGCGGCGTTCTTGTAGACCTGCATGAATTCGTTGCGCTCCGCCTCGGGAATGACGTCGTCTATGTTGTCGAAGATGCCGCCGCAACGATCATCCAGCAAGTTCAGCAGGCCGAAGGGTCCCGCGCCACGGTTGCGCAGTACCACGGCACCGATATCCCTGCACAGCTTTTCATCGTAAACCTTCAGCGCCGCTCGTGACACGCCGTGCTCGACCATGCAGGCTCCCAGGATGCGTGCGTCGATGATGGCCTGGGAGGCGCCGTTGGAGCCGGTTGGGTACATGACATGGGCGGCGTCGCCCAGCAATGCCACGTTGCCGTCCACCCAGGTCGGAATGGGGTCGCGGTCGATCATTGGGTATTCGTAAACATCCTCGGCGCCCAGCAGCATGGCCGGCACATCGATCCAGTCCTGCTGCCAGTCCTCGAAATGATGCATGAACGCCGCATGCTTTACTTGCTTGTTCCAGTCGCCATGCTGCCAGCCGCCGGTATTGTCGACGGTGATCTCGGCGATCCAGTTGATGTCGGCCAGGCCCGTATCAGGATCAGGCTGCGAGATCGGGTAGAACACGACCCGGTGGTGATGCGTACCGAAGCCGACGAAGGATGCGCCTGTGCGAATCGGTTTGCCCCTGGTTACACCGCGCCACATGATGGCGCCGCCCCACTGTATCGGGGGCTGTTCGGGGTACATCTGCGCACGCACGGCCGAGTGCAGGCCGTCGGCCGCCACCAGCAGTGAACCCCGCAGTTCGGCAAGTTCACCCGAATGCGATTCCACCTTTACGATGACGCCGTCATCGGTATTGCGATAACCGGTGACACGCTGGCCTGTCCGGATGGCATCACTGCCAAGCCGTTCGATGGCGGCCCGGTACAACATCATCTGCAGTTCACCGCGATGCACCGAGTACTGGGGCCACTTGTAGCCGGCGAGCAGGCCCCGCGGTTCCGAGTACACATCCTTGCCGTTGAGGCCGACCAGCGCCCATTCACGGGTCTGGATGCCAATGCGGTCAAGTTGCTCCGCACCAAAACCGAGTTCGTAAAGTTCACGCACGGCATTCGGCTGCAGGTTGATACCCACACCCAGTGGTTTCAGTTCGGAAACGGATTCAAGAACGATACAGGGTACCCCGATGCCGTGCAGGGTCAGTGCAAGGCCGAGGCCGCCGATACCGCCACCGGCGATGAGAACGGGGTGCTGCATGGTATTGCCTGGCTACTCGACCTTGCGGAACGGCCAGGCGCCGGAGACGTGAACCTCGGACACGGATTCGATCTCGCCATCGGCATCCTTGTTGAATACCCAGCCCAGGCCGAAGCTGCTGTCGAAGGCATTCTCCGATTGCGGCACCAGCAGTGAGGTGGCCGAATCGGTGTTGCCGCCGGTATCGGAATAGCGCGGCGTGCGGGTCAGGTAGAGCTGGCCGTTCTCAAGTGTTACTTCCGCGGTGATGCGGTTGCCCAACCATATACCCTGGTAGGTGCCGACATAAGTGGCAAGCACGGACTCGGGGATTTCAACGACCTTTTGCTCGGCTTGGGATATCTCGCCAGTGTAGTGGCGCTGTGCGGTTTCAGATTCGTTGCAGACAACCTCCAGCGTGTGGTTGCTGTCACGGAATCCCAGGTCAACCGTGACCTGTACCGGCCTGATCAGCGTACCCGGATCTGCATACGAAATTTCCAGCTCGGCACGACCGAAATCCAGACGCCGGTAGCGTTCAGTGATGCGCAACTGGTCGGTGTGCGGCAAACCCTCGCGGGTGAGCCAGGTCTTGTCGTTGAAACCGGCGCTTTCCACCACCAGCGTATCGCCTTCCCAGTGTCCTGCGGAATAGCCCAGCCAGGAGGGCAGGATGGCTTCGTCCACCGGCGGCCGACCGTCCATGTGGATCTGGCGGTAGGTCATGTCGGGATTGAGTACGGCGATGTAAGTCGGGGTCTGCACGATCTGCCGCGAGCCGCCGACGGAAGGTCCGGCCAGGTAGGAGGAAGGGCCGTCAGGCAGGCAGTTGAAACGCGGGTCATTGACGTAGAAGGTGCGCTCCTGCTCGGCCATGACTTCCAGTGCCCAGCCCTGGTAATTTTCGAGGTCGAACAGTGAGCCGCGGGCATCGGTGGGCACCCAGTTGCCGGTGAAATCCGGATGGCCATCCGGGGTGCGCGGTACCGGGGCGTTCATGTCCACGCGGCCTTCGGGTGTGCGCGGTATTCCCGGGGTCTCCCAGTCAAACCACTGGGCTTGAAGCGGCGCTGTTGTGAGCAGCAGAATGCATAGAGTCGAATAACGTGGCATGGGTCCCCCCCCCCTGGTATGGCTTGCTCGAGGCCTGCGGCAGGCTGTTGTTGGTGTCGATTATGATTTTCCTGCAGGCGCGTAGTGTATATCATACGCTCCAGCCTGGCACACACAGGTTCAGGGAGAATCCAAAATGCGTATTATCTTTTCCGTAGTTACCGCGATGCTGGCCTTGCTGGGTTCGGCAGCGGCCTGGGCACACCATTCCTTTTCAGCGGAATTCGATGTCGGCCGGCCGGTAGAAATAACCGGTGCCATCACCGAGGTTGAGTGGACCAATCCGCACGCCTGGCTGCACCTGGCGGTGGAGGACGAACAGGGGAAGGTGGTGCATTGGGCCGTGGAAATGCTGGGTGTGAATACCCTGGTGCGCAGTGGCATGACGCCGCAGACAGTAAAGGCGGGGGATGTGCTGACGATCACCGGTTACGGCTCGCGCGACGGGTCCAGCACCGCCAACGCGTCTTCGGTCACCCGTACCGAAACGGGCGAGACGCTCTGGGCCAGCGCCGGCAACTAGTCACCAGCGACTATTTTTAACGGCTAACTTTTAACGGCTAACTTTTAACGGCTAACGTCGTTTTGTAACGACGCTTGCTTAGGCAGTCGCCTCTTTCAGCAGGGCAAGCAGCCTGTTCCAGGCCCGTTCAGCCAGGTCCTGGTCATAGACCGTTGAATCAAACACCGTCCAGCCGTGCTGGGCGCCATCATAGACTTCAATTTCCGCATTCAGGCCGGCGGCCTGGAAAGAGTCCCGCAGCGTAGTCTTCGCCTGCGGGTCGGACATGTCATCGTTTTCCGCGATCGCGACCAGGAAATCGGCTTTCATATCAGGAATGAGCAGGTGTGGACTGTTGTCGGCAGTCGTTGCCAGGCCGCCGCCATGGAAGCTGGCTGCCGCGCCAATGACGTCCGGTCTGGCCGCAGCGGTGCGCATGACCATAGGGCCGCCCATGCAGTAACCAATAGTGGCCATCTTGCGGTCATGGGCAACGGCGTCGTGGCGTTCGAGGAAATCGATGAAGGCGCGGGCGTCGGTAAAATGGGTTTCGGGGGACAGTTTGTTGGCCAGCGGGATCACGGTATCGCGAACAGCCTGGTCACTGAAGGAAGCGCCGGCTTTCACAACCGGGGCCTTGGCATCCCGGTAGTAAGGGTTGGCGACCAGCACGGTATACCCGTACCCGGCCAGGCGGCGTCCCATGTCCATGAACGCGGGGCGCAGTCCCAGCACATCAGGCCAGATGAGCACGGCCGGGTAGGAACCGCTGGGTGGATGCGACATGTAGCAGTCCGCGATGCCATCGGGCGTCAGGACATCGACGGCACCGGAAGTCAGTCGCTGCGCTGTTGCCATGCCCGGAAAGGCGGCGGCAAGGCCGGCACCGGCGGTCAGCCTGGTGAATTTGCGCCGGGAGACCGGCTTGTTCTTCAGGTATTCTTCCCAGTCTTTCAGGGTATGTTCGTCACACATTGCGCTACTCCTTGCATAAGGATGTGGTCGTCAACCAAGGTCAGGCATGTAAAAAAGTATAGGGAGAATAGGCGTGTGTGGTAAAGAAGTCTTTGAACTGGCCGGCAGAATTCCATGAAATCGCGGCCGTGCGGCAGTCCGTGCCAGGCCTTGTGCGGGTCTGGTGAATGCGCGATTATTGGGTTCGCTTTGAATAACACGGGGGAAGAAAAATGAAAATCAAAAGCGCCGCATCACTGATCGTCACAACGCTTATCACCACATTTGGCATGCTGACAGGGCAGGGCTATGCCGCCCAGCCGGATGCCACTGCCGAGCGCCCGGAAATGGGCTTTTTTGTCACCAGTCGGGGTATCGGCAACGGCGGCAACCTCGGGGGGCTGGCCGGGGCCGATGCCCATTGCCAGGCTCTGGCCACGGAAGCCGGTGCCGGCCACCGGACCTGGGCAGCATACCTGAGTACCCAGGGACCGAACGCGGTCAATGCCAGGGACCGGATCGGTTCGGGCCCATGGGCCAATGCCAAGGGCGTGGTCATGGCCACCAGCGTGGAAAACCTGCATTACGACAATTCCAACTTCAACTGGATGCATTCCCGGGATGAGAACGGCCACCAGTTCGCCTCGCGCATAGACGGCAACCCGGATTTCACCGAACATGACATCCTCACCGGCTCCCGGCTGGACGGCACCGCGTTCCCGGCGGGTGAGGATTACACCTGCAACAACTGGACGAGCGGCACCGAAGGCAGGGCCTGGGTGGGACATGGCGACCGCTATTCATTCAGCGATCCGGGTTCACCCTGGAACTCTTCGCACGGTACCCCCGGCTGCACGCAGGCCAACCTGGTGCAGGTGGGCGGTGCGGGCTTGCTCTATTGCTTCGCCACTGATTAAGCGATTGACAGGACCATAACGACAAGCAGGATGGGGATATGAAAATTTCGTCAGGATTGATTCCGGTGATCATGGCCATGACGGCCATACCGGCGATGGCGCATCACGGGTTCGGCCGTTTCGACATGAATGGCAATATCGAGCTGCACGGCACGCTCACCGATCTCGAGTTCGTGAATCCCCATTCCTACGTGCTGTTCGATGTGGTGCTCGATGACGGCAGTATCCGCAAGATGGGGTGTGAAATGCGGGCAGCCACCGTGCTGCGGCGTTCCGGCTGGTCGCCGGAGATGTTCGTGCCGGGGGTCAACATCGATATCACGGGCCGTCCCCATCGGGACGATCCCACGTCCTGTTACGTGGAAACCATGGCCATTGGGGACGGACCGGCACTGGAACGTTACCAGCAGTTGAGTGAGGTGCTGGCACCGCAGGAAGAGCGGCCGGCGCGGCTGTCCAGCGGCGAACCGAACATCAGCGGCGAATGGGCGCAGGAGCAATACCTGATTACCAACAAACCCGATGGCACCAGTGCCGGGCTTGTCCCGAAAAGCATGGTGGAAGGCATCATGGCGGGCACCCTGGATCCGGCCGATGCGCAGCCTTCCGGCTGGGGCCCAAGGCCGGTCACGCTGACCACGCTCGGCAAGGCGCGCGAGGCCGTGCTGCGCGCCCAGCCGGTCGAGGAAACCCCCCGCATCGCCTGCGGGATCACCAGCATCCTGTTTGACTGGGTATTTGACGGGCCGATCAATCGCATTACCCAGGCCGGCGACACCATCACCATCGAGTACGGTCGCGACCTGGTGCGCACCATTCACATGAACATGGACAGCCATCCCGGTTATTATGAGCTAAGCAGGGGCGGACATTCCATCGGCCGCTGGGATGGCGATACCCTGGTGGTCGATACTATCGGTTTCCTGCCCGGGCGCATCGCGGGCAACGTACCCAACAGCAGCCAGCTGCACGTGGTCGAGCGCTTCAGTCTCGATACCGACAGCCTGGGCCGGCTGGAGCTGAACCGGGAATTCGAGGCCGAGGACCCGGTGTATTTTGAGGATACCTATGCAGGCAACGATATCGTGCTGCTTGCCGATGCACCTTTCGCCGTCGACCAGTGCAAGGAACTGGCTTTCGAGTACACCGAAGCGCTCGAGTGAAAGCGGCGTCTTTGCGTGATTGCTGAAACGGCTTCCCGTTGATCCTTTCCCCACAGGACAAGCGTTGCCTGCTTGAACTCCTGCCTGAACACGGCGGTGCCTGCCAGCGCCTTTGCTTCACCACGCAGGCCGGTGAGCGCATCGATGTCCTGGCCGGATGCACTGATGCGGAACTGGCCGCGGGCAATCCCCTGTACCGCGGTGCCTGGCTTTATCCATTTCCCAGCCGCCTGGCAAAAGGCCGCTATGCCTGGCAGGGCAAGGAATACCGTTTTCCGTTGAACGCGCCGGGTGGGGAAAACGCGCTGCACGGCTTCCTGAACCAGCTTACCCCGCAGATCGTTTCGCAGGCGGTGGGCGCGGACACCGCTGCCATCGCGGTTCAGTACCGCTACGATGGTGCAAGGCCTGAATATCCCTTTCCGGCCGAAATCACGGTCGAGTACCGCCTGCAAAGTCCGGCAGAACTGCATATCACCATGTCCGTGCACAACCTGCATGACACGGCCGTACCCGTCGGTGTGGGCTGGCATCCCTACTTTTCGCTGCAAGGGCAGGTGGACGAGTTGTCGCTCCAATTGCCCGGGTGCGACCTGGCGGTACTGGATGCACAACTGCTTCCGACAGGCGCAGTCAGGCCGTTCCATGATTTCGAAAAATTTTCCCGGGTTGGAGAGCAGGCCATCGACAGTTCACTTAAACTCAGCGGGCAGGCACCTGGCAGGGCCGTGGCGCAGCTCTGGTCTGAACAGCGCCGGGTCGGTGTCGCCTTGTGGCAGGATACGGGGTCGCCAGGAGAAGGGGGATACCGTCACATGCAGGTGTTCATTCCACCTGACCGCCGCGCCATCGCGCTGGAGTCGGTGAGTTGCGGTGTGAACGCCTTCAATACCGGCGAGAACCTGGTGGCACTGGCGCCCGGGGCGACAGTCAGTTTCGACTGCGGCGTAACTCTGCTGACCAGCGGGCCCTGAAGTTTCACTCAAAAAAAAACGGGAAGCGCCAGCTTCCCGTTTTACTGCAACTCTTTCCGGTCAGTTTACGGTCAGTCGTAATCGGCCGGGTCGTAAGTATGCCAGTTTTCGTAATCCGGCAGCTGGATCCTGCCGTCCCAGAACCCCCGGTTGTTCTCGTTGCAGGAATATTCCAGCAGGCCCAGGCCGTCAGACATGCGGGTAAAGGTGCGCTGGTTGCTCCAGGGCTCGGAATAGTAGATCGGATCGTCGACGGTGATCTCGTAGTTGATGGTGTCCGCATCGCGCAGGGTGAGCCGTTCAGTCACGGTGATCTTGTGGCTGTGCGGATGACCGATGGTATCCAGACGGGTCTTGCCGTTGTATTTCTTCGTGGTCACCACGAGGGTGTCGCCATCCCATTCAGCGTGCGAGTTGCCGTACCAGGTCGCCGGCAGGCGCTCACTCATGTCAGGGCCGCCTATCTTGAACGAGTGGTGCCAGGTGTTCACTTCGAACAGGTAGGCGAAGGCATCGTCGGTCTGGAAAAATTGCACCGGGTTCGGTGAATTCATGGAGCGCACGTGACCGAAGGGCAGGCAGGCACCGGTGTAGTCGCCGTCGGTGGCATTGTAGCTTTCGAAATTGCGCCGGCCGGCATCCGTAAAGGGCAGTTCACCCGGGCCGAACTGGTTGCGCCCGTTGCTGCGCGCCATGTCTGGCACGTAGGGGAATTCCCAGATACCGTTGAAGTTCGGCTTGCCGCTGGCAAGACGCGGAATGTCATCCTGGGCGCAAACCTGCTGGATGAATCCGCCGGCCAGCAGCAGCGTGGAAAAAGCAGCGAAAATAAACCTGCGTGGAATCATGTTCCTGATACCCCCTTGGATAATGCAGCAGTTACAAGAGTTACTGGTTGCCGACGCGTGAAAAAACCGGCGTGCCGTCGTCCAGTGTGATCCTTCTTGTGCTGCAGGTGTTGGAGCCGTCACGTGCAGGGTTGGCGTTGGCGCGAATGACCGTGCCCAGCGGCAGGTCTTCCTTTGCCCAGCCCTGGCGGATCAGCTGGTTGGGTGAGCCCATTTCACACTGCCATTTTTCCACCTTGCCGTCTTCAGAGGCGACATCCAGGTACAGCCAGATGTGCGGGTTGGTCCACTCCACTTCGGTGATGGCTCCACGAATTTCGAAGCTGACCGAAGTGTCGAATTCCCCGACCAGGGAGTGATGTGCAAAGACCGGCGTGGTGGCAGCAAGAACAGTAAGAATTCCCAGTGAAAATAATTGTTTACATTTGAGTTGCATAATCTTTCCTTTATTATTTCTATAAAAATACAAGCGGCACCGATATACTCAAATCGCTTAAAAATCCCGAAAAAAGACTGTCATTATTAAATACCAGCCCGGCTGAACAAGTCTAGGCGCACAATACGAAAAAACAATGAATTTGGGCAACGCCAGGCAGTACCTTTCCCGGACCAGGACGCTGGCTGTGCTCGCCTGTTGCCTGCTGGTTGCATCGCTTTCCGTATCCGCACAATCCCTGGAAACCCGTCGTCTGTCAGACAACATGCTGTTCATCAAGGGCCCGGACTCCAACGTGCTGGCAGTGAAAAGCAGCGAAGGACTCATTCTGGTGGATGGCGGTCATGCCGACTGGTACGACGGCCTGCGCCAGGTTCTCGATGCCAATTTCCCCAGCACCCCGATCAGGGCATTGATCAACACACACTGGCATCCGGACCAGACCGGTGCCAACGTCCCGCTCGGCAGGGAAGGCGTGGAGATCATCGCCCACGAAAATACCCAGCAGTGGCTGAGCACGAAAATCTGGCAGCGTTGGTCCGGTGAAACCTTTGCGCCGCTGCCCGCTGCCGGATTGCCGACCACGACCTTTTATGATGACACCGATATGCAGATCGGTGATCAGCATATTTATTTTGGCCACGCCTGGAATGCCCATACCGATGGCGACATCTGGGTTTACTTCGAGGACGGGAATGTCCTGGTGACCGGCGGCATGGTGTCCAACGGACGCTGGCCGGAGATCGACTGGTGGACCGGCGGTTACATCGGCGGCCTGCTCGACGGTTTCGTTTCCCTGCTGACGGTGCCCGATGCAAATACCACCATCATACCCGCATACGGCGACGTCATGACCCTGGAAGAACTGCAGGCGCAGAACCAGATGTACCTGACTATCTTCGATCGTTTTCATGGATCCCTGATCGACAGCTACAGTCTCGCGGATATCCTGGCGGAGCATCACACCGCCGAGTTCGATGCCCAGATGGGTGATCCCACCCAGTTCATGACGCTGGCTTTCGAAAGCTTCCAGGGTCGTGTACGCGATCCGCAGAATTACCGGGTGCTCAACATCCCGTAAGCCATTTGCCCGGTGCCGACCCGATGATCAATTTAAAACCCACAGCCCTAACCGATACCGCCTGCAGGTCATGCCTGTTCCTGGCGATCGTGTTGTGCCTGACCGGTTGTGGCGACAGTGGCGGCCCGGCCGTGCAGGAAGCGGCCGTTGATGCGTCGGCCGCGTTGCCCGTCAATGAAGTGCCGACACAGGAAACGCTCGATGCCCGTGCCGACGCGCAGTGGGCCATGCTCGATGAATACTGCATGGACTGCCACAACCTGGACGACTACAGCGGCGGGCTCGCCTTCGACCTGATGGCGCACGATGGCATCCTTGCCGATGCCGAAACCTGGGAAAAAGTCGTGCGCAAGCTGCGCGGCAGGATGATGCCGCCGCCGGGACAGGACAAACCCGACAACGCGAAGGTTGATGAATTCATCGCCTGGCTGGAAGGCAACCTGGACCAGCCAAGGGACTACAAAAATCCCGGTGAAAAACTGTTGCACCGACTGAACCGTACCGAATACGCGAACGCGGTCAGGGATTTCCTGCGCCTGGAAGTGGACGTGGACTCCCTGCTGCCGGTCGATGGCGCCGAGGACGGATTCGACAACGTCGCCACCG